>JAEIGA010013285.1_pt1 | contig 12528 bp, 9 predicted proteins | sample 9270691 | NCBI WGS metagenome assembly JAEIGA01 (sample SAMN17057246, study PRJNA624740) | gut metagenome | biome: biome; isolation source: fecal sample | host: Bos grunniens | place: China: Xizang | collected 2019 | reverse complement strand
CCATAATGCGCGCTCTGCAGGTTGAGGGCAAAGTAAGGCAAAAAAAGCTCATGCTGTATGCCTTCTGTGCCCCTGAGATGCTGATTTTTTTCTTTTTTAATTCTTTTGAATCTTTTTTATGTGACATAAGATTTTTTTTAGCTCCTTGCTGGAGGATAAGAAAGGATGAATTTGCATAAGAAAAAGAAAAACTTTATTTAACCTATTGTAAATGAGAGGAATGCGTGGCAAATTTGCGCTATGGAGTACAAGAAATACATAAGAAGGATGCCCCTCTGTCTGGAATGCGGCAATCAGATCCGTTACGGGAGGACAGACAAAAAATTTTGTTGTGAGGATTGCAAGAACAAGCATCATAATGCCCAGGCCAAGGCAGGACGGTCATATAGGAACAAGGTGATTGCAATTCTCAACAGGAACTATGAGGTTCTGGAACAGATGCTGAGGGAAGGGATCGACTCGGCGGATCTTGTGGACCTGGCTTCGTTGGGATTTGCCCCAGGAATAGTGACTTCGTACAGGCATATCGGCAAGCACGATGTGTTCACTTGTTACGATATCAAATATATAATGACCAAGAGCAGGATATATTCTTTAATGAAAATCAAGAATCTTTCAGTAAATTTGCAGATCGGTATGGAATTGAAAGATCAATAAATCTAATTAATATGACAAAGAAACTACTTATCGCAGGCTCTGCGCTTGCACTAATCTGCAGTTGCAACACTATGGAAAATCCGCTTTTGACAGAGTCGTCGGCACCATTCGGCGCTCCTCAGTTCGACAAGATCAAGAACGAACATTACCTTCCTGCATTTGAGGCCGGTATCGCTGAGGCAAAGGCTGAGATCGATGCCATCGTGGCAAATCAGGAAGAACCTACTTTCGAGAACACTATCGAGGCTATGGAAATATCCGGCCAGACTTTGAACAATGTGGCAGGAATATTCTTCAACCTTATGGAGGCTGACACGGATGATCAGATGCAGGAAATCGCCGAGAAGGTATCTCCTATGCTTACTGAATATTCTATGTATGTATCTCTGAATGCTGATCTTTTCCAGAGAGTGAAGGCTGTGTATGAGAAGAAGGATGAACTCGGTCTTGATCCTGATCAGATGAAGCTTCTTGAGGATAACTACAAGGGCTTCGTACGTGGCGGTGCTAATCTTTCTGATGAGGATAAGGCGCTCTACAGCAAGTGGTCTGAGGAGCTTTCGCTTATCACTCTTCAGTTCAGCAAGAATGTGCTGGCTGCAACCAACGCATACGTACTCAATATTACAGACTCTACACAGCTTGGCGGTCTTCCTGAGTTCGTAAAGACAATGGCTGCTGAGACTGCCGCTGAGAAGGGACTCGAAGGATGGGCCTTTACCCTTGATGCTCCAAGCTACAGCCCGTTCCTCAAGTACAGTTCTGAGAGAGAGCTTCGCAAGCAGATCTGGACTGCATACAATACCAGGGCTATCGGCGGGGAGTATGACAATACAGACATCGTAAAGAAGATCGTTGACCTCAGGATCAAGATCGCCAACATTCTCGGATATGAGACTTATGCTGATTATGCCCTTGAGGAAAGAATGGCCAAGACCAGAATGACTGTCAACGATTTCATAAAGAATCTCCTGGAGCCATCTATGGCGTATGCTAAGAAGGATGTGGCTGACGTTTATGCTTTTGCAAAGAAGAACGGATTTGAGGGCTCTCAGCTCGAGTCTTGGGATTTCAGCTACTGGTCAGAGAAGTATCAGCAGGCGGAGTATTCTCTCAGCGCAGAGGAACTCAAGCCATATTTCCAGCTTGAAAGCTGCATCGATGCTGTCCTTGGTCTTGCTACAAGACTTTATGGAATCACATTCAAGGAACTTGACAATGTGCCTGTTTATCACGAGGATGTGAAGGTATATGAGGTAAATGATGCGGATGGTCGTCATCTTGCCCTATTCTATGCTGACTTCTTCCCACGCCCAAGCAAGAGAGGCGGTGCATGGATGACCGAGTTCCGCGGCCAGAGCATCGTTGACGGTGTGGAGCGCAGACCTTTCATCAGCACTGTGATGAACTTCACAAAGCCTACAGCTGATGCACCGGCACTCATCACCCACGATGAACTCACAACATTCCTCCATGAGTTCGGACACGCTCTTCACGGTATCTTCGCCGAGGGTCGCTATGGCTCTCTCACCGGAACCAACGTTTCACGCGATTTCGTAGAGCTTCCTTCGCAGATTATGGAGAACTGGGCATTCGAGCCTGAGTACCTCAATTCTTTTGCCAAGCATTACCAGACAGGCGAGCCTATCCCGGCAGAACTTATCGAGAAGGTGGTGGCAGCCAAGAACTATCTCGCAGGTTATGCACAGGTCCGTCAGCTTCATTTCGGATACCTTGATATGGCTTGGCATTCTCTAACTGAGCTTCCTGCAGAAAATGCAGTCGAGTTCGAGCAGAAGGTTCTTGCACCATATTCTGTGATGCCTCCTGTTGAAGGATCAGCCTTCTCTACTTCATTCTCGCATATCTTCTCAGGCGGATATTCGGCTGGTTATTATTCATACAAGTGGGCTGAGGTTCTTGAGGCAGATGCGTTCTCACTCTTCAAGGAGAAGGGAATCTTCAATACAGAGGTTTCAAATTCGTTCCGTGAGAATATTCTTTCAAAGGGCGGTGCTGAGGATGCAGCTGTGATCTATCGTAACTTCCGCGGTCACGATCCTGAGCCTGAGGCTCTTATGAAGAAGCTCGGACTGACTGAGTAGTACGGTCAGCGTGCACGCATATACGGAATCGACCGACTGATATAAAAGTGACATGCCACCCCCGGCTAGGGGGTGCCTCCCTAATGGGAGGCGGGGGTCACTGGAATATCAGTCGGTCGATTTCTGTATAGCGGATTACGCTACTTTGATGCTGGAATCCTTAGGCTCCTTGAAGAGGATCATAAAGAGGAATGCTACTACAAGAGCATATCCCGCGAATACATACCAAGCTGCGCTCCAGTCAGGCTCAGCTGCATTATATACAAAATGATTCACTACAGCCTGAGCGCTGAGAGTGCCGATTGTAGCGCCGATTCCGTTGGTCATAAGCATAAACAATCCCTGTGCGCTGTTCTGAATCTTGGATGTTGTCCTCATATTTACATAGAGGGATCCTGAAATGTTGAAGAAGTCGAATGCTACTCCATAAACGATCATTGAAAGGATAAGCATCCACACTCCGGTACCAGGGTCTCCTGCTCCGAAAAGACCGAAACGGAGAACCCACGCAAACATTGCGATGAGCATAACCCTCTTGATACCGAAAATCTTCATAACTATCGGAATAAGGAGGATGCCGAGTGTCTCTGATACCTGTGAAATCGATATGAGTGCATTTGCGTTGCGTGCTCCCCAGGTCTGGGCAAACTCAGGAACCTCCTGGAAATGAGATATGAACGGATTTGCGAAACCGTTGGTGATCTGAAGAGCGACTCCAAGGAGCATTGAGAATATGAAGAAGATGGCCATCTGCCTGTCCTTGAATAGCGCGAATGCGTTGAGTCCGAAACGTTCGGCAAGGCTCTGCTTCTCACCTGCACCGGTGTTGCAAGGGCAGGTTGGGAGAGTGAAGCAGTATGCAAGCATTGCGATTCCGATGATTCCTGATACGAGGAACTGGTTGTATGAGTGCTGGTACTGGATACCTTCTCCGTTAGTCATAAAGTTGACGAAGAGCATTGCACAGATGAATCCTACTGTTCCGAATACTCTGATAGGAGGGAAGTCCTTGACTGTGTCGTATCCGTTCTTCTCGAGGATATTGAATGCCACAGAGTTTGACAATGCGATTGTCGGCATATAGAAGGCTACGCTGATGGCGTAAAGTCCGAAAAGGATTCCGAAAGAAAGGTCGCTGCCTCCTGTCATTCCATAAAAACCTGCGCCGAGCATAGCCGCACCTGCGATTCCGTGGCACAGACCGAGGAGTTTCTGAGCCGGGATGAACTTATCTGCGACGATACCCATGAGGGTCGGCATGAATATGGAAACGATTCCCTGCATGGCATAGAAGATACCGATTCTGGTCGCCAGTCCTACAGATGCCAGATAACTTCCCATTGATGTGAGGTAAGATCCCCATACAGCCCACTGCAGGATGTTCATTACAATCAGCCTGAGTTTGATAGATTTGTTCATAATGTTATTAAATGTTTATGTGTTCTTAGATATCTATACTTTGACAAATATACAAGATTTTGACTAAAAGTTGTTATCTTTGACGGTTAAATTGATTTGAATGAAATTTGTAAAGACACATAATGACCCTCAATCTGCTGCAAGGTGTGGAATAATCACTACCGATCACGGACAGATCGAGACTCCGATATTTATGCCGGTAGGCACGGTAGGCTCGGTCAAGGGCATATATCACAGGGACCTGAAGGATGATATAAAGGCTGAAATCATCCTCGGAAACACTTACCATCTTTATCTCCGTCCTGGTCTGGATGTGCTGAAAGCTGCCGGAGGACTCCATAAGTTCGAGTCGTGGGATAGGCCTATCCTCACTGATAGCGGCGGATTTCAGGTGTTTTCACTCAGTCCTATAAGAAAGCTTACGGAGGACGGATGTATCTTCCGTTCACATATAGACGGTTCCAAGCATATCTTCACTCCTGAGAACAATATGGACACTCAGAGAATCATCGGTGCGGACATCGTGATGGCACTCGACGAGTGCTGTCCGGGTGATGCAGATTACAGATATGCAAAGAAATCCCTCCAGCTTACTCAGCGGTGGTTGGAGAGGTGTGTAAAGCATTTCGACCAGACCGAGCCTCTTTACGGATACTCTCAAGCTTTGTTCCCTATCATTCAGGGTTGCGTGTATCCTGACCTCCGCCGCGAGGCCGTCGAGCATGCTGCCGCCCTAGACCGTGAAGGCTATGCCATCGGAGGACTTGCAGTGGGAGAGCCTACGGAGAAGATGTATGAGATGCTTGAGGTAGTCTGCCCTATAATGCCGGAAGACAAGCCTCGCTACCTTATGGGTGTGGGTACGCCGGCCAATCTTCTTGAGGCTATAGCCAGAGGTGTGGATATGTTCGACTGCGTGATGCCTACACGAAACGGCCGTAACGGTATGCTCTTTACCTGGGACGGCATCATGAACATGAAGAACAAGAAATGGGCAGATGACTTTTCGCCGCTCGATCCTAAGGGAACATCTTTCGTAGATCATACATATACAAAGGCCTACGTGCGCCATCTTTTTGTTTCAGGTGAAATATTCGCAGGACAGATAGCCAGCGAGCACAATCTTGCATTCTACCTCGACCTTGTGCGTGAAGCCCGCAAGCATATAAAGGCTGGAGACTTCAAGGCATGGAAGGATGAGACCGTACGAAGGATAACTACAAGACTTTAAGGAAAATGGAGTTTGACCTCAGACCAAGGAAGATTGACCTGTACATAATCAGGAAGTTCATCAGTACGTTCTTCATCGCTCTGCTCCTGATCATCGGTATCGTCATAATCTTCGACATAAGCGAGAGAATCGATGACTTTGTGGCCAAGGAAGCGCCTCTTAAAGCCATCATCTTCGACTATTATGTGAATTTTGTACCGTACTTCATGAATATGTTCAGTCCATTGTTCGTATTCATCACGGTAATCTTCTTTACATCCAAGATGGCTGCGGACTCGGAGATCATTGCCATACTTTCATGCGGAATCAGCTTCCACAGGATGATGGTGCCATATATGTTTTCTGCAGCTTTGATCGCCCTTTTCTCTCTGGGACTCAATCTGTTCGTCATCCCTGACGCCAACAAGACGAGGGTAGAGTTCGAAACCCAGTATTTCAAGGACAAGACAAAGAGCGTAGGACGTAATGTGCATTATCAGATAGCACCTGGAGAATTCGTTTATGCGGAGTCTTTCAGTGCCTGGAACAACACAGCCTACAGATTTACCTTGGAAAAGATAGAAGATAATAAACTCGTTTCCAAGATATCTGCTGAGACTGCGGTATATGACACTACCAGAAACAGCTGGAGATTGAAGAAATATTTCATCCGCGAATACAATTCCGATCTTACTGACAAGATCCGCAGCGGAAGACAGATAGATACCATCATTCCGTTGAGTGTCAAGGACTTCTACTTTAATGAGAAGACTGTTCAGACCATGGATTATTATGAGCTCGACGAGATGATCCGTGTCCAGAAGATGAGAGGTGATGCCAACGTGAAGATGGCTCTCATTGAGAAGAATACGCGATTCGCCATACCTTTCTCCGCCTTCATCCTTACTATTATGGGAGTGGCATTGTCATCCAAGAAACGTCGTGGAGGTATAGGCTGGAACATCGGAATCGGTATTGCTCTTGCCTTTACCTATATCCTCTTCCTGAAGTTCAGCGAGATGTTCGTCCATACTGACACACTCTCGCCTGCCGTCGCGTTGTGGCTTCCTAACCTAGTCTTCGCCATCATAGCCGGCTTCCTGTACAGAATAGCGCCGAAGTAGTATAGCAATCAGATACTGTCAAATGATAAACCGTGCCTCCTTATGGGAAGCACGGTTTATCATTATGTGATATCTCAGCTTAGTCAACAAATACTGTCCAGCCGAAAGTATCTTCGATTTCGCCTCTCTGGAGACCCTTGATGTAGTTGTAGAGCTTGAGGGACTTAGGACCGCACTGACCGTCACCGTATGTGTACACGGTCTCTTCCTCTGACTCGAGGAACGGCTTGTCGACAAGCTTGTGGACAGGGGTGATCACCACGGCTGTACCGCATTCTCCTACCTCCTCGAATGTGCTGAGTTCCTCAACTGGAACCGGTCTTCTTTCCACATCCATTCCAAGGTGCGCTGCAACTGTCTCCAGGGACATATTGGTGATGGAAGGAAGGATCGAAGGAGACTCCGGAGTGATGTATGTATTTCCTTTGATCGCGAAGAAATTCGAAGAGTTGAACTCGTCGATGTAAGTCTTTGTAGCCGGGTCAAGATAGAGCACTGCCTTGTATCCGAGCTCATGAGCCACGTTGAGTGAGTAGAGTGAGCAGGCATAGTTGCCTCCTACCTTGAAGGCTCCTGATCCGTTAGGAGCTGCTCTGTCATAATTTCTTGCAATAACTACGTCCACTGCATCAAGTGCACCGCCGACGTATGCTCCTACAGGCGAGCATAGCATAAGGAATGTACTTTCCTTAGAAGACTGCACTCCAAGCTGAGGATTGGTTCCGATAAGTGTAGGACGGAGGTAGAGCGATGCGCCCGAAACCTCGTATGGCGGAAGGAAGTCGATATTCTCTTTGACTGCCTGCTTGCACATATCTATGAACATCTCTGTCGATGGAGCTTCGATGCCCAGGAACTTTGCTGACCTCTGAAGACGTTTTGCATTCTCCTCTGGTCTGAAGAGACGGATATTTCCGTCTTTGCCGCGGAATGCCTTGAGTCCTTCAAAGCACTCGATAGCGTAGTGAAGTGCGCCAGCGTATGCGCTGAGGCTGATGTAGTCGTCTGTAAGACTCTCTACAGGAGTCCAGGCACCGTCCTTGAATGTACTTCTAAGGATCGTGTTAGTCTTTGTGTAGGAGAAGGTTAGTTTGCTCCAATCGATATTTGCCATAGTAGATCAGATTAATATTTCAAAAAGATTATTGTTTTCGTTGATGTATTCGTATTTTACATTGTGCTCTTCCATTCTCTTGATCAGTTCCTTGAAGCCTTCCTTCTCGGAAACTTCGATACCGATGAGAGCGGGACCTGATTCCTTGTTGGTCTTTTTGATGTACTGGATATATACAAGGTCATCCTTAGGGCCTATCACGTCGCGGATGAATGTCAGCACTGCTCCGGACTTCTGCGGGAAATTCACAAGGAAATAATGCTTGAGTCCTTCATAGAGAAGTGATTTCTCGCGGATCTCCTCCATACGTGTGATGTCGTTGTTGCTTCCGCTGACGATGCAGGCCACATTCTTGCCCTTGATCTCATCCGCATAGAAACGCAACGCAGCCGATGAAAGTGCTCCTGCCGGCTCTACGACAATGGCGCTCTTGTTGTACATCTGTATGATAGTGGTACATACGGCTCCTTCAGGTACCACGACGATGTCGTCAAGCACTTCCTTGCACACCTGGTAAGTGAGTGAGCCGGCCTCCTGCACTGCTGCTCCATCGACGAATTTGTCGATATGCTCCAGCTTGATCACTTTGCCTGCCTTTATTGCCTCCTTCATGCAAGGAGCTCCTCCCGGCTCGACTCCGATGATCTTTGTTTCTGGAGACATCTGCCTGATGTACGAACCGAGTCCTGATGCAAGTCCGCCTCCTCCGATAGGTACGAAGATATAGTCGAGCTTCACCTTGCTCTGCTTGAGGATTTCAAGGCCGATTGTGCCCTGACCTTCCATTACCTTAGGATCGTCAAACGGTGGAATGAAGGTCTTGCCATTCTCCTGTGCATATTTGATTGCAGCGGAATTGGCTGCATCAAAGGTGTCTCCTGTAAGTATGATTTCAATGAACTCCTTGCCGAACATCCTCACCTGCTCAATTTTCTGCTTCGGTGTTGTGGTAGGCATAAAGATGGCTCCCATTATCTGCAGCTTGTTGCATGAGAATGCCACTCCCTGGGCGTGGTTGCCGGCGCTCGCGCATACGATTCCGTTCTTTAGCAGTTCAGGTTCGATGGACCTGATCTTGTTGTATGCTCCGCGGATCTTGTAGGATCTCACCATCTGGAGGTCTTCTCTTTTCAGATAGATGTTGGCCTCGTAAATGTCGGAGAGGTTGTTGCTCTTCTGGAACGGTGTAGGTTCGAGGATTTCCTCAAGCACGCCGGAAGCCTTTTCAATCGCTTCAACCGTTGGGTAGTACTTGTTCGTGTCCATTTCTTATGAATTAAAATCAGATTATGATTTCTCCGTCAAAAATATTACTAAAATCGCGGATTTCCTAATAATAAGCCAGTCTTTTCTTTCCTAATCCAAGATAATCAGAGCCATTGACCTATGGCTCATCTCCAGTCTTACAGTATCCTGAACCGTCTTGTTGAGGGTTGCCTTCCACCAGTTGTCGAAAACAACCTCGTCTGTAGGGTACATCAGTCCTTCGGACTTTATCCTCAGACTGCTGTCAGGAGTGAATATCGACAGCGACCTGCCGGGACCGCATTCGAATTCGACCGTATCGCAGATCGGGAATATCGTACCGTCATCTCCCACCATTTCTATCGCTATGTCTTGCAGATCGAACATCCTTGTGTATTCCATCAGCAGGGAAATATTTCCGATGGTATGGTCAGGGCGACCCCCTGTAGCACCGAGGATATGTATCTGCTCAATGCCCTTGAGGTTGTTCAATGCCCATCTTACTGCCTTCGTCTGGTCGTTATGCTCCTGTTCCGTTTCCTTGACGATGATGTCTGCATATTTATTCTGCATAGTTGCAGGAAGCGAGTCCATATCTCCGGTCACAAGGTCAGGAAGCCTTTCTTCTCCGAATATCGCTTCGCTGGCGCGAAGGAATTTCTTCAATGCTCCATCGCAGCAGATGATGAAATCTGCCGACCTGATCAGGTAGCGCGGATACTCCTTCTTAGGGAATTTTCCGTCGCATATTATGACGACATGCCTATGCATATTCTCCTGTTATTCTGGAAGACGTACCTTTTGTAGCTGTATATGACTGAGGCTCTCTGAATCCGATAAGGAAGTCCTTCACTGCCATCCTCTTCTTGCCTGCAAGCTGGATCTCGGTCACTGAAACCGCACCGTCTGCAGTAGTGAATGCCAGATAAGTCTTTCCGTCGGAAAGGATGGTTCCTGGAGCCGGTGATGTCACGCCGTTCTGCTCCAGCATAGCCTTATACTCTTCTCCGGTCACCTTAACGGACTTGTATATCTTGAGCTGAAGAGCCTTTCCGTCTTTTTCCAGCTCAGTGAATGCTGCCGGATATGGACTTAGACCTCTGATGAGGTTGTAAATGCCTGCGGTCTTTCCGTCCCAGTCTATATGACAGAGCTCTCTTGTAAGCTTAGGCGCAGGATGTAGAATCTCCGATCCCTGAATGAAGCTCTTCTGAACGCGGAGCTCTACATTGCGGTCAATGATGGCTTCCACGGTGTTCACTACCAATGTGGCTCCGAGCTCCATCAGCTTGTCGTGCACATCACCGGCAGTGTCTTCCGGTCCGATCTTGCAGTCGTACCTGTACATGATTCCTCCGGTGTCCATTCCCTCATCGATCATAAATGTAGTGACTCCGGTGGTCTTTTCGCCATTGATGACTGCCCAGTTGATAGGGGCAGCTCCTCGGTACTGAGGAAGAAGTGCCGCGTGGAGATTGAATGTACCCAGTTTCGGAATCTCCCATACCACTTTCGGAAGCATCCTGAATGCCACCACTGCAAAGAGGTCCGGCTTCCAGGCCTTGAGTGCTTCAAGGAATTCAGGATCCTTGAGCGATATAGGCTGAAGTACAGGAATATTGTGCTCGACGGCGTATTTCTTTACCGCGCTTTCATTTATCTTGAGACCTCGTCCGCTTGCCTTGTCGGCTACGGTAACCACTCCGACTACATTATAGCCGTTCTTTATCAGCTCGTCAAGCGGAGCGACTGCAAATTCTGGCGTACCCATATATACGATACGCGTCTTCTTGAAGAATCCCATTATCTTGGCCTTTAATTTTCTGTATCCGTTCTTGAGTGAATCTGTACTGAAGATTGCTGAGTCGTTTATCGCCTTCCAGGACAGGAAAAGTCCTGTAGGAAGAAGCACATAGCTTGAGAAGAATACTCCTGCAAACGGTCCTACAGCTCCGTCTCGAGCCAGCTTCGTTCCCGAAATGTCAATTACCCAATATGCGACGAAGAAGAGTACGGATATGATGGCTGAAACTCCAAGTCCTCCCTTCCTGATGATAGCTCCGAGAGGTGCACCGATGAAGAAGAAGATCAGACAGGCTATCGACAACGCGAACTTCTTCAGGATCTCTATGTCGATGAGCCTGAGAAGATAATTGTGATGATATCTGTTCCTCGAGTAAGATTCGAGTGTCGTCTGCAGATCCTCCGCATTCTTCTTCGCTTTTGCAAGAGCGAGGAGCTCCTCCCTTATCGAATCCCATTCGCCTGCGTTCTCCACGGTGAATGGTGTGGTCGGCATCACCTTGGTGGCAGTATCAAGCTGGGCATTGTAACGGAGCACCCTCGATGCCCTCATTGCTTTCAGGTCATCCTCCTTTCCTTGCCTGCTCAAGGTTCCGATCGAGTCCTGTCCGTGCTGCAGTTGCTTGAGGTTCATTGACTTGACCTGATCGTCAAATCTGCTTGAGTCAGACTTCTGGAAAGCATAGTTCTCAAGAGGAATCACCATCTCCTGCTTGTTGAAGTCAATCTTCTGAAGCTGAAGCGTGGTGTCCCTGTACTTCTTGTCGTTGGTCTCTTCGTAGTTGGTACCCTGATAAAGGATGAAGGTAAGGTATGTCTTGTCCTTTGACATCTTCATCATTGCAGAATCTGCAATCGTCAGACTTGTGTTGCCCTTGTTCTTGGTGTGGTTATATACCATCACCCCCTTCATCATACCGCTCTCGTCATTGCGTTCATTTACGCGCAGGATATAACCTTCGATACCATTGTAGAAGGTTCCTGTCGGTATCTTGATCTCATCCTTCGTCTTTCCGATGTCATCCCTCAAAGTGTAGATCTTGTTATATGCTACCGGGATGAGGTCGTTTGACACGAAGAATGCTCCGACACTGATGATTCCGCAGATCAGACCGAGAGGTATGAGGACGCGCTGGAGTGAGATTCCGGCAGCCTTTATGGCCAGAAGCTCGTTGTTCTCTCCCAAAGTTCCGAGAGTCATCATTGACGCAAGGAGAGTGGCAAGAGGGAGAGAAAGAGGGAGCATGGTCGCACTACCCCAGGCGAGGAATTCCAGTATCACCTTCATACTCAATCCCTTGCCGACGAGCTCGTCGATGTACAGCCAAAGGAACTGCATCACAAGAATGAACACAACGACGAAGAGGATCGCGAAAAACGGTCCAACAAATGACTTGACTATGAATCTGTCCAGGCGCTTCACTTTCTTCCGTAGATGTCTTGATGTTTCGGAAATCCCGATTTATCGTGTAGCAGCTTCAATGAGCTTTGCGAGTGCCTCAGCGAGGCCTTCAATATTCTTTCCACCTGCTGTAGCAAGGCCAGGCTGTCCGCCGCCGCCACCCATGATGAGCTTGGCTGCCTCGCGTACATCTGTGCCGGCATTATGTCCTGTCTTCACGAGGTCGTCAGAATACATGAGGAGAAGCTGCGGCTTGCCTGCAGCCTCGAATGCTGCTGCGATCACGAGGTTCTGTGCCTCCTTCTGGAGCATGAATGCTGCATTCTTCAGCATTACAGGATCCATAGGGGTGTCGATCTTCACGACATTCACTCCGTTCATTTCCACTGCCATTCCCTTGAGGCCTTCCTTGAGGACGTGAGTCTTCTCTTTCGCGATCTCTTCCATCT
>JAEIGA010013284.1_pt1 | contig 12529 bp, 7 predicted proteins | sample 9270691 | NCBI WGS metagenome assembly JAEIGA01 (sample SAMN17057246, study PRJNA624740) | gut metagenome | biome: biome; isolation source: fecal sample | host: Bos grunniens | place: China: Xizang | collected 2019 | reverse complement strand
GGTTCTGCCGCTCTCTGCCCCATTACCTGGATGTGGCTGGCCATGATGGGTCACGAGGGGCTCAAGCTCTCCGCCCAGATGGCAATTCTCAACGCCAACTACATCGCCAAGCGTCTGGAGAACTACTTCCCGACCCTGTACTCCGGCGAGGGCGGGCTGGTGGCCCACGAGTGCATCCTCGACACCACCATCATGCTTGGCAAGAGCCACCTCTCCGTGGACGACATGGCCAAGCGCCTCATGGACTACGGCTTCCACGCCCCCACCATGAGCTTCCCGGTACACGATACCCTCATGGTGGAGCCCACCGAGTCCGAAAGCAAGGCTGAGCTTGACCGCTTCATTGAAGCCATGATTGGTATTCACGGTGAAATGACTGCCGTGGCCGAAGGCAAGGTGCCCGCCGATGACAACGTGATGGTGAACGCCCCGCACACCGCCCTGGCTGTCACCGCCGATGAGTGGACGCATCCCTACACCCGCCGCGAGGCTGCCTACCCGGCCCCCGGTCAGCTGCTGCACAAGTTCTGGCCCGGTTGCTCCCGCGTGGACAACACCTACGGCGACCGCAACTTCTGCTGCTGCTGCGACACCCTCGCCCAGTGCGAGCTGTAAGCAGATAAAAAATCCCAGAATCAGGCCGGGGCGCAATCCCCGGCCTTTTTTTTCTTGTCGGAGCGCAGGACTTCAGACCTGGCATTATGAGCAAGAGGGACTAAAGCCCCGCGCTTCGATAAAGTATGCGCCCTCCCGCAGGAAATCTTGCATCATTGCAAGAGATAGACGCTTAGTGATTTAAAGTGCCTTTATGTAAATTTAAGATTCAATCTTAAATTTGCATAAAGGTATACTAAGCCGCATATAGTAAAATACTTACAGTTATGCAAGGTTCGTTTTACTCCAGCAGCCCGGGAATACCCTCATCGCTGCAGATGTCGACCCCTTGCAGCGTTCCCATGGGCGAACCCGCATAGACCAGGGCAGGGGATACTTCCTGCCGGAAATGAGAAAATATGTCTGCTTGTACTAACTTTCTTAATCGTCCATGAGCCATTGCTTGTCACGGCGAAGCATGCATGCGGAGCCGGATTCCTGCCGATTATGTGCAATTTTTGCTCAAAGTTCCTGCCGATTATGTGTAGGAATCCTCCTAATCTACCTAAAATAAGCAGAATGGAGCAAAGATGGTAAATCGACTATGAAACGGCAGTTGTCAGAGCGATTGGTAAAGCGGAAAATCACCCGCGCCATGAGCTTGCTTAACTACTGCCGCAAGTATACGCCCCCTGTGGCCGTACGTTGCTCCATGAATGATTACTGCATTTCGAAGCTCCCGACATCAGGCGAAGCCGCCACTTGCCTGGTGGACCTTCCTCTCTACGCCGTATTTTTGATACCAGCACAGCTCTCCAGAATTTCGTCTGGTGAGCACCCGCCTGCATGAATAAAGCTTAATTTTTTCTTAATTCCTACTTGAAAACTGTAAATTTTGTGATATCATTCTCTCAACCCAAACAACTATGAATCACCTCATAAACAATAATCAAGGAATTACCGCTGAGCAGGCACGTTTTTTCAAACTGGGCATAGACCAGGATAATAATCACTCGCCCTTTGAGAAGAAACTGGCAAAGGTTCTCATATCATCTATGGTGGCTGACCCCTATGACCGTACCACTGAGCTTCGCTGCGATTGGAATTGCTGTTTACTGGAAATAGCCCTGCGTTTAGCTCGACATTTCTGACAGCTATTATAGGGGGCTTTTTTCTGGTTAAGAAGAAAAGAAAAAGCAACACATCCTTCAAGAAACTGAGGAATCGCGTTTCTACCGCGATTATTGAAATGCCAGTAGGGGATATATAAGCTATGCTTTGTCTAGTCTGCATTTGATTCTGTGATTGTATGGGCTATGAAAATCTGACGGATTTATCCGTTGAGGAAAATATCCTTTTCCCAGCTGGAAATAATGTGCATTTTGCTATCATCTTTAAGTGTACTACTAAGATGTAACTCATGGGTATCTTTTATAAACAGCAAGAAAGATTTCGCTATTTGTTGGACTTCGAATGGAGCAAAGACTTCGTATGAGGGATTTAACCCTTTAATTTTTTCTTGAGTATGGCTCATCCCATGGAATACGAGGCGGAAGAGAGTGTTGCGGTAATGTTCTTTTTTCTTTTCATTAAGATCTTTGAATAATTGTTGTTTCCTTAATAATTCTTCAATGCTGCAGCTGTACAAAAAGGTCGAAATGGCTTCGGCAATTCGTCTCATTTTATTGCCTACACCATTATCACTAGGATAGGAGAGGGTAACATTAGCATTAGCAAAATCAAAGATGCTAATCAGAAGCTCACGATATTCATTAAACTTCAATCCATTTGGTGAAGTTTGTATTTCTGTTAGTTGAGCGTTTTGCAGAAGCCATACGGCTTGGTTAATTTCTCCGATAATTTCAGGGTCTTTGTCTTTATTTAGGTTTGCTGAGAATTTGCTCAAATCAAATATAGTCTGAATATCGTGACTTAGGAATAAGACTTTACTGTTCTCGTTTCCTTTGAGCATCTGTTCGGTCTGCCAGTGTAGAAAAGAAAGCATACCAACTCTGTTTTCTATATCGAAACTGGTGATAGGGTCGTCAATAATGACTATTCTCTCATTCTTGTATACATTCTCAACTTGACAAGACTCGTGCATAGAAGCGAAAAAGTATGCTAAAGATATAGCATTTCGCTCACCTACTGAAAGCTCTTCTGGTTTTATATTCTGGTTGCGCGACTTTACGCAGTACTTGTTATTTTTACTTTCGAGAGATAATCGTTCGGAGGAAAAGAAAATGAATTTCAAAGATTCGTTAATCCTATCAAGTGCTATGTTAACGTTATTTAGTTGATCCTCATATTCTGATTTTATCCTATCTAATTCGTTTATTTTATCGTGCAGTTCTTTGTGTTTCTTATTTAGAAGTTTTTCTGACTCTAGCTTAATCAAATAATTTTTGATAGTCGAATAGTGTTCGTAAACCGCAAGATCTATATTGTCACAAATGAGCTCGTTTTGGAGAGCGTTCAATTGAGAGCGTTTAGCATTGTGAATCTTGATAGCTTCTTGTATGGAAATTAACGAATTGGTATAGTCAGAGAAGTGCTGTTTTGCTTCTTCTATACACGTAATGTCAATAGCGTGGTAAGGATGTTTATCTTTTTCTTCCAGCTTTATTATTAGGTCAGTTATAGATGTTTCCAGCTTTTGTTTGCATTTTTTGTAAAACTCTATTTCTTTGATTATGGGCTCTTGGGGAAATATGAAAGACAAGTCGGCAAGAGAATATATTTTATCCCTTATACGACCGAGTTCATCTTTTGTCTTTCTTGTTTCTGATTTGAATATTTCCACTTCTTCATAGAGTATGTTGGATATGGTTGAAGATAATCGGGCAATATCTAATTCCGTCATTGACCTCAGGCAGAAGGGACAGATATCACCATCTTTATGAAAGAAATTTACCGATTCATGCAAATAATCAGGTATGGCTTTGTTTTTTATTTTTTCAAGTAGAAACTTCTCTCGTTCACTCAAAGAGGGCTCTTGAACGATGTTTGCGAGATTTTGACTGATATTATCCCAATTCGGCGCTTCAATAAGATTGTCGATGGTTTGCTTGATGGAATCGTGGGATTTTGCGTCGCGGTAGTCCTTTATGCGTTGCTGAATACTGTTGCTAATGTCACCAAGCCTTGATTGATTTTCGTCTGTAATACAAATGGCTTCTGTGATTATACTGCTTGTAGAGAAGGAAAAAAACTTGTTAATCAAAGTCGATATTGTTGCTTCATTTACCGGCCAATTTTTTTTGCTTTGACGTATTACTCCCTCGCGTTCGCTCCAGTAGTTTCCCTTCTTTTTTAATGCATTTTCAAGTTCTTTCCTCCAATATAGAGATGAATTCTTGTTTTTGTCAGAACTAAGAGAGGTTAACTCATTAGAGCAAGCGTCAAGTTCGTTCGTAAGAAGTGCAATTTTTTTTTCACAATCATCAATCTTTTCCTGTACTTCATTTTGATAGCCAAACATTACGATAGTGTCAAACCCGTCATGCGATAATTTAATTTTACTATCAGTAAATTCTTCATCATAAACAAAAATCTGTTTTTGTTCTTCTTCGGTAAGGGCTGAATCGAATTTTACTGAAATAACGCCATCGTTTACACCAGAAGCAATATTTCGGATAGCGTTTGATATGGTAGATTTGCCACTGCCGTTTCTCCCATATACAATATTGATTCTTTTCGTAAATAGTTCTAAATCGCTTCCGGGTGGAAAACATTTTCCGGAGATGGTCAATTTTGTGATATCTTTAAGCATGGCTATAGTTTGTTAAAGGTGATAGTAATGAGAAGATAAATGCAATGTCTTACTGTTAGTGTCCCTATTCTACTCCTCAGCGTTGCGATTTTGCAAGTTCAAAATGCTAGGCTGTACCATTTGTCCGACTTGTTTTTTGGGGGGGAGGATGTAGGATATCCAAAAAAGCAAAGCTAGCCTGGTGTGGGATCGCCAGGCTAGATGGTAGGTAATACTTGAAGTTCAATGAAATTCAGGTTCTGCTGCAATGAGAGAGTTGTCCTCGTACTCTCTATATTCGTATCTCTTGAAGTTCTCCACTTGTTCCAGAACCTTGTGGAAAATCTCTTCACTCCACTCAGGCGGATAACCGGCCTTGTAGATAGTCGTCAGAAGATTGCTGGAGAGCTTGCTTTTCAGATTGTCATTATTGAGCCAGTCTGCATAGATGGCGGTATCGGATATCAGCTCATTAATCTTGCGGGCAAGGTCAATGCAACGGGAATCTTCGTACTCGAATCCGTGTTTATCTCGGAGCTCTACGAGAATATCATAGAAGGCTTTTTCCTCGAACGTGATACCGAGCTTGCGGAACTCTGCTTTGTCTGTGTTCAGGCTACGGAACAATTCCAAAAGCTGCTCGGTAAGGGATTTGACTTTTTCTTCAACTACAGAGCTAACTGCATCGACTGTATCTCTGGCCACTTTGTTGGTGAAATCCAGCTTGTCGCGGGTGTTGTATTCGTCTATGGTCTGGGCCAGCAGCTTTTCATAGTGCTCAGCTCGCACCTTGTTGGTCTTGCCATACTCCTTAATGGCGCGATTGAGCAACTTCACCAACATCTGGAACTTCGTGCAGGGCAGCTTCACATTCTCCAATTCCTGCAAGAACTTCTCCTCGTATATGTTTTCCTCTACTGAGGCCAGTTCCATCACGTTTTCCACGCCGCCGCACATGATGGCTTCTCGCACCATCTGCTCCACGGCTTTGTTCATGGTGGTCACGTCCAGATGGGTGTCGGTGATTTTGCTCAGGAAAGCACATATTCCCATGAAGCATTGGCTCCAAGCAGTTTCTTCATCTGAGAGAACTCCGGCAGGGCTGCAAATGGAATATGCGCTTTTCAGTCGGCGCACATGCCCCTTGAAGCTCGTCTCGAAAGAAGTCTTGCCTTTCTCCTTGACACTATTGGCAAGGATGTATTCGGCTGCTGTCTGGAGGAACATCAGGCGAGACAGCGCATTATCTCCAAAGAAGGGCGCAAAATCCACCGCCTTGAGCATCTTCCTCAAGATATCCAGCTGGTTAGCTACAATATCGTGAGCGGCTTCGATATCCTCCACTTTGGTTCCGCCGTCACCGCCATACCGCTTCATGGCTTCCTTCATGTTTTCTCGGATGCCTATGTAGTCCACCACATAGCCATATTCCTTCCCCTTGTATACGCGGTTCACGCGGCTGATAGTCTGGATAAGGGTATGCTTCTGGAGCGGCTTGTAATTGTACAGCATCGTCAGGGGCGGAGCGTCAAAGCCGGTAATCCACATATCAACCACTATAGCGATGCGGAAATTGGAGGTTTCGCTCTTATACTCCTTGTCCAGCATTTTGCGCCGCTTGTCATCCCCCAAAACCTCAATCATATCCTTGGGGTCATCCTTGCCGGTTGTGGCTACCACGTTGACAAAAGGCACAGCGGTGAGCTTTTTCAGTTCCTCAGCGGTGAGACCTTCTTCATTCAAGGCTTTCACGGGTTTGCACCATTCCGGCTTAAGCTCCTTAATGATGTTGTAGAGTTTCACAGCTATGTGGCGTTCGCTGCATGTCACCATGGCCTTCAGTAAGCAATCCGGTTGTTCATCGCAGCGGCGTTCATAGTCGAGAATGATATCCGTTGCTAAGCGGCGCAGTATGTCCTCATCCCCTAGCAGTACATCCATACTGCTCATGGCCTTCTTGCTCTTATCCACATCCTCCGGTTTTGCGCCATCAGTTTCGCATTGCTTGTAGTATTCCTCCACCTTGCGGGCCTGTTCGCTGTTCAGGAATACACGAATCAGTCGAGGGTCATATTTGATGGGCACGGTGATGCCGTCTTCCTGCGATTGCAGCATGGTGTATTTATCCACCACTTCACCGAATACATGGATAGTCTCATCAATGGGGGTACCGGTGAATCCCACATACGTGGCATTGGGCAAGGCATCGCGCAAATACTTGGCAAATCCGTATGAGATAAAGGCTCCCAGATTCTCCGTGTTGCCGGAGGCATCCTGTTTGTCCCGAATGACCAGCTTGCTCCCCGTGTTGGTCTGGGTACGGTGTGCTTCATCGCTCAGGCAAATGATATCGGCGCGGTCACTGAGTAGGCCTGTCGATTCTGTGAACTTCTGGACGGTAGTCACGTAGAAGCCGCCGCCCTTGTTGGTCGTCAATTCAGTGGACAAGTCTTCACGATTCTTGATGGTGCGCACGGAGTTGCTACCCAGATACTCTGTGGATTTGCTGAATTGCTTGTCTGCCTGATTCTCCAGATCTTCTCGGTCTACGATGAGCAGAATCGTGGGATTCCCGAGGTGTTGCTTGCTTCGCATGGCCAGTAGGCGCGACAGGAACAACATGGTGTAGGTTTTGCCGCAGCCCGTTGCGCCGAAATAAGTGCCACCCTTACCGTCACCGCCGACGCTCCGCAGGTGCTGTAATACATGCGCCTGCAATTTCTTGGCTGCAAAGAATTGAGGATAGCGGCATACGATTTCTATCTCCTTTTCTTCTTCCCCGGGTGCCGTGTCCGGGAAATAAACAAAATCGCGCAATATTTCCAGTATGCGGATCGGTGTCAATGCTCCTTGAATAAGGGATTGGAGCTCGCCCACGCCCTTGGATGGCGTGTCCTCGTTTTCTACCTTCTTCCAGGCATAGAAATACTCGTAGTTGGTTACGGTGTTGCCCAGTCGAGAATTGCTACCATCGCTGATACAGGCCAAGGCGCAATACTTGAGTAGCAACGGGATGTCGCGGCGATAGCGCACTGTAATCTGAGTATGGGCATCGCGGATGGTCGCATTCGCATCCGTGGGATTCTTCAGCTCAAAGATACAGACAGGAATGCCATTGATGAAAAGCATCACATCCGGAATACGTATCTGCTGGCCTTGCAGCATTTCAAACTGATTGACCACGCGGAAGGTATTTTGTTCCGGGTGGTCAAAGTCGATGTATTCCAGCTTGAGCGGCAGAGCTCCGGGATAGGAAGGCGTGAAGTCGAAGCCTTCCCTGTATAAATTGACTGTTTTCTTCAGCGTGGAGTAATCGCTGGTGCCGCTGACATTCTGAATATTGGCGATAATTTGGCGGAAATCACTTTCAGTCAGCCCTGCGTCTTCGTAGCGTTCATGAAGATACAGGGTCAAATCTTCCAGCAGCAGCGGTTCTGTGATTTTGCGGTTGTGCAAATCACTGCCATGGGTATAATCCCAACCAGCTTGCTGCAGGAGCTCTACGACTGATTTCTCGTACTCGCTTTCGTAATATTTGCCTTTCATTTCCTGATTTTGGGGTAGTTAGTAATGAATCGCTTTTTTAATCAATGCCGGAGCGACCGCCTTGCGGAGCTTCTCCGCATCGGAGGAGATGGCTTTGCTTTCCTTGGCGCATTTGTAAATATCGACAATGGCTTGCTGGATGGACTTGTCTGGAATAGGTATGCTAACTCTCTTCATGTCGTCCAAATTGAAGGTTTCTCGCGCACTCCCCCATGAGTGAAAACGAGCATATCGGTCAAACTCCGGGCGTAAGAACCAGAGATAGAGATATTCCGGCAACAAATCATCTGAAATAACTCGGAAAACCTCATAAGTAGCTGATACGAGATAATCCTCCTGCGAATCATTATACGCAAGCGAAATTTTTTCGCCATTTCTAGATGTTACAGTCACGAAAGCAAACTCATTGGGGCGAACTATTTTATAGTTGCCTAATGGTACACCTTCCATATTTGCTTTGGAGAATATAAAGGATTTTGCTATGCTTATTCCCCTCACGTTTTCAATCGTCAACAGACCTTCCTTATTTCGGCCTTCGCAAGATTCTATTTTTTGACTTAAAGGAACAGTAACGTATTCCTCCCTCAATTTTTTGAGGTAACTCATGCACAGCCCCATGAGCGGCTCTGCTTGGGCATCGTTGTCAACTTTGAGACCGTTGAGCCCCTCCCATACATTGACAAGTTGTCGCTGAATCTCGATATCCGGAACCGGGATTTCAATATCAAGTAAACGAGATTCTGGTAAGTTGCCTCGAATTGATGAATCTGTACAAAACCATGTGTATCTATCCGTCTCCTGCCTACATAGATATAAGTACAGATAATAAGGGATGACAAGAGCCTCCATGCCCTTTTTTACACGGAAAACATAATACGCGGGCGTTATAACCAAATTTCTACCGGTATCATTATAAGCCAAAGGAATTCGCTTATCTCGTCCAATATGCATGAGATTGCAAGCGAAGCAGCTTTCTGGTACAACTTGGTATTTAGTTGTATCTACCCCAGAAAGATTTGCCCGAGTGGGAATAAAAGAATGATTGATATCAACACCAACCACTTCCGGATTCGATTCGCCACAGCGAATCCGGACAGGCTCAATTATTGAACCTAATTTATAAGCCTTAAGATTAACACTCATAACCTAAAGTCTTGAAGGCTGCAATTAACTTTTCCTGATTTTCAGACTGTCGCTTAATAATCTCCGACGACTGAGCTCCGATATCTTGAAGCACTGCATCAAAATCCAAGGCTTCATCCCGGTCAACGAACTCAATATATCGGCTGGGTGCAAGGCTCCAGTTCTTTTCTTCCACCTCCTTGATTCCGGCAGAATAGTAGAGTTCAGGACAGGCATATTTTGCGGGGGATTCGGAAGGGGCAAGCGTCTGCCAGCCATGATAAATGCGGCACACTTCCTCTATCTGTTCGGGCGTGAGCTCGACATATTTCTTCTCGTATATGTTGGTATTCCATGTGCGGAGGTCTACGAAAAGGAACTCATGCTCTCGGTTGCGGAGCTGACGACCATGCCACTTGCCGCCCTTCTTGTTATTGTTCAGAATCCAGAGTGTCACGCTGATATCGGTGGAATAGAACATATTTCGGGGCAACACGATGATGGCCTCCACCTTGTCATTCTCCAACAGCTTGCGACGGATGGCAATCGTGTCGCTATCGTCCAGAGCCCCATTAGCCAGAAGGAACCCGGCAACACCGTGGCGGACATTCAGCTTGGAAAGCATGTGCAGAATCCAGGCATAGTTGGCATTGCTGTCCGGCGGTGTACCATAGTCACCCCATCTTGGGTCATCATCCAGCTGGGAGCTCCAGTATTTCTTCAGATTGAAAGGCGGATTCGCCATGATGTAGTCCATCCGCTTGTCCTTATGGTGGTCATTCGTGAATGTGGATGCCGCCTTATCGCCAAGGTGGTAAGAAATGCCTCGCACGGCCAGATTCATCTTGGCCAGACGGAAAGTACTAGGCTCGGATTCCTGCCCGTAAACAGTCACATTTTGCGTGTTGCCGCCGTGAGCCTCGATGAACTTGGCACTTTGTACGAACATGCCACCGGAGCCGCAGCACGGGTCATAGATAGTGCCATCGAAAGGCTCAATCAAGGCGGCTATCAGTTCCACGATACTATGTGGCGTGTAGAACTCGCCCTCCTCCTTGTCGGCATTGATGGAGAAGGCCTGTAGGAAATACTCGTATACGCGTCCGATAAGGTCCCTTTCCGTAAATTTGGCAGGGTCGATACGATTGATATCATCTACTACAGACTTGATGACACCGGGCTCCAATGCCGTTTTAGTGAAAATCTGCTGAGGCAATGCATTGCGGAGCTTTTCCTCATTTTGTTCGAGCTTGGCAATCGCCGTATCGAAAGCCACCGCCATATTGCGGGATTCAGTTTTTACCAATTCACTCCACAGGCACTCATCAGGCAAGAAGAAAATACCGGCTTGCTTGTAGAAAGATGCTGTTTTTACGGCAATTTCTGCTAATCCGGAATCATCCTTATTTTCTTCCAAGATTTCTGCCTTGCGTGCATTGAATCGGTCGCCAATGAACTTGAGGAATACCAGGGTAAGGAGTAAGTCACGCCTGTCGGTCATGGGCGCTCGACCACGCAAGTGATTGCGACAGCTTAAAAGAATGTCCTCCAGACGTTCTTCTTTTATAGAGGATGTCTTCTTGCTATTTGTATTCCTTGTGTATTTTGCTTTGTTTTCAACTGCTAGTTTAGCCATTTAGTAACCCTTCCCTCCGGAAGTGTACAGCATTTTGAAAGCTGTATCCCTAATAGGTCAATTATGTAATTGGAGGTTCAGTATTTGGTGAAATCCAGTACCGGCTGTGACTATTTCGTTGTCGGTAAGAGTGAGTGTCGTTAATATTACGCTATCAATCAAAATCATACAGATTTTGCTTTTGGAGCTTGTGTAAGCTTTCAAAATGCTACAACTATGAATACGAGAACAACAAAAGAACTGATGAAGTCGCTGCCGCTGGGCGGCGTGGATGCTGCGAGGCTGGTGCTGGAGTGTGTGGAGGGATTGGGCTGCAGGGTAGAGGGACTGGGACGGGTGGAGCTTATGGAGCTGGTGCGGCGGGTGATACGGGCGGGGATTGCGATGCTGGAGCAGCAGGAGCAGACGGTACCTTTTGAGCAGGCGGCGTGGGAGAGTGTGGCGGCGCGGGCGGGGCGCAGGCCAACGACAATGCGGGATTTGCGGCATTATGTGCGGCGGATGCTGCGGGTGGAGGGCTTTGCGCAGCTGCCGCTGCGGGCGATGACGGTGGGGCAGTGCCGGGAGTTGCTGCACAGGGCATTCGGGCACAGCGCACACAGTTATCGCAAGGGCAGGGCTATTCTGCACTGCATTTTGGCGTATGGAATGCGGCGGGAGTGGTGTGATGCGAATCCCGTGGCGCGGATTGATGTGCCGCCAGCGGAGGAAAAGGTGATTGAGCCTCTTTCTAATGAAGAGGTGGCACGGTTGAATGAGGTGGCGCAGGGAAGGCGGTTCCGCGATATGCGGTTTTCTCTCAGCTTGTTGCTGTATAGTGGTGTACGCCCGGCAGAGGTGGAGCGTTTGACTGCCAAAGATGTGTGCTGGGAGGAACGGCAGGTTATCATACGCCCTCAGAAAAGCAAGACGGGTGGCGGCCGAGTGGTGCCGCTGCGTCTGCTGCCGGGAATGCAGCAAAAGGATTGCCGGGTGCCGCGCAATTGGCAGAACCGCTGGCAATCGCTACGCCGGGCGGCGGGCTTTACGCATTGGCAGCCGGATGTATGCCGACACACTTTTGCGAGTTATCATGCGGCGCATTTCCGCAACCTACCGGAGTTGCAGCTTGAAATGGGACACCGCGACCTCAATCTCCTTCGCTCCCGCTACATGATGCCCTCCTCCCGCCGCAATGCTGCCCGCTTCTGGCGGATGTTGAAATAAGCCACCGCACCATTCACACTGCTTAGCATGAGGGCAGGTGTTGCAAAATACCAAGGGACATTGTAGAATGAATAGTGATTAGTGAATAAGGAATAGTTCCGCCGCCGCCTTGTCGGACTATGGCGTGACAAAGGAATAGGGACGAAGCTGGGTGGGGAACGTGATGTAATGTTCTTGTAGGTCTGCATGATTTTATGTTCCTTTGCTTTACTGCAAGGGGTGGTTGTGATAAACTGGCTGAGGTAATACCTGACAGGGGGTGAGTTTTTAATTCATGGCTTACGATAAACAAGATTCTTTTTTGCTGATGTACACCACGCCGGATGGTGTGACTAAGGTTGACGTTACCTTTGAGGAGGATACGGTGTGGCTGACGCAAGATCAGATGGCGGAGCTGTTTCAGAAAGCGAAGTCTACGATTAACTATCACATTCAACAGGTATATGAGGATGGTGAGCTTAGTCGAGATGCTACCATGAGAAAATTCGAAAATTTCGAATTTTCTACTAAGCCGTTGAACTTCTATAATCTGGATATGGTGATTTCGGTGGGATATCGCGTGCGGTCGCAGTGCGGTGTTCAATTCCGCTTGTGGGCTGCCGGTATCATTAAAGAGTACATGCGGAAGGGCTTTGCTATGGATGATGCCCGGTTGAAGGAGCTGGGAGGCGGTG
>JAEIGA010013283.1_pt1 | contig 12530 bp, 7 predicted proteins | sample 9270691 | NCBI WGS metagenome assembly JAEIGA01 (sample SAMN17057246, study PRJNA624740) | gut metagenome | biome: biome; isolation source: fecal sample | host: Bos grunniens | place: China: Xizang | collected 2019 | reverse complement strand
GTAGGACGTTGAACAACCATTCTTTTTCAGGAGGTAACACCATGAAGAAAAGATTTTTGGCAATGCTTCTTTGCCTTTCCGTTCTTTTGATGGCCTGCGCCTGCGCGGCCGAGACTATGGAGCCGCCCGCCGTGTCCGAGACGGAGAGCCAGGCTCTCACACCCCAGTTTACCCTTTCCGAGGTAAATGCAGAAAGCTCCAAGACCCAGGAGCCTGCCGCCCCCTCCGAAACCGCTCCCGCAGAATCCGAACCCCAAGAAACCATCTCCATGGAGGAATCGGAGATCGAGTTGGAACCCATCCAACCCATTGAACCTATCCAGCCCATCGAGCCCATTAAGCCGGAAGAGAAAGAGACCACCTTGGAAAAAGTCTTCTCCTTTGATATCGGTATCGACGGCGTTATGGAGTACGACTTCCTTTTTGAAACCGATCCTTCCATAGCCAATATTGGGCTTCCCGGGGATTTCTTTGCTGATGCTGACGGAAACTATTATTTTGCGGTAGGCGATAGGTTGGTTCGATTGAACGACGGAGCGATTCTGCCGAAGCGGTGCATCAACTATGTCATTGACGTGGAAATCTGCGGAAATACGTTGTATATGTTGGATAGCATAGGAACCGCTTATCAATTGGATATTTCCAATGGCTTTGCCTCTGCAACCGTGGAAGCGGAATACCCCATGTTTAAATACGGCTATGATAATGCCGGCAAACTAATTCAGTTTGGAGATACTGTCTTATATGAATCGCACGATAATCTCTTGTATACGCTGGACAAAACTCTGCTTACAGGCGATGCCGCACCGTATCAATTCGTAAACGGAAACGAAGCTTTCGTTACGTTGAATAGAGGAACTTCTGCGTTGTTGATCAACAAAGAAGCGAACGAAAACATTTCCGTGCGCGCGATTACTTCTGCGGGCATTTCCGTCAGTGATTACACCGGAACGGATGTAGAACGACTAGATCAGGCGATCTTTTCCACCTATGATCGTTCCGGAAACATAACATCTCGCTTTATGATGACTACGGTATATCCGGGAGAAAAGGCTTCTTGCTCGGTGGATTTTATTTTCTGCGACGAGCTTTTAACCGTGACGACCTATATTCCCCAGGATGTTATGGTTGGTAAAACGGCATTTGAAGACGTTTTCAAGGGCAGGATGTATTGCGGCATGGACGGGAACTTCTATTTCGTCGCTTACTATCTGGATCATGCAGACGTGTATTTGGTAAACGCCGGATACTCCGACGTGGAGTTTACGAAGAAAAACGATACAGTTTCGGCAGAGGATAGCAGCATTGCGCCCACAAGCAGTGCGGCAGAGTCCTCTGCCGATTTTCCTTTGTACGTTGATCTTCCCCGAGAAACGGTAAAGCAGAACGCGTTGGAGATGATGAATTATACGTGGACGATCCAAGCTGGGAACAAGGTGTTGCGAGAAGACACAACTCTCCCGGCGTATTTGGTCGACGCCATTCCGGGAGTGGAGGTAGAAGAACCAGGCATTCCGTATTGCCGTGGAGGCTATCATCCCAAGGATGTGTTTGAGGAGCGCTTAACGCTGACCTACGATGATGGAGACATTGACGAGTTGTATATGACAGGGAACACACACTCCGGATATTACCAGGGGGGTACCATCGGTTTGGATTGCGGCCGCTTTTTATGCGCAGCCTTTGAATTCTCTGAAGGATTGCATCCGAATGATATTTTGGATTACGGCCACAGAGTATCTTCTCTTAGTCAATTATCGGAAATGGACGTTATTGCAAAGGGCAGCTATTACGGTGCCCACGCAATGTTTTACCAAGGATTAAGCGGCGGCGATACCGTCAAGGTTTATGAAACTTCGTCCAAGGCTTCGGTTGGAAGAACAATAAGCCGTGATACAGGTGATACCGAAGAGGAATTGATAGCTCAAGGCTACAAATTTCTGCACGTTTACTTTGAACTGGATTACAATTCTTCACAGCATTGGATTCAGTGTAAGAGTTGCACAGATTACAGAATCACAGAATCTCACACGATGGTGCTATCCGAAACAGGCCATTTCCAAAAATGCACCGGGTGCGATTACATGGTTGCGCTGACACCGCATACTTTTGAGTATACATATTCTACCACATTGCATTCCGGAACATGCAGTGTATGCGGATACACGGAAGGCGGGGCGCATAGTATGACTATCTCCGGAGACGCTGACGGTCACGTTCATTCTTGCATATGCGGGTATTCCATTCCCGGAGAACATAATTTCACCTACACCACGTACAACCTCGTAAAGCACAGGCAGACCTGTTCGACATGCGGATATTCCGCGTTGGCACCTCATCTTCTCGGTTACAGCTATGATGCGGACGGCCACTGGCAGGAATGCTCTTTGTGCAGTTTCAAGACGGTAAGTCTTGCTCACAGTTTTGTAGGCTCCGAGTGTACCGTGTGCGGGTGTCCTCAGCATATGATCATGGATATCATAGCCATCCCCGAGGAGGACGAGCTCTTGCCTGTTCCCGAGGATCAGAAGGCAACTTTATAACCACATACGACAAAACGAGGCCGGGTCATACGACTCGGCCTCTCTCTTTTTGTTTTATTCCACGCTTTGGATGACGGTGACGGTGTCCCCTTCGCGGGTGGCGATGTAGTCGCCGTCCAGCCCCAAGGAGGTGTTGTAGATCACCTCGTGGCGGCCCGCGATGGCTGTATACAGGGAATAGGGCTTATAGCTATCCGAAGTGAACACCAGCACGAAGCCGTCCTTGGGGATCTTGACGATCTCGATCTCTCCGTTGATGGAGCCGTCGTCCAGATTGTTGCCGTATTCGCTGATGTAATACCCCGTTTCCGTGGGGGTGAACACCAAAAAGTAGGCGTAGCGGAGCTTATGGGTTTTTGCGTCGATGGACTCCATGTTTTCGTAGAGCCGCAGATCTCCGCCCGTCTTCAGGACGTAGGTCTTGCCGCCTTCGAAATCATACACGGGCAGCTCCTCGGACAAGCCCCAGATGTTGTCCTCGCAGATAAAGTTCTCGCCGTAAAGCTGGCGGTAGGGGTATCGCATCTCGGGGTAGATCACAATATTGCGGGTGAAGCGGGAGTATTCCTCCGGGGTGCCTCTCTTTTTGTAGGGGATCTTGTCGGAAAGGAATACGTTGTTGAACATATCCACCCGTTCACAGGCGATCTGGGTGCCGTCCCCGCGGTCTCCGCCGCCGTGGGCGTCAAAGATGTGGTAGATGGCCGTGCCCAGATGGGCGTTGTCGTGGGCGGTATATCCGCTGTTTGCAGAGCCGCCCGCCGCGATGGCGTGGCGGTCAAAGTTGAACAGGTTGCGGTAGATCTCTGCGTAGGTCTCCTCGTAAATCGCCACGCCGTAGCCGAAGCCGTTCCGCTGGTTGTGGTGGATCCAGTTGTGGTGAACGGTGACGTCGATGTATCCGCCGATGTAGATCCCTGCCTCGGAGAATCCTGCGATCTCGCAGTTGTCCACCTCTGCGCCGTTGCCGATGATAGACACGCCCCGGGTGAGGGGAAGCTTGTAGTAATAGTCGGTGTATTTGTTCCCGGCGGCGTTGAGTCCGCGCTCCAGATGGGTCATGTGCCGTTCCGTATCCGGGCCTGCCAGAGTGATGCCGGTGAAGCGGGCGTTTTCCTTCAGCATAATGGCTTCTCTTTGGCGGGTGGTGGTGAACAGCATGGCGCCGGGGGAGATACTGCCGTCCTCCCGCACCGCGCCGCGGTCGGAAGCAAGGGTGACCCCTGCGGGAACGGTGATGCGGAATTCGGTGAGATCCATCTGCACGTGGGAGGGGATGAACACCGTCTGCCCGGGGGATGCTTCCCACAGAACCTCCTGCAGTTCCTCGGCGGTCTCCGCAGTGAAGTCCCCGGAGGTCACGATCTCCCCGTAGCCTGCGCCGCCTCCCAAGGGGGAGCCGTCGGGGGTGATGCCGTAGATCTTGCCGTCTCGCTCGATGGTGAACTGATCCTTATAGAAGTAATATTTGTCTGTGCCGGAGTGCAACGCGATGGCTTCCCTGAGGGCTTCGGTGTCTCCCTTTTCCACTTTTTCCAAAAGGGTGTATACCCCGTAGCCGTCTGCGGGGAATACGGACATGGTGATATCCGGTTGTACCCGCTCCGCCAACAGCGGCTGAGGCTCTACGGCAGTCAAAACGCCGTTTTCCTCCCCTAAGGGAAGCTCCTCGTTCTCGGATACAATGTTCTTTTCGTTGGCGAAGAAGGCACTTTTGGTCACCGTCAGGGCTTTTTTGCTGTCGGAGACGGCGGTGCCGCAATGGTGGAAATAGCAGTGCTCCACGATACCTGTGCCGTTGGAGGAGACACGGATGGCTTCTTCGCTGAAGGAGGCAAACTCACAGTTGGTGATGCGCACGTCCTTCCCCAGGATGCGGATCCCCGTATCCTTTCGGATGGCGGCGTTTTCTTCGAAGGCGGTGACCACGCCGCAAAGGTTGATGCCGGTGATCACGGCACCCTCCTCGCAGGTGATCATGATTCCCATGGGGTGGGAAATGCGGATCACGCCACCCTCGTTGATTCCGCGGTCGGAGGCAAGGATGACTCCCTTTTTCAGGGCGATCTTATAGCTTTCCGTTGCCGCAAGGTCGGAGATATCGATGGTCACTCCGGAGGGGACGAAGATCACTTCCCCGGATTTTGCCTTTTGCAAGGCGGCCTTCAGCTGGTCGTCTGTTTCCACCACGTAGTCACCGGTGGTGTGGATCTCTCCGTCGTAGCTCGCACCGCCGATGGCAGGGGCATAGGGCTGTACGCCCTTCATCAGCTCCCGCAGGTTGGCGGCGTCCCGAGAGGGATCCTCTCCGCTGAGCAGCATGGAGTACAGTCGGGTATACACCTCTCTGCCGTCGGCAAGGAAAAACCGCTGAGGGATCTGCACCGCTTCGGCATCGGAGCCTCCCGAGGAGGTATCCCCGGGGGTCGTGTTGCAGGCGGTGAGCAGGGAAAGCAGGATGCTAAGCAGTAGGAGAAGAGAAAGAAGACGCTTCACTGGATGTTCTCCTTATCAAAGTGTTTTACGAAAGGCTTCCACTTCGTCCGCGGTGGGGATGGAAGCGCAGGCGCCGGGCTTGGTGATGGACAAGGCGGCGGCAACGGAGGCGGTATACATGGCCTCGGCAGGACGGGCTCCTTTTGCCAGAGAGGCCAGCAGGTATCCGGTGAACACGTCTCCCGCGCCGGTGGTATCCACCGCCTTGGCGGGGATGGCCTCCTGGTAGACGGTGGTCTCTCCGTCGGCGTAGTAAGCACCCTCTCCCCCTAAGGTGAGAACGATGGCGGAGCGGGGATATTTCTCCCGCAGGATGGCTAACATCTCCTCGGGACGGGAGGCACCGGAAAGGGCGGCTCCCTCTATCTCGTTCACCAGCAGGCAGGACACGGTCTCCAGGGGCAGGGTACGAAGCTCCCCGGTGATGGGGGAGGGATTGAAGGCTACGTGCATACCCCGCTGGGCGGCAATTTCCAGAATATCTCCCACGCCGGAGATCTCGTTTTGCAACAAGATCCAATCACTGGGGCCGAAGCCTGCCATGACCCTGCGGACGTACCCCGCATCCACACAGCGGTTGGCACCGGGCAAGTGCAGGATGGCGTTTTGCCCTTGGTCGTCCACTTGGATCACCGCTCTTCCCGTAGGGGCGGGTACGGTCTGCAGATAGGAGACCTCCACGCCGTTTTCTGCCAGGGTGTCCCGCAGAAAGCCTCCGTCCTCCCCCACACAGCCCGCGTGGATCACCGATGCGCCTGCGCGGGAGGCGGCCACGGATTGATTTAAGCCCTTGCCGCCGGGCAGTATCTGCCTGTGGGAGCAGGAGAGGGTCTCCCCGGGGGTAACAAAATGGGCTACGCGGTAGATCTCGTCTATGTTCAAGGAGCCGAAATTGAGAATGTGCATGGATGGCCTACCTTCCTGAAAATGGATATTTTCCTCTATCTTTGGGGACAGTATACCATTTATTTTTCATTTTCGCAATAGGCTTGTCGCGAAAAGTTTACATTTGCCCCCTTCCTCTGCGTTGACAAGCTCCCGGGTCTTGTGGTAAAATACTTACGTCAATCCCGGGGAAGCGAGGTGATACGTCTGTGAAAAAATGCATATTGGCGGCTTTGTGCGTCATGCTGTCGGGGCTTTGTGCCTGCGGGGCGCAATCCCGCGGGAACGGCTCTGCCGTTTCGTCGGTAGGCGTGGTCTCCGGCGTGACCTCCGTGCCCTTGGAGGAGGTCTCTGTGTCAAGAGACGCTATTTTCGGGGAATACCTTTCTGTGGAGGGCGACGGAGAGATCTTAGCCCTGAAGGAGGACGGAACCTTCCTTTCCTACACCGTCAGTGACCGTTCCGGCGAGAATTCTCAGGGAGTGAGCGTGTCCTACGTGATGACGGAGCGGATCTGCGGAACGTACAGCGTGAACGACGACGGCACCGTAAGTCTGCTTTTGGAGCAGTTTACCCTGACGGTAAACGGTCTGGAGGATGAGCCCGGGCTGGTAGAGGAGTTCGCAGACGTGTTTGCAGGGGAGGACGAGGCGCTTCACGCCCTGTACGTAAGACTGTTCGGCGGGGAAGAGATCACCGGCAAGGAGCTTTTGGGAGAGACGGAGTTTGCTCAGCTGGTTGCCGCGGACATCCGCATCAAGCCCAACCGCGAGAACGCTACCTTCGCCTACGTAAATACCAAGTCGTAAAAGGCCTTCCCGTTTTTACGGAGAGGGCTTTTTTGCGGGAACGCCCTGCGGGGGAGAGATTTCTCTTGACATTTGGGCGGTTTTGGGGTAAGATAATAAGAACGAAACGGGAAATGAAAAAGAAAGGAACGGTGGCCGATATGACAGAAGGCGTTACCCTCCGCAAGGGCAGATTGATGCCAGCAGAGGATAGTAAATATTACTTCTATTGCAAGACCTTTTGGTATTCCACGGTGATCGCGTGCTTGATCACCATCCCCTTCATCATCTACGAATGGGTCGTGACCGGGCACGGTATTTATTTATATTACGGAGATTACAACGCTCAGCAGATCGCCTTCTATAAGCATTGCGTGGAGATGGTGCGCAGCGGCAACTTCGGCTGGGATTGGTTCACGGATATGGGCTCCAACTTTGTGGGAAGCTATTCCTACTATATGCTGGGCAGTCCCTTCTTCTGGATCATGTGTCTGTTCCCCTCTTCTTGGGCGCCTTATCTCATGGGTCCCATGTATATCATCAAGTACGTGGTGGCCGCACTGATCGCCTACGCGTATCTGCAGAGATGGGTCAAGAATAAGGATTACGCCGTTCTGGGCGCTTTGCTGTACGCCTTCTGCGGATTTCAGATCTACAACACATTCTTCAATCAGTTCCACGAGGTGGTAGCGCTGTTCCCCTTGCTGCTCATCGGTATGGAGGAATATATCCAGAACGGCCGTAAGGGCATCTTCGCCATTGCGGTGTGCTTGAACGCCATGGTGAACTATTTCATGTTTGCCGGCCAGGTCATGTTCTGCGTGATCTACTTTATGTTCCGCTTCTCCGACCGCAGCTTCCGTGTTACGGTGAAAAAGTTCTTCGGGCTGGCGTTAGAGGCAGTGATCGGCTTCGCCATGAGTATGATCTTGTTCCTGCCCGGTGCCTTGGCACTGTTGGGCAACGACAGAACCTCCCGTTTCTTCTCTGCTGAGGATTGGGAGAAAATGCTGGCTTGGTTTAAGAACGGCGAGCTGTACTGGCAGAGATACGGCCAGATTTTGGAGTCCTACTTCTTCCCGCCGGACATTCCCTCCCGCGTAAACTTCTTCTTCGGGCACACCGAGCGTTGGGCATCTATTTCCGCATACCTGCCTTTGTTCGGCCTGACGGGCGTTTTCGCCTTCTACACCACCAAAAAACGCGGTTGGCTGAAGGCGTTGATTCCCTTTTTGGTGATCTGCTCCTTCGTTCCCGTGCTGAACAGCATCTTCTTCCTGGGGAACTCCTCTTACTATGCAAGATGGATGTATCTCATGGTTTTGATGATGGTCATTGCCACCATCATCGCCTTGGATCGCAAGGATACCCGCTGGAAGGGAGCTATTACCGCCAGCCTTTTGGCCATTGCCGCCATTGCGGTGCCCTTGGGTCTGCTGTGGTATGACGAGCCCTCCTCCGACGCGGTGGATTATCAGCTGGGCAGAGCGCCCTTCCTCGTGCGGTTCTGGATCTATACCGCCATCGCCGTGGCAGGTGTTCTGCTGGTATGGTACGTGATCAAGCATTTCCGCGGCACCAAGCTGTTTGCCCGGGCCTTGCTGGTCACCACCTCCCTTTGCATCGTGGTGTACGGCTGTGTGCATATCATCAACGGCAAGGAGCATTCCCACACCAGCGACTTTATGGTGCATCAGGTGATCAACGGCGAGGACGTGGTTCTGCCGGATGCGCAGGAGGACTTCTACCGCATCGACTTCTACCGCACCTCCAGCCTTTCTACCATTGACAATTTGAATATTTATTGGGGCTATCCCTCCATCGAGTGCTTCCACACGGTGGTGCCCCCCTCTTTGATGAACTTCTACGATCTGCTGGGGTATAACCGTTCCGTGGGCTCTCGTACCTACAGCTCCTGGTACGGTCTGCGTGCCATGACCTCTACGGAGTATTCCTTCATCCAGACCACACGCAACAAGCGTAAGGTGAAGACCCTTTACGAGGATAAGATCGAGGATCTGGAGGAGATCTTGGAGCTTGAAAATGACAGCGATTGGACCTTGGTGGAGAAGGTGGACAGCGTTCGTATCTACCAAAAGGGCGACGAGGTGGTAAGGATCAGCCTTTACGACCCCGACGCTGTTTCGGAATACGAAAACAGCAAGCTTTGGAAGCAGATGGAATCCATCGACGGCTTCCGTCTCTTCTCCGCAAAGGAGATCGGCTCCGACGGCATGGAGACCACCGCGTATCATCTGGTGGAGATCTCGGACACCGAGACCATTTCCCGCTTGGAGAACGATCCGAGTGCCAAGGAGATCACCCTTTCTCAGCACGTGCGCCTTTACGAAAAGGACCGTGCCGGCGGTAAGGTGGTCTATACCCAGGTGGACGTGACTGCGCTTCCCGAGCTGGAGGTGTATTTCACCGACGATGCTTGGAGCAGATGGGAGCAGCCCGAGGGCTTCGTGCTTCTGCATAACGAGACCACAAACGAGTACCGGTTGCTTTCCGAGGCCGAGGATGCAGATCAGATCTTGACTCTGCTGGCGGCGGAAGAGTGGACCGTATGCACTCCCTCCGAGAACCTTCTCGTGTTCTGCAAGGATACTGAGGACGGCGTTCTCTACGAGGCGGTGGATCTCCCCTCTTTGGAATCCTTGGCATCTTACGAGGCGGGTGCAGGCTACACCCGTGTAGTGACCAACGTGAATTTCCGTATCTTTGCCTCTCTGACGGAAAAGGAGACCTACCGCTTGGTGGCGAAGGACGACGCCTATAACTTGGAGTATTACGGCAACCATTCCGATTGGACGGAGCTGGTGGTGGACGAGACCCACCGCGTGTATTGCCGTACCCGTTCCTCCAACGATCAAGGAAAGCTCTACGCCGTGGGGTCCTTGTATAACACCGAGGAGCTGGAAAAATACGAGAACGATCCCGCATGGAGCTTCGTGGAGGAGAAGGTCGGCTACCGCACCTATTCCTCCGAGGAATTCAACATGACCAAGGGCTGGTATTATTACGATACCCAGAACGGCTACGATATCTACCGCAACGAAAACCATCTGAGTATGGGCTTCAGCTACGACGGCTTTATGACGGAGACGGAGTTCAAGAAGATTTCCAGCGGCTTCCAGCGTTCCGTTCTGCTTTGCACCTATCTGGTGGTTCCGGACGATATGGCGGATTATTACGCCCAGTTTATGGATGAGTACGTGGACGATCCCAACGACGAGGGCAACAAGGGCAAGCTGAAGCGCAAGGCGGCCAACTATAACACCTTTACCAAGTCTGTGGAAGAGCGTAAGACCATGTCCTGCACCGACTTTACCTGGAGCTCCGACGGTTTCTCCGCCAAGTATAGCTCCGACGAGACGGACATCGTGTTCTTCTCCGTTCCCGCCGAGGGCGGTTGGTACAACGGTGCGAACGAGGGCGTGACCGGGCTTTTGACCGGAACCGGTGGCTGGACGGCTACCGTAGACGGCAAAGAGGTGGAGATCCTGACGGTGTTTGGCGGCTTTATGGCGGTGGAGGTTCCCGCAGGGGAGAACGTGGAGATCGTGTTCACCTACAAGACCTTTGGCTCCGGGCTTGGTACCGGCATCACGGTCTGCGCTATTCTGGCGTTCGCGGTGTATATGTTCCTGCTTTACAAAAAGAAGCAGCACCGCGGAGATTACCCCTTCTTTGAGGGCACTTACTACGATGCTGGCGACACCGAGGCGCTTCCCGCCGAGGACACTGTCGGAAAGAAACCCGCAAAGACTTCCGCGAATCCGCAAAAAGCAAAGCCAAGGAAAAAGAAATAACCGATGAAAAAGAGCATCTGCCGGAAAACGGCAGGTGCTTTTTCGTGGGATTTTCGTGGGATTTTCCCGGGATTTTTGCGGGATGACAAGGGGCAGGTTTTCTGCTATTCTGTAAAGGCTCCTCCTATACTTTTACGAAAGGAGAAAAGAAAGGATGAAGATCGTTTTTCGCGTTTCCGTCAAAGGCGGAACGGCTTCCGCGGAAAAGATGCCTGTGATTTCCGAGGGCTCCCGTGGGGTGGTGTATCTTGCGGCGGCGTTTGACGAGGAATGGAAGGCCTTCCCCGTGAAAAAGCTTACGCTTTGGCGCGAGGGGGAAACCATGCTGCAATTCCTGCTGGACGACACGGGGGAGTTGTTGCTTCCCGAGGTGTTCACCCTGTCGGAAAAGCCCTTTTATCTGCGGTTTGCAGGGGAGGACGGAGATTTTTCTTTGCAGACCAACTCGTTGTGCGCCTCCTTTGGGGAGCTTCGCGCCCCCGCAGAGGATCAGCCGTCCTTCACCGTATATACCGGGAGCTATACCCTTACGGAAAACGGCGTCTACCCAATGGAAAACAAGGTGCTGACAGAGGATCTCACGGTGGATGTATTCACCGTGGATACCACCAAGGATACCGTCACTCCGGAAACCCTGCACCAAGGCATTACTGCTCACGATGCGGCAGGTAAGCCCATCGAGGGCACCTACGTGAACCCTTACAACGCCAATACCGAAGGGGACACGGTCACCCCGGAGGCCTTGCACAAGGGCATTACTGCTCACGATGCGGCAGGTAAGCCCATCGAGGGCACCTACGTGAACCCTTACAACGCCAATACCGAAGAGGATACCGTTACCCCGGGAACCCTGCACCAAGGCATTACCGCCCACGATGCGGCGGGCAACCCCATCGAAGGCACTTACGTGAACCCTTACAACGCCAATACCGAAGGAGATACCGTTACCCCGGAAACCCTGCACCAAGGCATTACCGCCCACGATGCGGCGGGCAACCCCATCGAAGGCACTTACGTTCCCAAGGCAGGAGGCTCTCTGGTATCCTCTGCGGGGAAAATCATTTATGGGGCGTATGTTTCTGCGGGGGCGTGTGAATGTGTTGTGGTAAAGAAGTGAGGTGCGAGCCGTGGATCTTTACGTAACGCTGGAAGCCTTTGAAGAACAGCTTTTCCTCCGCTGCTTACCCTTGCGCCCCCAAGGGGAATGCCGCATGCTGTTGCAGGCGAGCTTTTCTTCCCGGTGGGATGCGTTCCCCGAAAAATACGCTGTTTTGTGGCGGGAAGGCGGAGAATCCCTGAAAATCCCCCTGCAAGAGGGTATCGGGGAAATTCCTTGGGCCTTTGCCTTGGAAGCCGCCCCTTTTTATCTGCACATCCGCGGAGAAAGAGGGAAGGATTATCTTTCTACCAATCAGGTGTGCGGCGCCTTTGTAAAAAAGCCGCAATAAAAATGCCATCCGCCTGCGGGAAACTGTGGGCGGATTTTGAATTTCCTGCGTTTTTCGATTGACATTTGACACCCGGTGTGGTATACTTTTACGAGAGAGTTTCTACCATAGGAGGAGTCCTTTATGGAAAAGCCTTATAAGAAAAATCGCGGCGGGGAACAGCCCCGTGCGGCGGAACGTCAAAGCGAGCCTGTGGAGGGCCTGTTCATCGGCAGAAATGCGGTGATCGAGCTGCTTCGCAGTGACAGAGCGGTGGATCGGGTGTTCATCCGCAAGGGAGAACGGGACGGTTCTCTTTCCGTGGTTTGCGCCTTGGCGTTGGAGAAGGGCATTCCTCTTTTGGAGACGGATATCCGCAAGCTGGATTCCCTGGCAGGGGGCGGTGTGCATCAAGGCGTTGCCGCCATTGCCGCAGAGACGGCGTATCTTTCTGTGCAGGAGCTTCTGGCGCAGACCGAGGCGGCGGGGGAGCTTCCCTTCTATCTGATCTGCGACGAAGTGAACGATCCCCACAATCTGGGCGCCATGATCCGTTCCGCGGAGTGCGCAGGCGCC
>JAEIGA010013282.1_pt1 | contig 12530 bp, 10 predicted proteins | sample 9270691 | NCBI WGS metagenome assembly JAEIGA01 (sample SAMN17057246, study PRJNA624740) | gut metagenome | biome: biome; isolation source: fecal sample | host: Bos grunniens | place: China: Xizang | collected 2019 | reverse complement strand
GCTAAAGCATGCCTATTAAAGCGTATGAAGAGAAAGATATTTTTGAGTTTGTCATTGCTGTTATTGGCAACGATGGCAATGGCAGAGGGTAAGCAACCTGCGCAGACAGATACTCCTGTACAAAAAGCCCATGTTCAATCTCAGCAGGAAAATGCTCTTATACAAGGCTGGTTTATAGGGCAGTCAGGTAAGATTCGAGAAGTCATAAAGGCAAAAGCTGGTGGCCACGATGCCTATATCGTATTCTACCATCTCTTGGGTGAATACTCAACAGAACCAATCGTTAGCGGAATTTATTTTATTGATCATCCAAAAGGATCGTCAGATGTTGATCTGCCGATCGTGAGAGAGTTGGTTTATCATGACTTAGGTCCAGAAAAAGAGTTCTGTGGCATAAAAATTCTTGAAACGATAAAAAATAAAAAGACCGGCAAGCTTTACTTAGTCAAATACGAAAATAGACTTGATGATGCTTCAGCCCAAAAAATCATAGATTTATTGGCAGGGGATTCAAAATGGATAAACCGAACTAATATTAAATTTTCAGAGACTACTGATCCATCACCTGCAGCCTTAAAGATAGTGCATGAGATAGAGTAGTCAATAATTTTAACAATAATTGATAATAATATATAGAAGAAATGGCTATGAAACGCTTTATTCTGAATATTTTGGTTGTGGCGATGGCTGCAATATCTGTGGTGGGCTGCAAGGCCCTGCATACCGTATCGTCGGGCGAAACGGCCCAAGGTCGCCCCTATGAGCTTATTTTGGTTTGTCCGCAGCCCCAATGGCAGAGCATATTGGGCGATACTTTGCGTTATTTCCTTGAGCAACCCGTTGAAGAGCTTATCAACTATGAGCCGGCATTCGATGTTCTGCGCATATTGCCCAACAACTTCAAGAGCCTGACCGAGCATCATCGCAATATCGTGGTGGTAAATGTAAATAAAGAGTTTGCCGAGCCTTCGATTACGGTGCGCTACGATGTAACAGCAAAACCACAGATATTCGTCACGATAAAAGGCCCGAACAACCAAGCTGTGGCCGATTATGTAGGTGCCAATGGTGAGAATCTGATGCAGGTTTTGGAAAAGGCCGAGCGCGACCGCCGTATTGCCTATGCCCAGCGTTACACCTCCGCACCGCTGAAAGAGCTGGTACTCCAAAACTTCGGTGTCGAAATTGCTATCTCGGATGACTACAAATTGCGTACTCAAAGCCCCGATATGGTGTGGATTTCAAAGGAATTTCCTACGGCAAGCCAGGGATTCTTCATCTACAAATACCCCTACGAAGGCAAGCAGTCGCTCTCGGCAAAGGCTTTGGTAAAGGCCCGCAACCGCTTTGCAGCACGCATTCCCGGACCGAAAGATGGCTCTTACATGACAACCGTAAGGGAGATTCCCGACGAAACAGGCGAAGATTATATGCCGTTTGAGCCTGAATATCGCACATTCAAAATCGGCTCGCAGCCCTGGATTGAGATGGCTGGATTGTGGGAGGTAGAGCACTATTTCATGGGTGGCCCTTATGTAAGCTACACGACTGTAAACAGCGCCACGAACGAGGTTATAACAATCGACTGCTATGTCTACTCGCCCAAGATTGACAAACGCAATATGTTGCGCGAGTTGCAGACGCTCGTTTATTTGGTGAATTTTGACACAACATCTGCCACAATAAGTTCTGAAGAGCAGGCTAAATAGTTGTAAATAACATCTTTTTCTTAATGGGTGTCGTAAGGCACCCGTTAAGAATAGAGGCAAAAAATTTGGGGAATTAAAAAACTCTCCTTACCTTTGCTTCATAAATGAAATATTATTGTTGAATCGGGATTCTAATTCAGGCGATATGGCGTAGGGATTAGGATTCTGGCTTTTTTTACTATTATATAAATATGGCACAAGAGATTATTTATCTGACGGCGGAAGGTTTGCAGAAACTGAAAGACGAGCTTCATCATATGCGCTCGGTCGAGCGTCCCGCCATTTCGGCAGCTATCGCCGAGGCACGCGACAAAGGCGACTTGTCGGAGAATGCCGAGTATGACGCTGCGCGTGAGGCTCAGGGTATGCTGGAGATGCGAATTGCACAGTTGGAGCAGACCCTCACAAATGCTCGCGTAATTGACGAGTCAAAAATCGACAAGAGCAAAGTGCAGATTCTTAGCAAGGTTACTCTTCTTAACCACAACAACAAGAAGCAGGTGACCTACACCATCGTATCTGAAAACGAGGCTAACCTTCGTGAGGGCAAGCTGGCCATCGGCACACCCATCGCCAAGGCTCTTTTGGGCAAGAAGAAGGGCGATGTTGTCGAGGTTACGGTTCCTGCCGGAGTATTGAAATTCGAGATTCTGGACATCAACATCTAAGCATACAGATACTTTGAAAAACAGTAGAGCCTATCTCGATGAGATAGGCTCTGTTGTTATATGTTGTATAGGATTTATCGCTGCAATGCCTCCCAAAGCATATCCTTCAGGCGTTGGATATTCAGACCTGACACCGAAGAGATAAACACCGAAGGAACTCCCTCGGGCAAATGCGGACGCATCTGCTCGATAAGCTCGTCATCCAGCATATCACACTTCGTAATAGCCAGCAATCGCTCTTTATCCAACAACTCTGGGTTATATTGAGTCAACTCGCCCAACAAAATCTCATAATCCTTGGCTATATCATCGCTATCGGCCGGCACCATAAACAACAACACCGAATTTCGCTCAATATGACGCAGGAATCTTGTTCCGAGGCCTTTACCCTCATGCGCACCCTCGATAATTCCGGGGATATCGGCCATTACGAAGGATTTATGGTCACGCACCTCCACGATACCCAAGTTGGGCTCCAGAGTTGTAAAAGCATAATTTGCAATCTTTGGCTTTGCCGCAGACACAACCGAGAGCAGGGTACTCTTTCCGGCATTGGGGAAGCCCACCAAACCTACATCGGCCAAGACCTTCAACTCAAGGATAAACGCACCTTCGTCGCCCTCCTCACCGGGTTGAGAGTATCGAGGAGCCTGATTTGTAGCACTCTTAAAGTGCCAGTTACCCAAGCCTCCGCGACCACCCTTCAGAAGCGTAAGTCGTTCGCCATGCTCGGTAACCTCACCCACATACTCAAGTGTAGTCGAGCCATCCTCCTGCTCCACCAAGCGGCGAGCAACAGTTCCCAGAGGCACAGGGATGACAATATCGGGAGCATCTTTGCCCGAAGAACGCGCACCATGACCACCCTCGCCATCCTCGGCAAACTGGTGGCGCTGGTATTTAAGGTGAATCAGAGTCCAATACTGCTTATCGCCCTGCAAAATGATACTGCCACCCTTACCGCCATCACCGCCATCAGGACCACCGAAAGCGACGAACTTCTCGCGACGGAAGTGACTGGAACCTGCTCCTCCATGACCCGAACGAGCAAAAATCTTTACATAATCGACAAAATTAGACCCTGCCATAATCTTTTGTTTTATAATTCAGAGGGCAAAGATAGTGTATTTGGCAGAAAAAGCCAAACACACTACCCTTATTGCTATTTTAAACAATCCTGCTTACAAGGCATTAATCTGACTATTAAGCCAGTTAAGGCGATCTCTATATTTAGAGATCATTCGATCAACAGACTGCTCGAAAGACAAATTAGACTCATTGTTAGGAGCATTTGGCATTGAAGGATCCCAGATCTTAAAATTCTTCTCAACTGACTCGGCCAACCTGCTCTTCATGGTCTGCATATATGCGATTTCAGCCTGGAATTCCGGATACAACTCGGTCCAACGGCTCTTAACAAGCGCTACAAACTCTGGGTCATTGAAGAAATAAGGATACCACAAAGCTTTTTTACATATCCAACCCGAACTCTGTGTAAATGTAGTCCAGTCATAATCCCACATCGGGCCGAAAGTAAGCTTACCGCCGTTACCATCTTTGTAAATATAGGTACTCTTAGGATGTTGCCACTCGGTGTGACCTATCAACTCTGACACCAAATATAAATCCACGAATGAATTGATATCGATATAATTCTTATAGCCCTTTTCTTCATCCAACCAATCTTCACTCTTAACAGCATCCTCAAATGCATGGAAGTAATTTGTTATATACTCCAACTGGCTGTCGCTCAAATCATCTGCTTCAGGAGTCTTGATTTTAATATTTATTATATTACTATTCTGATATCTGTATTTTGAATAGAAGAGTGTCTCATCATCATCCGGAGCATAAGTATCCATCTCCATCAAATAACCTCCCGTGATATCATCCTCGGGGGTCAATTCAGACGCTGCTGGCATCTCGGTAATATTTACACGCTCCTCATCGACCTTAATCTGTTCACAGAGGAAATAGGTACCCTTATGCTGACCATTCAACACCAACTCAACATGGTATCCACGAGGAGTCCATGCTATAGATGTCTTCTGGCCCAGACGGAAGGCCACATCATTGCGAAGCATAGTCTTATCAAGAGCATTAGCAAGCAATACCCAACGCTTATGTTTAGGAATACCCATCACGGATGTCTTCTTCGAAAATTTCATCTTATAGGGTTTCTTCGCTTGATAGAGCCATGTAGAGTTACCACGGCCGGCAATTTCAATATCCATAGTCTCTATATCATCAAACTCCTCGCCACCCATAAATGAGAATGTAGCCTTTACCCAAGTATGCTTACTATTGATAGCGGCACCATTTTCTGTCGATACTACAACAATAGGAAGTCCCGTAAACGCAAAATCAAGAGATACGGTATACTCGACTTCATCACCGGCTGTATTGACCAAACGATAAGTCACATCCTTTGTAAAGTCCTGTTTAGTTACATTCGGCACCTGCTCTTCATCGCCGACATAGACCTTTATTCCCTCCTTTACTTTGAATGCTGGTTTTAATTTCACTCCCGTATATACAGGATTTAAGGTTTTGATAACCTCGTCGTATGTAATGAGGCCATCCTCCGATATATTACACACAATGGTTTCCGACAAGAAAGACGAGTTATGGGCTTTGACCAATGAAAACTCCTCGAATTTGGGGGTTTCAGCCACAGGCTCTTCACCAGGATTCTCTCCAGGCTCTTCTCCAGGATTTTCGCCGGGATTCTCGCCAGGATTTTCTCCGGGATTTTCTCCGGGATTCTCGCCAGGTTCTTCCTCTGGAGTATCCTCCGGGCCCGGAACCGGTTCATAACATGGAGGCACCACTTTGTGGTCATCCTCACAACCCACCCACGCTGTAAGGGCAACGCTCATCAACAAGATGGTAACAAATTTCAAAATACAACTACTTTTCATAGGATTTTTGCTTATATTCGTTCTTCAATATCACCAATTTGGTCTATGCAAAAATAATTTTTTTCATCCAAGAAAACAAATTTTCAACATTATTTAGACAGGGAACAGGGGCAGATTAAAATTTCCATGTCACAACAGCGTAAAAAGTTCTTGGGTAGGAATAAGTCAGCACATCCTCCTGCGGAAGATACACGCGACGCTCTCCGCTCATATAGTTGCGGATGCGCGAAGGCTCATAAGCCGTGTATACAATATTCCTATTGCCCAGAAGATTCTTCACCGACAATGTTGCCACGATACGCCCTTTCGGGAGCCTAAACCAGCGTGACACCGAAGCATCTACCGTCACGGCATCATTCAAACGATGCTGCTCGGCAAAATTGTCGAAAATCTCTTCAGACTGCGCTGCCTGATACAATACTCGCTCGGTACGGCGCACAAAACTCGCATCGACATATCGCAAGGCGGCCACCTGCACACCACACGAAGCCGACCACCCTCGATAATTGAAATATGAGAGCCCAATCATACCCACCAGCTGCGGAGTGCCTCCCACATGACAATTACCCATCAGACTCTCACTTCGCCCACTGATGATGCTGTTGTCGGTATCGGAATAGTGAGTCACGACAGGATTTTTCGAGTACACATACTGCCCCGCTGCCAACGCTGCCGAGGCTCGCAAATTACGCGAGATACGATAACTTGCCGCAGCCTCCACGCCGTAACACAAAGTACCTATACCCTCAACATCCACATCGCAATAGACGCCCGACAGGTCGTCGTAGGCTCGGAATATATTTCGCCTGTTGCGATGCGATTGCAGATAGAGCGTAGCTGTTACATCTAACGCAGTGGATTTATAGTGATAATTTGCCTCAACAGCCGCCAACTGCTCCATACGAAGATTGTCGGCCATACGATTATTATATTGAGGATTCAAAAAGATATTCGGCAGTTGTGGCGCACGCGCCGACATCATTGCCTGGAAATCGAAGATATGTTCGGCAGAGGGCATATACACCGCAGCAATTTTCAGCATATAAGGTGTAAAGTCCACCGCTTTGGAGCGACCATACGAGCCTCGTCCCTGGAACAACTCCTTTTCGTAATATCCGCGTCGCAAAAGAGTCGATGAACCCACCGCCACATCTGCATCCACACGCCAGCGATTCAAATGATACTCCATATGAGCGTTCAGCTCCACTCCGCGCTCCAACAACGAGTAGTCGTAAGAGAATCTATCCCCGGCGGATATCTTCCTATCGGGATGACGCTTATCGTTTTGCAGGCTATTCGAAAAGCTGTCATCATCCATCAGATAGTAATCCACATCGACCAGATAATCGGCGCCAAGCAAATCACGCATACGCTTGAAGTTTCGGGAAGAGTACATCCACGCCCGCAGCCCATAAGAGATTATGACATTGCTCGAAAATTCACTCTTCAGACGCAGCGCAAACTCGCCGCGGGCCAGACGCTCCACACGATCATCAAGAGCATACACAGCACCATCTTTCGACATTGAGTTTACTCGATATAAATCGGCCCAATTTATCTGCGTATAATCCTCGTCGCCCGCACGCCACGCCTCAGCCACCATATCTGAAAGCTCATTATCGGCAAAATAGCTCGGCAGGTAGCGGTAATTATCGGGGCGAGGAGTCATGGCATCATACCACCCCAGCGACGACATTTTACGCACACCATAATCACCACCCAACGACAGCGTCATGCTTGTACGACCACTCACTTGCGTAATATATGACGCTACCAGAAATGGCACGGCATCGCGCCTGACGCGGGAATTACGCACCTCGCCCATCTGCCGACCCCATAGCGGATTATACAGATTATCGGCACGCAAACCAAACACCTCCTGCGTAGAGCCGGAGCGCATACCTCGCTCGGAAATAGCCACAGCACCCAATACAGACAGAATTGCCCCTGTCGGGAAATACTTCGTGAAACGCGACCCAACATCTATCGCATCCTGATACACGCCTTTAACATAAAGGTCGTCGCCGCCTCGTGCCGCCACATAAGCCGACATACTCCAATCACGCTTCAGCATATCGTGCAGCGAGGCTCTCACCCCTCCGAGATAGCCTTTTCCCGAAAAATACAGGCCTACACTCCTGCCACTCTGCGGCACCCGCCCCGAAAGCATGGAGAACTCGCTGACTCCGGCCATACCTCCCACACTCTGCTCACCATGTGCAACACCGGCAAAGGTGGATATATCGACGCCAAGGCGGCGCACGATAGGAATATTTGCCATGCGCAACGATATACCATCAACCACGCTCTTTAGCTCGCCATAATCTGCTCCGCGACGCGCATAGCTCACAAACGAAAAGGCATAGGAGGTTAAATCGCCGAATTTATCATCGCGATTATACTCAATACGATTAAACCCAAGGGTATCGGAGGCTATCTCTTCATAGAGATATCTGTCTTCATACTGCGACTTGTCTATCTTATATTGCATATAGTCATCCTCCGACTCCTGAGCAAAAGCCGAAGCAGAGAAAATGAGTAATATGGATATAAGTATAAACTTCATAGTCACAAATATAACAAAAAAGGGCCTGCCGAACAAGTTTTCACTCGGCAGACCCCTAAAATTGCAGATTTATTATCAGATGCTCTTAATGCACTCCTGCAGCAAAACCCAGAATTTATCGACTGTGGCAATCTCCAGTCGCTCGTCAGGAGAGTGCACACCTCGAATCGTAGGGCCAAACGACACCATCTCCAGATGTGGATATTTCTCGAGGAAAAGGCCACACTCCAAACCTGCATGTATTGCACGCACCTTGGGCTCTACGCCAAACAGACGCTCGTAGCACTGCACCGTAGTTTGCAACAGATGTGATTCGGGATTTGGTGCCCAGCCGGGATAGCCATCCGAATGCTCCACCTCGGCACCGGCCAACAGGAACACAGCCTCGACGCTCTGCTTTGCCCACTCCTTGCCACTCTCCAGAGATGAACGCTGCGAAGTAGTCACCACAACACGATTCTCGGCCTTAAATTTCACCGATGCAAGGTTTGTCGAGGTTTCCACCAAGCCCTTTACCGCCATCGACATCGCCAAAACACCGTTTGGCAAACCGATAAGCGCTCCTACCAAACGGCGCTGCGCCTCCTCGGTCAAGACATCAGCCTGCGCATCAGTCGCTACAAGCGAAAGAGAGAAGTTTGGCTCGGTAGCATGAAACTCAGCCTTAACATCGGTGGCAAATGCCGCAAATCTATGTTCAAACGCCTCACAATGATGTTGCGGAACCGCTACAACCGCATACGCCTCACGAGGTATGGCATTACGGAGATTTCCGCCATCCAGAGCGCTCAATCGCACGCCGAATGCATCCTGCATCTCATATAGCCAGCGAGCTGCTATCTTATTGGAGTTGGCACGCCCCTTATCGATATCATCACCTGAATGGCCACCCAAAAGATTGGCAACATCCATACGATAGAACTTATAATCCTCGGGAGCAGCCTCGCGCTCACAAGTGAATGTGGCAACGGTATCAACACCTCCTGCACAACCGATAAAAATCTCACCCTCATCCTCCGAATCAAGGTTTATGAGGTATTTTCCCGTAAGCATACCTTCACCAAGTTCAAATGCACCCGTCAGACCAGTCTCCTCATCAACGGTAAAGAGAGCCTCCAGAGGACCATGCTCCACCTCGGGGTCGATAAGCATCGCCATAGCCGCCGCCATACCTATACCACAATCGGCACCCAATGTCGTACCCTCGGCACGCACCCACTCGCCGTCTACCTTCGTACGAATAGCATCGTTGTCAAAATCGAACTCCACATCGGAATTCTTCTCGCAAACCATATCCATGTGCGACTGAAGGATTACCGTAGGGCGCTCCTCATATCCTTGTGTCGCAGGCTTACGAATAACGACATTTCCGATATCGTCACGCTGCCACTCCAAGTCGTGCTGCTTTGCAAAATCTATTAGAAATTCTATTATCTTGCCCTCCTTCTTCGATGGACGAGGCACTTTTGTGATGGCATCAAACTGCTCCCAGATGATGCGCGGCTGTAACTCCTGTAAAAGCATATATTGTTCTGTTTTGTTTAGACACTATTTTTATTTACAATAGCAAATATACAAAAAACAGTGAAACTTTACTATATTTGACGCAACAAAACTTTTTGATATGTCAGAAAATCTTATTATTGCCCAGGGGAGCAAGTCGGAGAAATACGAAATCCTATTACAGCAAATCAAGGCTATAGTATCAGGCGAGAGCGACAACATTGCCAATATGGCCAATATCGCAGCCATGATACATGCAACTTTCGGCTTTTGGTGGACAGGTTTCTACCGTGTTGCAGAAGACGAACTGGTATTGGGACCATTCCAAGGGCCTCTGGCTTGCAGCCGCATCAGATTTGGGCGAGGAGTATGTGGTACGGCATGGGAAAGGCAGCAGACCATAATAGTGCCGGATGTAGAACAATTCCCGGGACACATCGCCTGCAGTTCCCTATCGCGTAGTGAGATTGTTGTACCTGTCTGGCACGACAACACCATTGTCGCCGTACTCGACATCGACAGCAAAGAGCTCGCCACCTTCGACATGGAGGATAAATTATGGCTCGAACGAATTGTAGCAACACTCTACAGCGATAAGCAGTAGCTGGTATCCATTATAACGCATTGATTTATATACCATTACCGCCACAGCAGAAGAAGCCTGTCGCCACTAATGAACTCTCATAACCACAACAAAAAAAAGCGGTCATCTTTCGATAACCGCTTCAAAATCAAGTGACTCCGACAGGATTCAAACCTGTAACCGCTTGATCCGTAGTCAAGTACTCTATTCAGTTGAGCTACGGAGCCATTTACTGATTGCGAGTGCAAAAACCGACTGATTCACTGCGTGTTACATAGAGGTCTTTCTCTGGCGTAATTTTCTTCTTTTGTCGTTATTTCCCGAGCGGTTTACACGCTGGTTTAAACATCTGCCCAAACTCAATGTCGGGTTAAACAAAATATTTTCTCTGCTCTTGCACTGCAAGAACTCACAAACAGTGGTAAGTCTTAGTATATTAAGGAAATGTCTGCCTGTTATTAGTATTCCCATTTATGTTTATCAAACTCTTCTTGGCTCACCTTGAATTGTTTAATAAGGTTTCGTTGTTTTACTCTATCATCGGATGTGGGATATATCGACACGCGCAATGTATCCATTTTTTCATTAGTAGACACGAGTTCTACGCTTACATAATTACGATATTTATATTCTCCATCTCGATAATCATACATATCCCACCCATAGTTCATAATGCCGCCATCACAGAAACGCATAATACTTTTGGTCTTGGTATTTACGCTAAAATAATATTCCTCAATGTGATTAAAAACATCTGATTTGCCTTGGAAATATTTTGTACAAATTACTGCTTTATCACCTTCTAACTTATAAATTGCGGTAAACAACCCTACACCTCTTTGCTCGGCCATACCTGGGCTATTATCTGTAATAAATTCTTCAGTACCATCGAAATCGAGGTCTGCGAAAAAGAAATCTTGATATGGGGCTGTTGTGATATCTTTTGTATTGGTATGGTGAGGCTTGTATTTTATATATTTTTCTAATTCTCTCGTATGCTCATTAAAATGTGCTTCATTATTGAATGAAATAGAGTGCGTTGGTACAGTATACACCTTGTTTGTATTCACATTGCTTAAGATATAAGTTCTTGAACAAAAAAAATATGTAGAGTCTTTGTTGTATTCTGGTTCTTTCCACTCTTCTTTTATCTTATATCCGTGAATAGTACCTATATATTCATAGGTAAACGCAGTTTTATCATTATAAACATCCTTCGACGATTCATCTTGCATAACATCTTCATGAGAAGTATTCCTTATCTCCATGCTGTCGGTCGCTATATTTACGACCTCGACCGAAGTGGTGCTACTTTGAGTCCTTGGAGTGTTACGACAACCCACGGCAAAAACAGCTATTAAAAATAGAATGTATTTCATTTGTTTAATCATAAAATTTATGCGTTTGATGCAACCATTATGTTAATATTACCACAGTTTGTTTTCGGGATGTTCTTTGATAATTTCGAGTATATCTTCTTTGGTAAGAGGGCATTCCGTATCAACAAGTTTAAGCCCGTGTGCGGAATAGTCTGACACTCGATTGTTATCATCAACTTTACTATGTACACCCGATTCAAATACACACTGAGGATTATCTAAAAATACAATGGTTATAAAGGCTCCACCTGCAATATATGGCTCAATGTTCAGCACCGTAAACTTACTCTGCATAATGGATTTATATTTGTCTAATTCGGGATTCTTTATTTCGCCTCGACAATAGGCATCCACATATGTTCGCAAGGCCCTGATATAATCGTTGTCAAGCCAATCTTTGTCGGTCCAACCCTCAAAACGAATAGCATTCAAGCCTCCAACAGGGATATTCCCCTCCTCGGTACCAATTTCATCGGCAGAAGATTCGACCTTCTCTGTTACCTCATTCTCAATAACAGCTACTGCCTCATTGGTAGTATTGTCTTTTGTCGTTTTTCTGTTGCCATGGCACGCTGCCAATACCAATGCGAAAATAATAATCAAATGCAATTTCTTCATATAGCGAATATTTGTTAAATGTTTCTAATACTATTTCTTCAATTCTCGGCCGTCGAAGCACAAAATTTCAACGGCATTATTAGCGTTATTTTTTGTCAAACCAATTCGTCCATTACAAGTAACAAGTCTGTTACGATGCGAAGCATTGAATTGGCGAAAATTCATTTCGTCAAGGATTAAATTGTCGCTGTAAATATTGGTTTTGAATTGGTTATATCATTCTGCAAACAATCTATGAGTTTGTCGATTCCTTTAGTGGCAACATCTTTTATGATTGTATAACCATCTAATTCTGTATTGGGGTCAATTATATAGCGAGGAATATCCGTGCGAGCCTTGCGAATCAATGTAGACGCAGGAAAAACTTGCAAAGATGTGCCAATAATGACAAAAATATCAGCAGACTTAATAACTCCTGCTGCTTTATCTTGTTCAGTCAAGAACTCTCCAAACATTGTGATGTATGGTCGCAACTGAGAACCATCTGCGGCTTTATCGCCCAATTTTATAGGTTTTCCCAAAGGATAAGTTTGAATACAATCAAGAGATAGTCTATTATCCGAAGATGTCACCTTTGTAAGTT
>JAEIGA010013281.1_pt1 | contig 12530 bp, 20 predicted proteins | sample 9270691 | NCBI WGS metagenome assembly JAEIGA01 (sample SAMN17057246, study PRJNA624740) | gut metagenome | biome: biome; isolation source: fecal sample | host: Bos grunniens | place: China: Xizang | collected 2019 | reverse complement strand
ATCCTCAGCTTCAGCAAGCTTATCAGTAATATCCTTCTTGCCAAGATCATAAGCCTTCTTAAGATCAGTCAGAGCTTCACTGTACTCTGTGGTAAGCTGGCCAAGCTGTTCCTTATAAGTCTTACGAGCAGCATTGAGTGCCTTGAAAGCATCCTCTACCTTCTGAGCATCTGCCTTCTTGGCAGCAGCTTTCTCTTCTTTAGCCTTCAGCTCTTCCTGATATACATACTCCGCCTTCTTAAGATCATCGAGTCTCTCAAAAGGCTTCTTAAGGATGTTAGAGTAGAAACCGTAATCCAAGGTTTCCTTTTCTCCTGTGTGCTGAGCATAGCTATTGTAATTTGCGTCGATAGGAGTGCGGGGTTCAGCAGCTACGTTAGCATCGATAGGAGAGCAGGAAGTGCAACCACCGCCACAACCATTACAATGAGTCTTGTTAGTCTTGTTAATGTTAGTCTTGTTAATCTTTGTCATTTTTAAATACCAATCCTTTTTGTTATTTATTTTTATTAGGTAGCTAACGTCCTCTCATCAGCTACCTAATATTATACGATATAATTAGTTAATTTTCCTCATCAAGGAAATCCCAATAGCTTCCCTCTCGGAAAGTAAGGGTTTCTCCTCTAGACTTAATACCGGCTTCGCATCTATCACAGAGCCAACCTAAATCAACTTCCATACGGCATTCACTTCTATCGAAGAGTTCCTCACACCAAGTGCACTTTACTACATTATCTTCACAGTCGCTGCAAAGCCAGCCAATACCATCCTTGTGAACACACTCATCCTTAGGGAAAAGCTCTTCACAGCCGACGCACTCTACTGTATCCTCATTCTCTTCCATAGCTTCTACTAGATCCTTGAGAGACATACCTTCTGGAACAGGCTTTTTGCAAGATTCATCAGCGGACTTTTCATTAAGAGGCTTTTCATCTTCACTATGAGAGATAACCTTTGCAACTTTGCAGTCTACTACTGCGTTATCTATACCGTCAAGCTTCTGTTCAGATTCAGTTAAGAAACCTTCAATTGCGCCATCATCCTGGAACTCAGGATCTTCATCAGGAATATAATCCTTAAGGTCATCCTTAGTGAAAATTGATTTAGCAGGCTCAGCGTCTGTTTCTTTCATAACATCTTCCCAGGACCACACAGTCCCTAGGTCGCAGTGGTCTGTACACTCACCGAAATCATTTCGATTAACCTCGGTCTGAGTGATAATAGGTTTCTGGCTTAAGCAGCCTAAAGCAAACGCCTTAGCTTCCTCGAAGAAATCGAAAAACTCATCTTCACATTCCGGGCACTTTACAATATATGTGTAAGTAATCATTTATAATCTCCTTTAAGATTTAATCGTATATAATTTAGCAAACCGAAATTGCTCAAATTTCATCCAGCAAACCAGAAGATCTAAGTATCCTCTCAGATTCCGAAATTAGTAAAGTTTCGTTAACCTTACCGGCTACTAGGAATACTTTAAGTACTCTTCCTTTATATAATAAGCGGATATCCCTGAAATCTCCATTATGAAAATACTCGAGTTTCGCCCCAACGAAATCCGGACAATTACGGAAGTCAGTAATAAGATCTAGTTCGCGGTCGATGAACTTACACATGTCTTCCTTGTAATAAATATTATTAAGCCCTAGGTCAACCAGCTTCCCTCTCCACTGAGCGAAACACTGTACTCCCATAGGTTCAGAGAGGAACTGTACTGTTTCCCCTCTGTACTCTATGGAATCATATCTAATTACTAATCCAAGTTCCCGAGCTTCCTTAGAGATCTCTAATGATTGCTCTGAGCTCGTCCAAGAATCTGTTATCTGCTGTGCCATCTCCGACTCCATCTACAAGATATTCACCAAGGTCTTTCTTAGTCTCAATAATTTCCTGTACTCTCTCGTCTATAGTCTCTTCGCAAACCAGGACTTTAATGAAAGCCGGGCGAGTATTAGAAATTCTGTGTACTCTCTGGTATCCTTGTTCAAATAGTGAGAAAGTATACGGGGTATCTATACAAACTAGGTACATAGAAGAGTTTAACGTAAATCCGGTACCACACTTTCCGAAAGTTCCGAGGAAGACCTGCTCATTCGGATCTTCTTGGAATCTAGTCATGTTATCGAAAGCTACCTGGTCAGGAGTATCTCCAGTATTTAAGCTATACCGAAATCCGTCTAATTTCGCTGCAAGCTGATTAAGCGGCTCTTTAAACATAGAGAAGATAACAACCTTCTCTCCTTGAGGACATATCTCTTGGATATACTCAAAAGCTCTGTTAACTTTTATAGATTCAATAGCCTGAGTAGTAAGAACACTAGGACATGCAGTAGCTTGTCTAAGTCTAGTAGTAAGAGCAAGAAGGTTTCCTGCCTTAAGCTCAATCTTATCAGCTTCTTCCTTGACGCCTTCTTTAATGGCCTCATAAAACTTCTGCTGATCTTCTTCCATCTCAAGATATTCCACGTCTATAGTAAGCGGAGGAATATCCTTACGAACATCGAAGAGTGTTCGGCGAATAGAGCAGTTAGCAATCTCTTCTCTAAGGATCTCTAAGTTCTTAGATCCGATAATCTGTTTATTTCCGAAGCCTCCGAAAGCACAGTATTGAGATTTGAAGTTAGTCAAAGTAGCAGAGTCATTATCAGTAAACTTTAAACTAGGAAAAGCAGAGAGGGGGCTATTCACTATTAAGGTTCCGGTAGCAGCTACCTTAAAGTCGGCATCAAGTTTCATAAGGTTATTATACTGTGTAGTATCCGGAGCACCAATCTTATGAGACTCATCGAAAGCTATAAGACCAAACTTATTTTCTGAAGTCTTAATAGCCTCTACTACCTTAGGATCTCTAATAGACTCAACATTAAGTAAGATGAAGAACTCATCAATCTTGTTCTTAAGCTGCTCGGCTCTCTTCTGCATAGAACGATATCGGGTAGTACCGTTTCTAGTTGTGTACTTTCCGATAACTACGGAAGTTTCAGTTGAGAACTTCGCAATCTCCTTTTCCCAGTTTCCTCGGAGGCCGGCAATTCCGGTAATTACCAGGCAATGGTCAATGAGCCCTCTCTTCTTAAGAGTCTCAGCAAAGAGGATCATCTCAAGGCTCTTACCAACTCCGCAGCCATCTAGTAATAACGACTTCTCTTGCTTAAGGAGAAAGTCAACGGCCTCAAGCTGATGAGGGAAGGGAGTTGCCTTAAACGAAACTTTCTCAATTTCAGAAAGTGGCTCTAGATTATATTTTCTGTTAAAATGAAATTCGCCGGATTCCGGTGTATCTAAAAGCTTAAGCTGAATATCATCTAAGAAAGTGAGACTGTCTAGTACTCTTCCTAGATAACACATGGGCACTTCCCAGAGTTTGTTCCGTTTATCATAATTATACGTAGGGAGGGTTTTAAGAGCGTCTACTATGTATTCATTATAGTCAAATGAAATTACTAGTGAGGATAAACCTGAAATTTTATTAGGAGGGGCGACTTCGTAGATTTTAATCAATTTGAAATCTCCGAAATTTCGTTAATTAGATTAACGAAACGTACTGAGTGGAAAAATCCTTCTCAGGTTCTTCTTCCATAGACTTAAAGGTTAAAGTAGCCTCGACTATAAAAGGCTTATCACAGTAATCACAAGTATAATGTTCAGTCATATCAGGTTCAGCTCCCTCTCTATAATCTTCATAAAGAATTTTTCCTAGAGCATCCTTTACTAAATCATCAGGTCTACCTAACATAGCCCCAGGCATATAAATCTCTGCAGGAAGATATTGAGCACTACAATGAGGACACTTAATAATAGAGGTTTTTCTAGTTGTATTAGTACACATAAGTTTATAAACTCCTTAAATTACGAAAAAAAAATATTTTTTACTAAAAATAATTAGCACGCGTGCGCGCGTCCAGCGCTATATATAATATATACCAGCACTAGTATATATTATATATTAAATATATTATATATTTTTATATTTTTTATATATTTTTTATTTTTTTTGACTATAGTAGTTTTTCTAGATATTGCAGCTTGCTGCTAAGCCTTCGGCCTAAAGGCCTCAGTCTTATCTATAGTAAAATAAATTATATATCTATATATAATATACAATATATACTATAGTAAATTTATTAATTTATTAAAATTTTTTAGAAAAATTATAGATTTATTTATATAGTGAGTTATTAATTTAATAAATTATTAGTTTAATAAATACTTAAATAAAATTGTGAATTTTTTGTAAACTTTAGTAAATAATAAAATATATACGCCGGGAGCCAGGGCACACCCGAGCCAGGAGGCTCCAGAATCGCCCCAGACGGACTCAGACTCCCGGGCCTGCTACTTATATGCCCCGCTGCTTTCACAACGACCTGGGCTGGCCTACGAAGCTCTCGGATGAAATTAACCAGATTACCTGAGCTGTAAAATCTTCCTGAGGGCTCCAAATTTCTTGCATGGTGTGTTTTAATGCCTGAGGCCTATAACTTATACTGAAATTAGACAAATCTCGTTATAAGAGATTTTAGAGCTTCCAGGGCAGGCTATTAAAGAAAAAGGACCCTCGAAAAGAAGGTCCAATATTTTTTATTCATCGCGGCTTATAACAGAATCAATACGAGAAATTATATCTTCTATAATTTCTTTAGTAGCATCAGAAAGACTTTTCTCTGGGTCAGCTTTAGCTTTATTATAATAAAAATCACTAAGCTCCTTCATATCTCCCTTATCTATAGAGAAGCTTCCCCAGTCGCAGAGCATCTCAAGTATATAGATATAAGGCATGTCTTCTCCTAGCCAGTACTCAGGGTGATGTTCATTGTTCATCCAGTGATGCTTCCAGGCTTCCTCATACTCCGGAGTCTTAATACCGTCTCCATGCCACTTCTGAGCATAAGGCTCGAACTCTTCTTCTGAGAACTTCGACTCGTCGTGCTCCTTAATAAGATCCCAGAAAACTTCTTCGTCTACATTTTCAAAAACTGCTGGGCAGTTCTCAAGCAGCCAGTCAGCAAACTTCTCTACCCTCTCCTTATGAGAGTTAATATAATTGAGGTATTCTTTCTGATAGTCCGGAGCTCCCTCATTAATCATATTCAGGAGGCCGAATGCATTAAGTAAGTTCATAAATTATTTTCTGCCTTTCAAAAAATTTATTTAATCCCAAAGATTTTCATAAAGCTTAAAGTCGTCGGCTATAGAAGTAGGAGCTGACTCACATAATTCCGTATACTCTTTAGTTCCAATATCTGGAACGCTAAAGTATTGTCCCATGTATCTAATCAGATCTATCATTCCAGTTCCTTGTTTTGTTTCTAATAATTTAGAATCCATATAAAGCTCACTCTTCCAAGAGCTGTCTTTCTCGTAGCCTACTAGTAAAATTAAAGTAAACTCTCCACTGGTAATACTTTTACGAGTTTCCTTATAAGTAAATCCGTTGTCGTCAACTCTTACACACTTTACGTCCGTAACACTAGGAAGCTTGTTTTTCATCATGTTGTATATTAACTTAACGAACTTATCTTTATTAGAAGTAGAAGAAGTTTGAGCAGCTGGCATAGGAGGATAAGACTTATTTAGACTTACTTTCTTTCCGGTCTTATCAACCCACTCTACTAGTAAGTCATCGTACTCCGGTGTATTATAGTCGGGAAGAAACATATAACCTTCAGCGGCTGTTACAAAATCTTCGTAGCCATTACATAAAATATTGTTTACTGTCTTGCCGTCCACGAAAATACGTAACATAAAAGTATTAGAATCTTTATCATAGCTTACTATTATATCTCTGTCAAATTCATGATGACCGTTATTATAATGTTCTGTAAGATGGAAGCCGTCGTCTTTAATATCTTTCTTAGTAATACTCTCTAGCTCCGAAGAAGCATGATCTATATGATACTTAATAAGCTTTTCAAATCTTTTCTTAAAACTTTTATTAGAAGAGCCAGAAGAAGTTTTAGTACTCGCTGCCGAGCTACTAGGATTTACTTTATTTCCGTTGGAATCTTTCCATTCATTTAATTTCATTTTTAGTCTCCAATAAACGAGAATTTATTTTAGAGTCTATTTCTCGCAACCCAATTTTCCCATTCATTTAATTTTGCTAATATTTTTTAGATAAATTATTTATTTAATAAATTGATGGTTTAATAGCTTTAGCTAGACATACTCTTTTACTATATTACTTTTCTATTACTTGTTCTACTCTTATATAGAAAGAGAGCTCAAGTATGTACTCAAGCTCTATGTATAATTATTTAGTTTTGTGAAGTAAGTAGTATTTATTTTTCCCCTATTATATTAACGATAGAGTGATGGTGTAGTAATACTTCAATATCTATTTTATATACTTTTTTATTTAACAGCTCCGGAAACTTAGAAGGAATACTTATATCATAAGGTAAAAATTCACCATAAATTTTTGTTCCATCGTCGAACACCTTAATAACTGTTTTACTATTGTAGTCGTTATAAAGTACTTTTTTATTATATAGTATTTTAACAGGATTCAGAGGGTCGAGCTCTTGTATGATTTTTGATAAAGTAATTTCTGATTGGTTATATTTCATTCGGCGTTTAATCTGTTTATTAAGCATTTAGTACCACCTTAATTTTATTTCTATAATTAATATACGATGTTGACTTAAATTCTTTATTAGTCTTCTATAGCGCTCGCATCAAGATTAAGCTGTTCAATTGTTTCTGCAAATAACTCTTCCACTTCTTTAATTCTGGGAGGACTCAGCTTATCAAGTTTTCCCGCTGTCTTTAGTTGTTTCCACTTTGCTATTATCTCATCTACTTCTTGTTGATTTAGTTTAAGTAGTACGTCATTATTATTGTAGTCTTTTGTACCAATATAAATAACTTTATCTATAAAGCCGCTTGGAAGTGTAATCCAGTGGGTCAGACAGCTTGCACATAGTTTATGACCGTTTACTAGATTAAAAGGTTTATCAAATTTATCATAAGCTGGATCAACTACTACTCCACAACCGTCACAGACAATTTGGTCATCTGATCCATATAGTACACCCATTTCAGTCGAAGTACGTTTTCTGTTAAGACTATCAGTCCATTCATTTAATTGCTCAAGCTCTTCCCAGATTTTTAAAAACTCTTCGTTTAAAAACATTTTATTTTAGATTCTCCTTTTTTATTTTAACGCCCAGCATGTAGGACAGTACAAGTTATCTGATGAGTCATATTGACCTTCCTCATTAAAAACGTAGTCATTGCATATACTGCAGTGAGGTCCGCGACTTTCTAAAGCCCAGAGGTCTACACCTGGAATTTTTATCTCATCTATATACTGGATATCCTCTATGAGAACTTGTCCGTCTTTTTGATCAAAAGCTTCATAAGTTTCTCCGTCAGGATAAAGTGCAATAGCAAATTTACTGTCAAAAGCTCTCGGGTCATAGTTTTCTTTTGTTATTAAGAAATAGAAGTCTACACCTCTTTGATATTTATAATCCTGCCAGTGAGCATCTCCCCAGTTGTTAATTCCAGTGATACACCACTTAGTATCTCTACCATAAGTTTGAGCAGCTTCATAAGTTGTAATATTATAAACATTCCAATGTTCAGAGCTACAAACTAATTTTGCTCCTTGACCAGCTACTTCTTTCTTTATTTGTGTGTTTGATTTTTTAAGTTCTACTTCGGTTAAGAAGGCTTCAAGTTCTTCGGGACTTTTATTTTTAACCCAATAATATAAATCATTTTCTGGGGCCTTAAGTTTATTTTTAACAGCTAGGAATCTATTGGCCAAGTCTTCGCCTGCAAAATTGATAAGCTTTTGTGTATCTGCTTTAGCTTCGTTAAGCTCATCAAGCTCTTCCCATACCTTTAAAAATTCTTCATTTAAAAACATTAAAGATTAAATTCCTTTTTGTAATATTTTCTTACGTATAATTTAGCAGATAGTACCTTTTGTAAAGAAAAAAGAACGATACCTCTTAGATACCGTTCTTATATTACTCTATTAAGTTTCTAGGTTAGACAAGAACAAAGCTATCTCTCTATAATCTGTCTTATCTACTGTATTAAGAGACCCACAATTATTACAAGCTTCTGTTGTTAGATAGCCTGATTCAATGTATTTACACTCACTACACTGATAAACAGGGAGTAGTGTAAAACAGTCTGTTGGATGTACAATAATCCATTTACCTTTTTTCATTGTTAATCTCCTTGTTGAGCTTTTTCTCTTATTGTATATATAGAGCCGCGAGTTTCTAAGATTTCATACTTATTCATAAATTCAAACATAGATACTTCTGAACTAATCGTAACTTCATATCTTGTTTCCCAGTCAGTAGGCGTGGGAGCGATTATATAGCCTCCGAGTAATCCGAGTGATATAGCTACGATTAATCCCAGGATGCCGCTTATACCAAAAAAGCACTTCCAGTCCCAATCACCTGCAAGGCAGGTAGCTGTGATAAATGCAACAAGTCCAAAACCTAGGGCTGCACCTACCCAAAAAGATCCCCAAGAAAATTGTGTATCCACAACAACTTCCCATTGATTTAAAATTTGCACACCGTTCATAATTAACTTCTCCTTAGCTTTAATTTTTAATTAGGCCAGTCTTCAAAATAATATATTCCGTCTTTACTATAACTGTGATTATAAGCTTTCATAAACTCTTCATATTCAGTTATAGACATATTTTCTTTATCTATAGTTGCTTCATATCTATATCTTCCAGTAGGCACCGAAAAGAAAGCTGAAGTAATTATACACCAAGCTACACAAAGCGCAAGAGAAAATGCTCCGGCATGGCCTAAATATCTAACAGTCCTGTTAGGATCTTTTATAATTGCCATATAAATGTAAGTTGATGCAACTATTGCAATACAAATGCCTGCACCCAATGCAGCCAGCCAAGTAGGAACCGCTGTAATAGCTTCTTGAGAAATAATATTTACATGTTCCATTTTAATATCTCCTTATTTTATTTCTTGCAAAAACCGCTGAAAATATCCCCAAATAGATTTTCTAGAGGATTATCTGATTTCTTCTTGAACTCATACTTAGGACAGAATTCAATAATACTTCCTCTAGGAATTTCTTGTTCTGCCTCGCAGTCAAAATACCAATTTTTATCTTTATCACACTTTGTTCGTTTATGTACACAAGTATAACAACTTCTTCTATCATAATTTTCTGAGCAATTAGGCTCATGCTCTCTTATTTCTTCCTCTGTGCCCATTTTAGAGCAGTAATCACATTTAAATACTGGTTTCATTATTAAACCTCCAATAATATCTATTTTATAATACAGTACGGGCCTTCTAAAAATTAAATAAAAAATAAAAATATTTTAGTTTACAAATTATACCAACTATGTTATTATAAAAACATAATAATTTTAAAGGAGGATTTTACATGTTTTACTGTACTATTTACAAGCAAGCTAAGCTATCCGACAAAAACACTTGCGAGGTATTTATTTGTTTATCTTATTTAGATAAAGCAGACGCAGAAAATTACCGGCAAAAGCTAATTCAACAGGCTACTGAAGCTGGCGGTCGTACCTTTTTAACTGAAGGTAATTATACTACGATAACCGGCAAAATACTACTTAAGCCGACAGGCATAGTAAGTAATTTAAGAGGCAATCATTACAGGATTGGTGTAGAAAGTGAGTCTACTAAATTTTCTATTATACCTACTAAAGCAAAATCTCAGATCCCTGCTTACAAAATAACCGACGGCCTTGCGTATGAAATTTACGTAGAAGAGGCTGCACAACGTCAGCTGACGGAGTACTTAGCCCGGCAGGAAGAGATCAGTGAGAATCTAGTGAAGTTTACTACAGAAATAAAACCAATGACTGAGCTTTATCCAGTTTTAAAATCTTTTGTTAAGTATTACAATCAAAAGTCTGATAAGGAAATGCTTGCCGCAATAGCTATCGGAAAGATTCAAGAGTTATTATAAAGTAATATAAAAAGAGCCTAAGGTTTTTACTTAGGCTCTTTTTCTTCAGCTTTATTTCTTCTTTAATCTTAAGTAGTTTGTCTATTTCTTGATCTATATCTTTTATCATTATTTTTCCCTTAAATAAACTTTAATTTATTAAACGTTGTTTTACCGTCCCCGATTTTCATTCGAGTAGGCTTAAGTCCAAACCAGCTTTTGTACCAGGGTAGCTCCGTTACAACTAAAAACATACCGTCAGGAATAATATAATTTTTTTCTTTGCACTTTTTATAAGTATCTCTACAAAATCTAACATACGCCATTACTTATTACCCTCCACTTCAAGGAGTTTCTTCAGTGCCGCATCTGTGACGTATCTATCAAAATAAATATGAGCCGGCTTGCCACTAAGAACTTTAATCCAGCCCTTCTGAAGAAGGAACTCATCAGGAGCATTGATACCATTTTCAACCAAAGTACTTTTAGTATACTCAACTTTATAATTCATAGTCACGAGTTCATTAGCAAGCGAAGCATGCCCCATATACTGACAAGCATAAGTATTTCCAAGATGATCAATCCAGCCGTAATTAAAGTTTGAACTGTTGACGATTCCTTTAAATAACTCATAATGTGAAGAAAGCGACGGCCAAGTATCAGACTCGATAATGGCAATGCATTCAGGGGCCCAAAACTGATGATATCCGCCCATCTTATTCATACAAACTGGCATAGTTCCTTCGACACCGTATTTATCAAGAGACATGCGAACATACCAATAAGACATTGCTTCTTCAAGATCATCAATATATTCCCAGGCTTCAATATCTCCCCAAGGCTTTTTATAAATACAATACTTATTACTCATAATCGTCCTCCACAATTTCTTGGATAGAAAGTATATCAGGTGTTATAAACCAGTTTCTTTTAGCTTGTCTATAAAACTTCTTTAGTGCCTGATCTTTATCTTTTGCAATAACAATAGTGCTGAACGTTGCAAACACTCGATATACAACTTCGTAAGATCTTTTACGTCTAAACATAGCAAAACTCCTTATTAATCCCAGTAAGCATAAATACTTTTATAGTCAGGATAATTGCTTTTCAGGAAAGCTTCAGCCTGATCATAGAGCTCATTTTTTATTTTGTCATCTTTAAAATAATCGCCAGTAGCCGGAACTGTGTGAGTACTGTAAATAATTGTATCTCCGTCTTTTACAAGTCCGATAATATCTGACATACGCCAAGCTTCATAATCTTCAGGGTCGCCAACATGTGTTGCATCAACAGAGTATCTAGTATCAAATCTAATGAAAGCATCTCTATCATAGAAAGCGGCCTTATAAAAGAAAGAAGCTCTCTTTCTTCCCTTATTATCTCTGACCTCATTCCACATAGCATGATCAGTTGCTTTCACTTCCCAACCCTCAGGAAGCTTTACATTCCAAAACAGATCATCATGTTCGTCGATAATCTCAATGCCGATCTTTTCATACTGCTCCCGAGTATAGTTAATAAGATTCTGATCAGTAATAGCCTTTCGATCTTCCCAACTCATGTCATTGGAAACACCTGCAAAAAATATCTCGTTAGGCACATTATGATCATTTACTTTCTTAGGAAGTCTCTGCTTTCTAACAACTTCTTCCTGTCCACGTTTCTCCTGCCGTTCAATAGCTTTCGAGGGATCTGAACCAAACCAAGCATCCAAAAAAGTAAACATAGTATCTTTATTCATTTTGTAGTCCTCCAATAATTTATCTATTTTATAATACAATATCATAGAGCCAAATATTTCAATTTAAAAAAAAGAACTTAAGTATTTTTTTACCTAAGTTCTTTTATAATAATTATTTATGCTTCTGTATTAGCGCTTAAAGATATACCAGCACCGGTCGGCTCTCCGTCAATATATAAGTAAAGCAAGCCGTCTGCATGAATACCTAAGGCAATATTTTGCTTATTTATAATATTAGAAAGCATCGCAGCGAAGTCAGCTTCTGTTCCTGAATACCCACTCTCTTGAGCATAAGCATAAGCAGACTTTCCATTTGCACCATCTTTTCCCGCTGGCCCTGCGGGACCCGCTGGACCGGTTTCTCCGGTACTTCCGGTTTCTCCCCTTGGCCCGGCTAGTCCAGTTTCTCCTCTCGGCCCTGCTGGGCCGACTTCACCTTGAGGTCCTCGTTCACCAGTTAGGCCTTGAGGTCCTTGCTCACCTTGCAAACCTCTTTCTCCTCGTTCGCCCGCAGGACCTTGAGGCCCTGCTGCTCCCTGAGGACCCCGTGGACCTTCTTTACCATCCATTACATTTACAGTTTTTGTACCGTTGACGTCTGTAATAGTTAGTTTGTAGCCACCTGAAATACTTTCTATTGAGACGGTGGGAGAGACGCCATCTTTACCATTTTCAATATTGCTTCCTGTCGAGAAGAAAGGTAAATCATAAAAGCTACTCATTGATATGCCTTGTCCTCTCTATAGTACATGTATCTAACAACTGCAGCCAGACCAGTTGTTTTAAATACTATGCTATTTACCTTAATACTATCGTAGCCAAATTCCAGCGGCTCTTTTTCATTAATAGAAAACTTTCT
>JAEIGA010013280.1_pt1 | contig 12530 bp, 11 predicted proteins | sample 9270691 | NCBI WGS metagenome assembly JAEIGA01 (sample SAMN17057246, study PRJNA624740) | gut metagenome | biome: biome; isolation source: fecal sample | host: Bos grunniens | place: China: Xizang | collected 2019 | reverse complement strand
TCACTATTGTGACGGGAGGACTTTTTGCAAAGTACTGTTGTTCTCCGATCAATGACTTCATGCTGTTTCTCGGTGATGTCGTGAACAGTGCCACCATGCTAAGTCCTTTCCTTATGGGAATTACTGTATCCGTTCTGGTTGGCTGTGCACTGACTCTGCCGATAAGTTCAGTAGCCATATGCGTCATGCTTGGTATTGACGGTCTTGCTGCCGGAGCGGCGACAGCAGGATGCTGTGCTCAGATGATTGGTTTTGCGGTCATAAGTTATGCTGACAACGGCGTCGGGGGACTTCTTTCCCAGGGTGTAGGCACATCGATGCTTCAGATAGGAAACATCGTCCGGAAACCGGTGATATGGCTTGCTCCTACCCTGACTTCAGCCATTCTGGGACCTGTTTCTACCGTGTGGCTTCAGATGACCAATACAGCTCTTGGAGCCGGTATGGGAACTGCCGGGCTTGTCGGACCGGTTGCTGCTTATGCATGCATGTCTGCCGAAGGTGCTGCACAGGGACCGCTGATCATGAAGATACTGATGCTTTATTTTGTCGCGCCCGCACTGATATCGCTGTTTATTCACCTTTTGATGAAAAAGGCCGGCTGGGTTAATCCGGGTGATATGAAGATATAATTAAGTAAATGACTGAATATGAAAGCTTTAAAATTGTTTGCAGCAGTGTGCTGCCTGATGATGATGATGTCTTTTGCTGCTCCTCTTTCCGACAGGTTCATACGCTTTGTGGATAGGGTAGAGAAGAATTGCGACGGTTGGGATGAGAAAGGCTGGGAAAAGGCTCAGCTTGAATATCAGGAACTGATGGCGGATTTCCGCGAGAAGGCTGACAATATGACCCAAGACGAAAGAGAAGATGTATATAAATGCATCGGAAGATATAAAGGCTTGAGACTTAAGTACTTTATGACCAAGGCTGAATATAAGGCCGAGGAGATGAAGAATACCTTTCCGTCAATTGTTGAAGGATTTTTGAGCGTGTTTGAAGTTAAGTGATATGGACGTGAAGCTGTTGTGTCAGGCTGTGGTCAAGTTCCTTGCCGGAGTATTGCTGACAGGGGTACTTGTGTTTGTTCCGGCTCGGACAATTCATTTTATGAACGGCTGGATCTTGATGTGTGTTCTTTTTGGGCCGATGTTCATCGCTGGATTGGTCCTTGTCGTCCGTTCTCCAGAACTACTGAAGAAAAGGCTTGCGTCTGAGGAAAAGGAATCGGAACAGAAGGTCGTCGTGGCCTTGTCCGGTCTTATGTTCATAGCCTCGTTCATACTTGCGGGACTTGATTTCAGATTCGGCTGGACTTCACTTCCGGACTGGACGCCATGGGCCGGAGCGGGCATCTTCATCCTTGCATATCTGATGTATGCTGAGGTGATGAGGGAGAATGCATACCTTTCCAGGACGATAGAGGTTCATCAGGGGCAGAAGGTAGTCGATACCGGACTTTACGGTATTGTACGGCACCCAATGTACAGCGCCACAGTCTTCCTTTTCCTCTCGATGCCTCTTATACTTGGTTCATTGGTTTCATTTGCCGTCATGCTGCTGTATATTCCGATAATCAGCGCCCGGATGAAGAATGAGGAGAAAGTCCTTTCAGCATCTCTTCCGGGATATCGTGAATATATGCAGAAAGTCCGATACAGGATAATTCCGTACATCTGGTAGAACAGATGGGCGTATTGCTTTAATACAATTTAATACATGTTCAGGATAGGAATAATAGGAGCAGGTGGAATAGCGCAGAAAATGGTTCGCGCCATGAAACCGATAAAGGATATGCAGGTATATGCAATATCTTCGAGGTCAATTGATAAGGCGGTGGAATTTGCACAAGTGCATGACATACCCAAGGCATATGGAAGCTATGCGGATATGCTTGCGGACCCCTTGGTGGACCTTGTGCACATTGCGACTCCTCATTCTCATCATTTCGAGCATGCAATGCTTGCTCTTGAGTACGGCAAGCCTGTTATTGTGGAGAAGGCCTTTACGGCAAATGCTTCACAGGCTGAGACTCTGATCAGGACTGCTCGTGCAAGTGGAATCTTCATTACAGAGGCCATGTGGACCAGGTTCATGCCTCTGTCTCATAAAATCGGTGAACTTGTCAGAAACGGAGCAATAGGGGAGCCACGGGCCTTGACTGCCTCTCTTTGCTACAAGATCGATCACAAGGAAAGGATAATGCGACCTGAACTATGCGGAGGAGCATTGCTGGATCTTGGTGTATATGCATTGAATTTTGCCCGCATGTATTTCGGATCTGATATCGTGAAGACTGTAAGCAACTGTCATCTCGGACCGACCGGAGTGGATCTTCATGAGTGCATTTCTCTCAGCTATGCTGACGGACGTATGGCCAATCTCCAGGCCGGTGCCCTATGCCTGAATGACCGTCAGGGAATAATAAGCGGTACAGAAGGGTACATCCGTGTAGATAACATCAACTGTCCTGAAGTTGTCGAAGTGTATCGTAACTATCAGCTTGCAGATCGGTTCACCAAGCCGGAAGATATGATAAACGGCTTTGAATACCAGGTCATTGAGGCTCGCCGATGTATAGAACAAGGCTTGCTTGAATCTCCTATGATGCCACATTCTGAAACAATCGCCATAATGCATCAGATGGATGACCTCAGAAGTCAATGGGGGGTCAGATATCCTTACGACGAAGATTGAATGGCATAATTTGTGACCTGTCCCGTGTGAATTTTTAAATAGTTGCAAACTATGGACACACAGGACAAGACAAGGGCGGAGGATAATACCGCCATTTTCGGTTCCCGACAGATGAGGGAGCCGGCTCCTTCGGAATTCATTCCGAAGTATGAGACCCCGGCAGCGATTGCTTATCAGATAGTCAAGGATGAGACCTTTCCACAGACTCAGCCTCGCTTGAATCTCGCCACATTCGTAACTACTTATATGGATGATTACGGCACCAGGCTCATGAATGAGGCCGTCGGAATCAACTATATTGATGAGACAGAATACCCGCGTGTGGCGGTGATGTGCGGCAGGTGCATAAATATGGTCGCCAATATGTGGAATACGCCGGAAAAATCAGAATGGAAGACAGGCGCTGTCGGCATCGGTTCCTCGGAAGCCTGCATGCTCGGTGGAGTGGCTGCCTGGCTCAGGTGGCGCGAGCGTAGAAAGGCTGCAGGAAAAGCGTTTGATAAGCCTAATCTGGTGATGAGCGCCGCTTATCAGGTGGTATGGGAGAAATTCTGCCAGTTATGGCAGATTGAGATGCGCACAGTGCCGATCACACATGAACATCCGACTCTGAATATAGAAGAGGCTGTCAGGATGTGCGATGAGAACACCATCTGCGTTGTTCCTATAGCCGGAGTCACCTGGACCGGTATGAATGACGATATTGAAGCTCTGGACAAGGCTCTCGAAGAATATAATTCAAAGACGGGATACGATATTCCTATCCATGTTGATGCGGCATCCGGAGGATTCATCCTTCCGTTTCTGGATCCTGACAAGAAATGGGATTTCAGGCTTAAATGGGTACTCTCTATATCTACTTCGGGACATAAGTACGGTCTTGTCTATCCCGGTCTGGGATGGGTAGTATGGAAGGATAAGAAGTATCTTCCTGGCGATATGTCGTTCAGTGTCAATTATCTCGGGGCAAACATAACTCAGGTAGGACTTAACTTCTCTCGCCCTGGCGCTCAGATTCTGGCCCAGTACTACAACTTCATCCACCTTGGCATGGAAGGGTATAGGAAGATCCATTCAAATTCAATGGCCATTGCCGAGTATTGCCATGAGGCTATCGGAAAGATGCATTGCTTCCGGAATTATTCGTCCAGACTTGAAAATCCTCTGTTTATCTGGACGATGAAGGATGAATATGCTGAAACTGCAAACTGGACGCTTTTCGATCTTCAGGACAAGCTTATGCAAAGCGGCTGGATGGTTCCGGCATATACGATGCCTAAGGATATTGAGGATATGGTGGTAATGCGTATAGTTGTGCGTCAGGGAATGTCACGTGATATGGCTGATATGCTCTTGAACGATATTGCCGATGCTGTAGCTGAGCTGGAGAAACTCGAGTATCCTACTTCGACATGCATTGCAGCTCGTAATAGCAAGAAGCAGAAAGGTCACGTATTCACTCATTAATGAACCCGGTCATGAAACCAGCAGACAAGAATACAGGAACGGCATTCAAACTGAGTGTCGTGACCCTTGCCATCATGAACATAACAGCTGTGGTGAGTCTTAGAGGCTTGCCGGCTGAAGCAGTATATGGCCCGTCTTCTGCCTTTTATTATCTGTTTGCGGCTATCGTGTTCCTGATTCCGACCGCAATGGTTGCAGCAGAACTTGCTGCCATGTTCTCGGACAAGCAAGGTGGAGTGTTCAGGTGGGTAGGAGAGGCATTCGGTCCGAGGACCGGTTTCCTTGCCATATGGCTTCAATGGATCGAGTCTACGATCTGGTATCCTACAGTACTTACTTTCGGAGCTGTTTCATTTGCATATATAGGCCTGGACGGGGCTTCGGATGCTGCTCTTGCCTCCAACAAGACGTTCACCCTTATTACAGTGCTGGCTATATATTGGATAGCCACATTTATTGCTCTTAAAGGACTTGGTTGGGTGGGCAAGATCAGCAAGTGGGGTGGAATGATAGGCACTATAATTCCGGCGGGACTGCTTATAGTGTTGGGAATCATATATATGGCTACGGGAGGACAGAACCAGATGGATATGTCACAGGGATTCTTTCCGGACCTGACCAAACTTGACAATATCGTTCTGGCCAGCAGCATCTTCCTCTTCTATGCAGGACTGGAGATGATGGGCGTGCATGTGATGGACGTAAACGATCCTTCCAGAAATTATCCGAAGGCAATCATCATCGGCTCCCTTGCGACAGTCTGCATCTTTGTTCTTGGAACATTCGCCTTGGGATTCATCATTCCTGCGAAAGAGATCAACCTTACACAGTCTCTGCTTATAGGATTTGACAATTATTTCAGGCATTTCCATATATCATGGGCCGGTCCTCTCATAGCGATAGCGCTGATGTTCGGCGTTCTGGCAAGTGTCCTGACGTGGGTGGCCGGTCCTTCGAAAGGTATATTCACTGTAGGAAAGGCCGGTTATCTTCCGCCTTTCTTCCAGAAGACCAACTCTCGAGGAGTGCAGCGCAACATACTTCTGGTGCAGGGAGGTATAGTGACACTTCTGTCTCTCCTCTTTGTGGTCATGCCGTCTGTCCAGTCATTCTATCAGATCCTTTCGCAGCTGACTATCCTGCTTTACCTGATAATGTATATGCTGATGTTCGCTGCTGCGATAGTGTTGAGATACAAGATGAAGGATGCACCTCGTCCGTTCCGTCTGGGTAAAGGAAACGCACTTATGTGGATAATAGGACTGGTAGGATTTGCCGGCTCTCTGCTTGCATTTGTCCTTAGTTTCATTCCACCAGGGCAGATTGCTGTCGGCAGCTCCGCGGTATGGTATTCGGTGTTGATTGCGGGCTGTATTGTGATGGTGGTCATACCGTACGTCATTTATGCGATGCGCAAGCCGTCATGGCGTGATCCGGAAGCAGAGTTTGCACCGTTCCATGATGAGTCTATTTGACTGATGCTTCAGGTAAGTCGCTCCACAATGTAGTATAGTGGGGCGACTGTCTTTCGCTTGTAGTCCTGATGCGTCCGCTTCCTTGTACTGCCAGCTTTATCGTTCCGTCTCCGAATGTCCGGTTTATCATGTCCATGGCGGATGTTATCTTCTCTTCTTTATTGAGCGTCTCCATATCTTCAAAAAGGGAACGGGGCACTTCGTTCCTGTCCATGAGGCAGGTGGCTATGACTCCTGCTTTCTTGTATCCGTATCCGTTCCTGAAAAGTTCTCGGGCGGCCTGTACTGAAGCTGATATGATGACCCTCTGGTCAGCTGTCGGACTTTCGAATGATACGAGGGTGCTGGAGTGTGCCTGCGGAAGGTTTTCCTTGAATCTGTTGGTGTATGCGAAAACCACAGCCTCGCATGTCACAGAGTGCTGTCCGCGCAGTTTCTCTGATGTTCTTGCCGCGAAATTGGCTATCTGCTCCTGAAGTTCTTTCAGATCGTATATTTCTGTCGAGAAACTGCGGGATACACAGATTGACTGCCTGGCTTCAAAACCTTCCTCAAATCCGATGCAATGCGTGCCCTGAAGTTCTTTCCATGTCCTGACTCCTGTGACCCCCATCATCTTCCTTACAGCGGATTCCGGCATCTGTGTGAACTCATAGGCTGTATGCACATTTCTGGAGTGAAGTCTTGCTGCTGACCTGCGGCCTATGCCCCATACATCTTCGACAGGATATCTTTTAAGCACCTTTTCTATATCCTGTGGCCTGTGCATGAAACATCCCCCTCTGAGTTTCGGGTACTGCTTGCATAATTTAGATGCAATCTTTGCCAGAGTCTTTGTCGGGGCGATCCCTACGGAGACAGGTATTGATGTCATCTTCATGCATCTGGCTGAAATCTCTTTGGCATAGTTGTCAAAATCTATTCCCCGCATCCCGCGCAGGTCAAGGAAGGCCTCGTCTATCGAATATGTCTCTATTGATGGAGCATATTCTTCCAGGACCCATCTCACCCTTTGAGACATGTCTCCGTATAAGGCCATGTTTCCGGAAAAAACGGCAACTCCATGCTTTTCGATCAGGTCCTTTATCTTGAAATATGGGGCTCCCATCTTGATGCCCAAGGCCTTGGCCTCATTGCTGCGTGCGATTGCACACCCGTCATTGCTTGACAGAACAATGATAGGCTTGTCCTTCAGGTCAGGTCTGAAGACTCTCTCGCAGGATGCAAAGAAGTTGTTGCAGTCAGCCAGGGCGAACATTGTCTTTACATTTTCTTGATTACCCAGGTCACGACTCCCCAGATCAGGAAATTGTTATCCGGAGTCACTTCAATCGGCTTGTATGAGCTGTTGTTTTTATTTGCAGGCATCAGATGTGCACAGTTTTCTCCTATTTCCACTCTCTTGACCGTGTATTCTCCGTCGATATAGCATACTGCCTTGCAGTTGTTGTATGGATCTATGCTCCTGTCCACGATTATGATGTCTCCTTCGTCCATGCCGGAATCCACCATTGATACACCATCCACTCTGAAAAAGAATGTAGATGCCCTGTGGCGCACCAGAAGTCTGATCAGGTCGAGTTTTTCGTGTATGTCCTCTGCCGGAGATGGAAATCCGGCCTTTACGTCCCCGAGCATCCCGAGCTCGCAGGTAATGTCTTCGTCTATGCTGTGTGGTCTTAATCTGTTCATAAAAGATTGTGTTGATGCGTAAATTTATGTATTTTTGCGGCTTATAAATCTATACATATGACAGAAATTCCAAAGTGCCCTAAGTGTGGCAGTGAGTACACTTATTTTGACGGATCCCTTTATGTCTGTCCTGATTGCTCTTATGAGTTTGACTCAGTTGAAGAGGCTGCTGAGGCTGATGATGTTGCAAGAGACAGCAATGGAGCTGAACTTTTTGACGGTGATGCAGTCACTGTCATCAAGGACCTTAAGGTAAAAGGTTCTTCGATGGTCATCAAGAGAGGTACCAAGGTCAGAAGCATCCGCCTGACAGACAACCCGGAAGAAGTTGACTGCAAGATCGATGGCAGCAGCATAGTTCTCAAGACCTGCTTCCTCAAGAAATAATCAATCTTTTCTATGATGGATCTTCCAGATATCTGATGCCTATGCCTTGACTCTTGGCATAGGCAATTTCGTTGCGGGTACTTTCTCCGATGTATCCTCCTACATTGATCACGAAGATCTCATCAGCCATGTCTATCTTTCTCTTGTGCATGTCGTCAAGCATGGCTTTAGTGCCATCAGTCCATACTTCAGCGTCTCCGCTGTGTCCGAAAAGTCCTACTGAAATGACGATGTTGCCTTCCAAGGTAAGGCGTTTCTGAGCCTCCATGTATTCGTCCTTGAACTTTGTGCTCCCGCAAAGGGTGATCACTTTGTATTTACCTACCATATCTGTCTGTTTTTGATTCAGTCCTGTAGCTTATCTTACGTAGTGCGGCATCTCTTCAGGGATAATCATTGAAATCTCCACGAGTCCTGCGACTTTGCCGTTCTCTTTCCATGCGGTCTGATATATCATCTTCTTCACACCGTTCTTCTGTATGGTGTATGCATTGCTGCCTCCTGTTGCAAGAAGTTCTGAAATGATACCGCGGGAACGTTCACTATGGCATGGAATCAAGCTTTTGCCGATCAGATCGCCATGTGATGCGAAAGTTTCCTTTGCCTTGTCATTCATATATAGAATCACTCCCTCCTTGTCACATACTGTGACTGCGCAGTTCATTTCCTTCGCCCATTCGGGTATCATGGTGTCCGGGATGATATCCGGCAGACTTCTGAAATCATCTATAATGAAATCTGCATCTTCGAGACTTTCTCTTGAACCGTTGCCATAGGTTACTCCACAGGTCTTTGTCCCGGCATTTCTGCCCATATGAATGTCAAATGCGGTGTCTCCGATAACGATTGCCTCATGTGGCTGCATTTCGAACTTCTCCAGTGTCTTTTCCACCGGTTCCGGATCAGGTTTTCCATTCTTGACGTCGTCTGCACCGAGTATGAAGGATATATATGGTGATAGCCCCAGATTCTCTACATACTCGGCAAGAGAAGCATGACTTCTGCTGCTTGCTATGGTAAGAATGTATCCGCGTCTTTTCAGTTCTGCCAATGTTTCCTTCACACCTGGATACAGAAGGACGGCTCCGTCTGTGTTATAGAGGTGAAACAACCTTCTGTAAGTGGATGCATACAGTTCAGCATCCAGATTGCACTCCGGGAACAGTACTGCAGGGATCTCCACGAGCCTGAGTCCTATCATTGACGCGCACTCCGCATCAGTACGAGAGGGGAGTCCAAGCTCTCTGATCGTCGCCTGCATCGTGTCTATTATGACTGAAGCAGTATCGCCAAGAGTACCATCAAAATCCAATATTATAATCTTTGTCTTATCCATATCGTTTTATTTCAATCTGCTTTTGTAAGTTTATCAGCCTTGAGAGACCTTGTCATTCCGTTTGAAAATATCACTTCGCAATAATCACCGTCATCGTAGACACGTCGTACTGTACCGCTTCCGAAAATCTTATGCATGACCGCGTCGCCTTCTGCAAGCCCTTCTTTTCTGGTTGGAGCCAGACCGCATTCCGAGTCCATGGATCTGCTGAAACTGCTTGCCCTGTCCCAGATGGACTCATCCATGATGCCTTCGGTAATCACCATTTCCGTTCCGATTTCCCTTATGAACCTTGAAGGAAACTTTTCAAAGCCTCCCTGCATCGAATAGCCTTCGGATTCAGTGAGGAAGAGTCTTTTCTCGGCACGTGTGACTGCTACATACATGAGTCTTCTCTCCTCTTCCATCGCCTTCTTCTTTCTTTCCCGGACGCTCCGCTTGTTCGGCATGACACCTTCGTTCAGCCCGGCAATGAATACATACGGGAATTCCAGTCCTTTCGCCTGATGGATCGTCATGACCTTCACGAAGTTCTTGTCCTTCCTGTAATCCGCGTTGGTATAGAGAGCGATGTCCTGAAGATAGGTTTCCAAACTGATGTCATCTTCCCTGCGGTCATTTTCATATGTCTTGACTGACTGAATGAGTTCGTTCAGATTCTCAAGTCTTTCTTCCTGTTCATCAGTGCGGTACAGTTCGTTCAGTCCGCTGTTGGCAAGGAGGTATTCAAGCAGATTGCTGATGGACATGCCGCCTGACAGTGTCCTGGCTGTATCGATAAGTTCGATGAACTTCATTACAGCTTCCTTGGCGTATGCTTTCTGAGAAGACAGGATGCGTAGGGCCTCGAACAGACTGCAGCCGTTTTCATTTGCGGTTGCTGAAATGTCTTCCATTGCCTTTCTGCCGATCTTTCTGGAAGGCACGTTGACGATGCGCCTGAATGCCATGTCGTCATCAAAAGCCACCAGCCTCAGGTAGCTGAGGGCGTCCTTTATCTCCTTCCTTTCGAAGAAGCGCACGCCACCCCAGATGACATAGCTGATCTTCTCCCTCATGAATGACTGCTCTATATTGCGTGTGAGGTAGGATGACCTGACGAGAACAGCGAAATCGGAGAACCCGGCACCATCTTTACACATCTTGACTATCCTTGATGATATCCAGTCTGCCTCCTGCCTGTCGTTCCGTGCGTGGAAATGTATTAACTTTTCTCCATCTGAGCTTTGGGTGAACAGCTCTTTCCTTATCCTCTCGTCGTTGTGCTCGATTATGGCATTGGCTGCATTCAGGATATTTGATGTCGAGCGGTAGTTCTGCGCCATGATTATATCCGTCTGCGGGTTGCAGTTGATGAATTGCGGCAGGTCTGCTCCGCGCCATTCGTAAATCGTCTGGTCCGGGTCTCCTACCAGGAAGAGGTTGCCATGGATGGCAGCGAGTGTCTGGAAGATCTCCCAGTCCAGCCTGTTGCAGTCCTGCACCTCGTCAACCATGATGTAATTCATCTTCTTCTGCCATTTTTCTCGTACCTCAGGGAAGTTGTTCAGGATATATATGGTAACGAAGATCAGGTCGTCAAAGTCCAGAGACAGGAATTTTCTTTGTCTTAGGATCGTGCTTTCAAACAGCCTGACATGATTGTCTCCATATGCCTTTGTCGCGTCGGCCTCGGTCTCCTTCGGAAATTTCAGGGGAGAGTCGGGAAGAAGATAGCATCTTACATATTCGTCTCCGGACATTGCCTTGGTCTTGCAGAAACATTTCAGGAACCGCTCGACCGTGGATTCCTTCCTGTCCAGTCCGTTTTCTTCATGAGCCTCCTTGGCAATGTCCTTCATGTCCTGCTCATCAAGGACTCTGAATGTCTTGGGATATCCTATCCTGAATATTTCCTCCCTCAGAAACTTGACGCAGAAGGAGTGGATGGTGCATATGAAATCGCTGGTATATTCTCCTCCGATGAGGCTGTTGATCCTGTTTCTCATTTCCTGAGCCGCCTTGTTGGTGAAGGTCAGGCACAATATGTTGCCCGGGTCGATTCCGAGTTCGTCGACCAGGTATGCATATCTGTATGCAAGCACGCGTGTCTTGCCCGATCCGGCGCCGGCAATAATCCTTACCCTGCCTTCCGTGGCCTGTACGGCCTGCTTCTGCTTCTCATTGAGCCCTCTCAGTTCCATGTTCGTAGTTATCGTATACAAATGTACTCTTTTTCATTGTACATCCTTTCATGGAGCAAAAATAAACCGTCATTTTGCCAGACTACGGCACAAGAGGTAAGATCCATGATACAATCATATCCAGAACTTCTGGTGCAAAGGTCTCTTCGATTTCCTTGTATTCGGAAGTAGAGCCTGTGTTGCAGTGCTGAAAGAGGTGATTTACTCCTTCGATAGCCTGTATGGTGCTGTTCGGGTGATCGGATAATGCGCCCCGGATGGCGGCAAGATTGCTTTCTGGTTCTACCTGGATGTCTTTGGTGCCGTTGAGAGCCAGCACAGGACAAGTGATTCTGTTGAGTCTGCTGCGTATATCAAGTCCCAGGAAATGCCTCATATAAGGCGTCTGAATAACTTTAGTGACAGTCAGATAGTTGCGTTTCAATGCGTCCGGAAGGTCTGTTGTTTCAACTTCCGGCATGCTTGTGCCGTAAATTGCAGCTTCAAATGCTCCTGACAACAGTTTGAGGTATGTCTCTATTGTTTCTTCAGGCACACCGGCTTCGGAAAGTGCAATTCTGTTCTGCCATATCAGCGTTTCTGCGCCTGAGACAGCCATACCTGCAAGACTGATTGCAAAATCCACCTTCTGCGCCGCTGCCAGCATCATTGCAATTGTTCCGCCTTCGCTGTGACCTATGACCCCGACTTCATCAAATTGTTCTTTTAACAGATTTATTCCTGCAAGTGCGTCGTTCATGAAGTCTTCCACCGTACATTCGGATATGTTGCCCTCATATCCGCTGTAACCTCTGTCGTCGTAACGCAGGGAGGCAATGCCTTTGCGCGCCAGCGCATCTGCTATTACAGCAAAGGGTTTATGCTCGAATATCTCTTCATCACGGTTCTGCTGTCCGCTGCCGGTCACCATGATCAGGGCCGGTGTCTGTCGCGAATGTCCTTCTGGCAGAACAAGGGTTCCGTAAAGCCTTGTTTCGCCGTTTGTGAATGAAACTTCTTCGGTAGTGTAAGGGAACGGACCAGAAGGTGTCTGAGGACGTTTGGGTTTATTCTCTCCCGGTGTGAGCATCAGAGGCAGCGATAAGTTCATCTGGCTGAATGTGCCGGCAATCTGCTTGAGCATCCAGATGCCTTCGTATCTTGCCCCGATTGAAGGAATGCTGATGACTATCTTGCCGGCACCACTCCTTTCTACCTGGATTGGGATGCCTCTGACTCCTTGGTCAGGAGAGTCCATTACAGGATTCTCTGCGTCAAGGTGGAATACAACCGAAAGTTTCGAGCCTTGAATGT
>JAEIGA010013279.1_pt1 | contig 12532 bp, 27 predicted proteins | sample 9270691 | NCBI WGS metagenome assembly JAEIGA01 (sample SAMN17057246, study PRJNA624740) | gut metagenome | biome: biome; isolation source: fecal sample | host: Bos grunniens | place: China: Xizang | collected 2019 | reverse complement strand
CGCAATTCAGTAATTTTTGGAAAAGCAAGTGCCTTAAGCTTTGTTTCATACTTATAAACCGTCTCACCTCGAAACCCGATAAGCGGACCAGGTCTGTCAGTATAAATAGTAAGTACATTATTTCTGATCTTATAAAGCATCAAATGACTTACCTTAGCCTCTGTTTTCCACTCGCGCAAAATCTCATCTACATACATACTTCTCATAATAAAATCCTCCAGAAAGTATAATATCTCACATAATATTATACAGCTTCTGGAGGCTTATTTCTTATACTTTTTTAATTTTATATTCTAGAATTCCACTTTTCAGCAGCTACCTGCTTAATTTGCTCATTCTTCTCTACGTCTCTCCGGTTAATGTTCTTAGTGCCAGGTTTATACAAAACTCTAGGGCCATAGGTATTACAATCCCAGCAATAAAAACAAGCATGGAAAATAGGCATAAACTGACTCATAGAGCTCTTAATGGAATATCTTATATCCGTGCTTCCACAGAAGGGACAGGCATTCATGTTGCGTACTCCTTTACCTTTGCATCAAGCTGAGTAATTGCAGCATTTGCTGCAGTCTGAGTGCTGCTATTACAGCAATCAAGATCACACTCACACTTAGCTGTCTTCCAAATATCCCCCTGACAAAGACAATGAATACTATTATCAGTTGCATCCTCGTCATTGATGCTATCATTAAGAGTTGTAATAACTCCGGAGGTGCTAGAGCAAATACTACAAACTGCACTCTCGTCACAATTACAAGATTTCTTACCTGTTAATTCAGTATCTGTTACCGCAATACAAGGAGTCACAAAATCCTGCAAGCTAATATGAGGACCATTGACTACAAGTCTATTTCCACCATATTGCTCCGAAGCCTTTGTGGAGGGATATGTTCTGTTTGGATGGTAATAATCCTTCTTGCAAGTGGGGCACCTGCACGTTCCGGACAAACTTATATCTGAAAGTTCATAAGTAAACTCACAACCACAATGAGCACAAAAAGCATAAAATTCCTGCATACCGGGTTTAATAATTCTAATCATTCCAAATCAAGCTCCTTTTCTAATTTTGCATTGCGCCAGCAAACATAGCACATTGCTTTATATTTTTCATCTCCTCCAATATCTACCTGGTTACCGGAGGTTACAATTTCACCATCTACAAACTTTGCTGTAAGTACCGCCTTTTTTCCACACTCACAGAAAGTCTCAAGTTCAATCAAACGATCCGCAATCTCAAACAGACGTGCCGAACCTAAGAAAAAATTAGTTCTAAAATCTGTCTTTAGGCCATAGCACAAGACAGGAATATCAAAGTCCTTAGCAAACTCATTTAACTCATCTACCTGCCACGACTGCAAAAACTGTGCCTCATCACAAATAATCAAGCTTGTATAAGGAGGAGGGCAAATATGTTCTCTTGGGCCAATAGCCTGAGCCTCTGCTTCGATACCGACACGAGACTTAATAATAGCTTGTCTGGTACCATCCTTTAAAATCTTATCATCTCTAGTATCAATAGCCGGTTTAATAAGCCATACCCTCTGATTCAAGCTCAGAGCATTATGTCTAGCCATAAGAGCATTAGCTGTCTTTGAGCAACCCATAGGGCCATAATAAAAAGTAAGATCAGCCATCTATCTCGCCTCTCTCAATACTATTCTGTCTAATCTTTTCTGCTGTGCCAGGCTTAAGGCCACCCTCCGCTTCAAGTTCTTTCATATACTCTATAGCCTTACCATACATAGCTTTCCTAAATTCTTCATAAGTATCACATGTTGCCGCTACCTGAATAACCTCAAGCATAACCTGTTTCTTTAGAAATTCTGTCTGAGCTCTCATAGAAGCTACAAGATCTTCTGCATATCCTGCCATATAATATCTCCTTTTATTTTGTAATAGTATTTATTTCGCCACACCTGGTACATTCACACTTAAAATCATGATCCAATAACAAACCCCAACCAAGAGTTGCTACGGTCTCGAATATCCTCCATGGAACAGAGTCCTCGCACTCAAGCTTCCTATGCTTAGTCTCTTTTCCACATTCTGAACAATAGCCAACTAAATACTTTGCCATAAAACCCTCCTCGTACTTATTGATATTATATTATACAATAAAAGAAAAAGAAAAGCCTCTAATTAGAGGCTTTTCTTTTCGGGAATAATATAAAATTCAAGCCAATGTCTGTCACGACGATTAAAACCACGCTGAATATTTGGCAATACTTTATCTGCAGGAATGGTACCTGGATCTGATTCATCATTAATTATTTGATATACCTCGGCTGCTGCCTTTCCAGCACCTAAAAATCTACCCAAATATTCGTCCTGCTCTGGATTTTGATGCTTGCTATCTTCCATCCGATATAAATGAACCCAAGGAGTTCGTGAATCCTTTAACCTAGTAGTAGCTTGACCAATACTTCGAGTTAATGCTGCACTGCGAATAGGATATTGATAATTAGAAGATGAAAGCCAATGGCAACCTTGATTAATAGTATAAACTGTTTTTGCTGACTTTAAACCATATTTTTTGGCAATCTCAGTCTCAGTCAGCTTATCCTCTTGTAAATCAGCTATAATTAACTCGTGCATTTTTGGGGTTACAATATAAGTCGATGACCCACCTTCGCCGCCGGACTTAAGATTATAACCAATAGACGAATTTAAAGTATTAAATTCCTTTATCCAAAAAATTTCACGAGCATTTAACTCTTCTAAATTTGCATACTCAATAATAGCCGTCTCAAAGTTTTCTTTACCATAAGCTACTATTTCGCTATGTAAATATTTGGAATCATTAGCAGGAGCACGATAATGTGTTTGAATACGATGAAATAAATCTACAGATTTTCCCACATAATACTTATAACCGAGATCGTTGTCGAGAGCATGGCGCATAATATAAATACCAGAACGTCGCTGCCCCCTAAACATTTGACTAAATGTGGAATAATCAAGAAAAGGTGTCTCAAATTCATAAATCTTTCCATTTATTTCTACCTCAGCAGCAATGGTCTCGACAGCTTCCCAAAGTTTATTCATACCATCATAAGTCTTTAAAAAATCATTTTCTTGGAAAATCATTCCCTACTCCTTTCAAAGGCATTCTAAATAATTTAGCAATTAGAGAAGACTCCATAGCTTTAAACTATAGAATCTGTGTTATTTTCATATTCCCATTGCTCAAAATAGAAAACAATTTTCTTTGGATGCTCCTCAATAAGTCCATAATCGAGACCGACTTTGTATATGTAGTTACCTTCCTTAAGTTTTTCAGGAATCTCTTCAATATAGCGTCTAAAAGTCTCTAAAGAATGAGCTCTCTTGTAATGGTTGCATCTTCTACAAGATGGCATAAAGTTATTAAAATTCTCTACTTCAAACTCAGTTGCCTTACCCCATTTTTCTCTTTGTACCGGAATAAGATGATCAAGCTGCCAACCTTTAGGACTTAGGACCTTGCCACAATAAGCACACCTACCGCCATATTTCTTAAATACTTCTTGTCGAGCCTTTTGAGGAATAGCTTTACGCTTTGCAGGAGTCTTCATTCGTTATTTTACACCTTTCACAAGTTTCAGAACATTTTTCAACAAACCACATCATATCAAGAGCTGCATCATATGCGGAATTATTAGCATCTAAAAATTCCTGACTCTTGGCCTTTCCAATAGAACACTCTCTATAACAATAATCCTGCTGTTCTCTCGTCAGTTCCATAATAGTCTCCTTATAATAAACTTATATTATATAATACAATAAATTGCTAAATTATATAGAACTTTGAAAGGAGTTAAATATGAATCTTTTAGAAGCTTTTGATGAACTTGACCAGCTGGAAGAAGCCTTTGCTGGAGATTACAAGTCACCTTATCTAAATATATCTGATGCAGAAAGACAAGCTGCACAACAGCAATATGAACAAGGAAAAAATCACCTCTGTAGAGCTACCTCAAAAGGAATGGTTCCAGTACCGAAATTTGAGCTTTACTATGCAAATGACTATGCAAGACGCTCATTCCACTTTGTACTTGATTATGAAGCTTTCCACAAAGCTTATGATAAAGAACTTGAAAGAGCTGGCCTCTTAACTATGTTTAGAGCTGACGGTTCTATTGGTCCTAAAGGCTGCTATGGAAATATTAAAGATGCCAACCTTCCTAAAACAGACCCTGCTTATAAAGCTGCTATTGAACTCTGGTCTTGGCAGTTTGGAGAAAAAGAACAAGGCAAGCGCTGGAATACTATTAGCGCTCAAGAAGCTACTAAACTTGTCCAACAAGCTAAGGACGCTGAAGCTAGATACCAGCAACAGCAAGCAGCTAAAGAAGCTGAAGCAGCAAAGCTTAAAGCAGATACCGAGGCCGCGGATGCTGCAAGAGCGGCTCTTGAAGATATTTTAATTGATGCTCTTGATTTTGTTGATCAGCCATTACTTGATCAACTGGAGGAACTTGGTAGTCCTGATATTGCTATTGCTCGTAAGGGCACTAAAAATCATCTATATGCGGAAAATATAGTAAATGTTGAGATTCCGGTGCTCAAGCCTGAGGATTATACTCCTGAATATCTTGGAGACTTTATTAATAAGGCGCTCAAAAGTGCTGATCTAACAGCTAAAATTGAACATCATAATCTTGGTCTTACTGCAGTAAGAAAACATGTTGAGAACTGTCGTGGCACGAGAGTTGAGGGCTACTGGCTTGATAAGCAAACTAAAGCTATTTATGTTTCTACTCCGGATGGCACTAAAATAGTCAATAAGAAAAAATCTCAAGCAGATGCAACTAGTGCCGAACTTGCTAACTGTGAGCTGGTTCTAGTTATTTGCAGCGATATTGGCCAAAAGCAGACCTACAGAGCAACAGAAGATGTTACCTCTTATTATTATTACAGCTACAACGAAGACAAAGTACAGAACTCTGCTCTTCTTGATCTTCTTCCCTCAGACGAAGCATACTTCTTACAAGATAGAACCCTGACTTATTATGATGAAGGCTTTGAGCAAGCTAGTAGAGCTAGCCGATACTTTATGGACTTCCCAGGCTTTGATGTTTGGCTTCACGAAAAAGTAACAGATTACGGAAACGGATAATAAAAAAAATAAGGACTCTTTTTGAGTCCTTATTTTTTTATGCAAGTTCATAATACTCTACGTAACCGTCACTGAAAACTTTCTTTGCAATAGTCTCTTCGGGATTGACGTAATTGGTAGCCATCATGCTACTAAACTTTGAAGTCTCAGAGCCCACGCGTATCCACTCAATTTGCTCAAGCTCCTCAAGAGACAATTCCGTTTCATTGTGGTATTCATAAACTATATTTTCATTTATTTTATTCAAAGCATCCCAGGTCTCTGGCATTGATGTATACCTCCTTAATATCTTAAATTATTTGGAAGGCCCTCTACTAATATCTTAGAGCCTGTCCCTAAGCTAGCTTTACAATCAACTATTCGCTGATTAGTGGAGCCTCGGTATAAATTATTATTTGTAATATCTTTACACTTTTCGTCATATCGACCAGTAATAAGAACATCAATATATCTTAATAAAGCATTAGTAATACCAATATTCTTTTTACCGCCAGTCATAAAATCTTCCCACTCATAACCAGTATAGCACCAAATACTCTTTTCTGGATAAGTGTTTTTCACTAAAGCAAGGAGATTTATTAATCCAATCTGATTCTCCTCTTCCATAGGCTCACCACCACAAAGAGTAAGACCTGCAATATATGGCTTACTCAGAAGCTTTAAAATCTCCTGTTCCGTCTCAAGCTCAAAGGCTTTACCGGCTGTAAAACACCAGGTCTCCGGATTTTGACATCCAGGACAATGATTCCTACAGCCAGAAACATAAAGAGTTACACGAATGCCCGGACCGGAATGAGTAGATTGAGGTGCAATCTTTAAATAATTCATTCTGCCCCCAAGTGAATTACACGTTCTTTAATCTCTTGTGTACGTCCAAAGTTAAACAACTGTGTTCCAATGTAGCCGCAAGTACGTCTAGCAACATTAAGACGTTTCTCGTCATGATTTCCACAATTCGGACAATACCAGTGCATATCCTCTGTAATCAAAAGCTCTCCATCATAACCACACTCTTGGCAATAATCAGACTTAGTATTAAGCTCTGCATACATAATATTGTCATAAATAAACTTAATAACCTCAAGGACTGCCTCAACATTACCAGTCAAATCAGTGGTCTCAATGTAGCTAATTGCTCCACCAGGACTAAGTTTCTGAAACTCAGACTCAAGAGCAAGTTTCTCGAAAGCATCAATCTCTTCAAATACGGGTACATGATAACTATTAGTGATGTAGTTTCTATCCTTGCCGTCAAGCTTCTCAAAAATGTCTGCACCAAATCTTGCCTTGAGCTTCTTTGCAAACTTATAAGTAGTAGACTCAATAGGAGAACCGTAAACTGAATAGTCAATATTCTCGTCAGCCTTCCACTTCGCACACAAGTCATTGAGTCTCTGCATCACTCTGAGACCAAATTCCTTACCAGCAGGATCTGTATGGCTAACACCTTTCATATACTTAACACACTCATAAAGGCCGGCATAGCCAAGGCTAGCAGTAGAATAACCATTATGTACAAGATTATCAAGCTTCTCACCATACTCAAGACGAGCGAAAGCACCATGTCTCCAAAGAATAGGAGCTACATCGGCCGTAACTTCAAGAAGTCTATCAATACGAGCTCTAAGACCTACGTGGCAAAGCTCACATCTCTCATCAAGAAGCTTCCAGAACTTATCTTCCTTACCCTTAGAGCTAAGAGCTACATCTACCAAGTTAATGGTTGTTACACCCATATTAAAGCGACCATAATACTTATGCTCGCCCCCTGTGTAATTCATAGCTTTGGCATAGTTTTCTGTAGTGCGGTCTGGAGTTAGAAAACTTCTACAGCCCATACAAGGATAAACATCACCCTTAAATTCTCTCATCTTCTTTGCAGAGATATAGTCTGGCACAAGTCTCTTAGCAGAGCACTTTGCAGCAAGAACTGTAAGATCCCAATACTCAGAATCTTCTCTTATATTATCCTCATCAAGAATATAAAGGAGTTTCGGGAAAGCAGGAGTAATATAAACACCTTGCTCATTTTTAAGACCGAGAATACGCTGCTTAAGAAATTCTTCAATAAGCATTGCAGTCTCTTTTCGATATTCAGGGTCTTCAGAAATCCACATGTTTACCGAAATAAAAGGTGCCTGTCCATTGGTACTGGACATAGAATTTACCTGATAATTAAAAGTCTGAACTGCATCCTTGATTTCTTTCATAAGACGTCTCTCAGAAATTTCAAGAATGTGCTTACCTCTCTGCTCATGAGACATTGGGATATCCCTAAGCTCTTCAGTAGCCTCTTGAATATAGAAATTTGCACTCTTTCTTACATAGGGTGCAAGATGTGTAAGTGAAATAGTAACACCGCCATACTGGGAGCTACTAACGGCTGTAATAATCTGAGTTGCTACAGTAGTAGCAGTCAGCAATCTGTTCTGAGGATCAATCTTTACTCCGTTAAGTACAGTGCCATTTTGGAGCATATCCTCAAGGTTTACAAGACAACAATTATTTCGTGCCTTTTCTGCCATATAGTCCATATCATGCTGATGAATAATTCCGGCATCATGAGCATCACAAACCGCCTTAGGAAGAAGGAATCTTCTAGCAAGGTCTGTACCTGCAATACCTGCAAGATAATCTCTCTGAGTAGTAACTATAGTAGCATCTTTGTTGGAATTCTCAGTGTTCCAGTATTCACTCTGGCCAGACAAAAATTCCATAAAGGTCTTATCAGTAATAGATCCACGAGCTTGTGTTCTCTGGTCTCTATACAAGATATATGCCTTTGCAGTCTGGTTAAATCGACTCTTAAGCAAAGTGTCCTCAACGAGGTCCTGAATCTGCTCAACAGATATTCTTTCCGAATTCAAGCGCTCACATTTATTATTTACAATCTCCGCTATTCGGTTGATATCTTCAGCAGTCATTTCTCCGCTGTCGCGACTAGCAGCTCTAATAGCTTCAACAATCTTTCGGCTATCAAACTCCTTTACTTTGCCGTCACGTTTAACAACTTTCATCTAATATACCTCCTAAATAAATAACCTCTAGGTAATTATTTTAGCAAATCTTTTGGCCTTTTTTAGGCTTAAAAATAACATTAAGGAGAGTTATTTGCTATGCTCTCCTTAATATAATATACAGCTTTATCGACTCAGTTTCTTGTAGAACGAAAAATAAATTCCAATGCCGTCGCAATAGAAATACCAACGTTCTCGGTTATTTGTTTCACTTATGACTATAGGAGATTTCTCTCTAAATTTATTTAAATACAGAGCCCCAACAGGGTTTTGATTAATATCTAAAAGTTCTATAATTGGAGGCTCTTCTTGCTCAGACCACAGAGTAAATAACTGTGCTAAAGCATTCTTATTGTCCAAAGTTTCCATTAGGTCCATCCCCTCTATGATCCCACATATGCCAAGTCTCACGATCCATACCAAACAAGAACTGCTGCATAAAATGGCCACTACCTAAATAAGCATCATACTCGCCAAGCATATCCTTTACAATTAAAAGCTCATCCTCATAAAAGGTCTTACACTCCATAATTTGACGAAGTGCATAAATAAGATTAAAGTCCTGCTCTCCAATAAGAACCTGCTTACAGTAGGTCTTATACATGTTATATCTAATAAGCTCATAAAGCTCAATTACTTTCTTAAGCCCAGATTTAGCTTTGTGTAAAACTCCCCACTCTGCAGTATTCCTAATAAACTCAAAAGCAGTGTGCTCCCCAGATAACGCCTTCTCTGTTAAAGCTTCGTATAATTCTTCCTGCTCCTCCGATGTACGTTCTGGAGTATCTTCAAATAAAAAATTCATGCCTACAATATTAATAATTCCCTTCTAAAGTCTTTATTATATAATACAATATTTTTAAGAATCTTCTGGAATTACCTCAATACAAAACATATCTTTAAGATTTTTTATTTGCTCATCTGTCGGCCTCTGCCACTGCATAGTATCATCTATATAAAATGTCAGAGCTCCACCACAGAGTTTTATTGTTGCAACTCTCTTAGGTATTCTAATCTTACAACAACCGGCATCTTTACTATAAACAACATCATCAGTAAGTTTAATAATATTTTCGTTACACATTATACTTCCTCATCTCATTCTTACTTCCACAGTGTGGACAGTAGGTATATCTATGGTATGGAACATGCTTCTCACAGTTTGAACACTCCATCATAGTAGATGAATAATTAGACCAAGTCCCAGTAGGCCCAGTAAGGTCTTCATCTGTAAAATAAACATTAAGATCAAAAGGCAAGTGTACTGCACCATTATAACAGTACTCTCCCAGTAGGTTCATTACTGTATGTGCTTGTAACTGATAGTAACCATCTGGCTGTTTATTACTTTCAATACAATGCTCAAAGTACTCAGGACCATATTTTTCGATAATTTTTGTCTTACCAAACTCAGTAAGCTTTACATACATATAATAATTGATATTAAATTCTCGCTTAATCATTAAGTCTTAACCATCCTTTTCCCACACTCTGGACAAAAGTTATATGTATTGTTTGCAGTATTACCACACTCAGAACAAACTACATGCTTAAACATCGGATTAGGTTCCTCTTCCTCTGTTTCAAGTCTCCAGGAACCGGGCTTCAAAAATAGCTTTTCCATATCGACCATTAGCCTATGCATACATCTAATTGTATACGTATGGTCACTAAACTTTCTATAAGGGCAATCTTTGCACATAAAATCAGCACAACATTCAAGGCCTTTTAAAGTCTCTTCTCTTGTCATTTATCTACCTCCATCTTTGCTCCACAACAGGAACAATATTTACAATACTCTCCTACGTCGTATCTCGACCAAGTCTCAGGCAATTTATACTCAGTACCACAGCCTGTACAGAAATAATAATCCTCACCTACATATTTCTTAAACTTCCATATATGAGTTTCTACTGGGGCTACAGCCTCCTCAGGGGCGTCAAAAATAAAACTAACCACTGTTTTCCAATCCAAATAGGGCTCGTCAATTTCGCCCACCATTGAACGAGACGCAGCTCTGCGAACCTCTTCAATAAGCTTACCTTTATTAATATATCCTTCTGTCATATTACTCCTTATACATCTGAGTCACTAAGCAATGTTCTTCGCTCATTGCCCATAGGATGTTTCTGCTTATAATTTTCTATAAACTGAGCTGCCTCAGCTCTATCTGCACATCTAACTCTCGCGCAAGGTCCAAGTAGACCTCTAACCCAAGACTCATCTTTACACATATGCCACTGATAAGGAGTCATCTCCATACACCACCAGCAACTACCGTTCATACCGTCTGACTTACCAAAGTCCGGACAATGGATATGTTCTTTTACCGGAGGAACATAATGCTGTCTGCACCAAGTCAAAGTCTCTGGGACAAATTCATTATTCATAGATTAATCCTCTACACTCATCTCAGCCCCACAACGAGGACAAAAGAATCTATTTATCTGACTCTGAGAAATCATACTGCCGCAGCAGCTGCAAGTATGGTAATCTATAATACCATGATTCAATATCCACTTGCCCTGTCTCTGCCTAATGCCATCAACAGTAAATACAGCCTCGGCATAAGTAAGACCAATCAGGTCTCCATAGGCATTATATGCGAGCCTTCCATTCGGCTGAAGAACCCAATCGTACTTATCTGTAATATCTTCATTAGTTCTTGTATCTATTACTTTATAGGTTACTTTCACAACTTACTCCTCCCTATTCATCTTAGCACCACACTTATGACAATACAAATGTTGACCATTAAAATGTTCGCTATAGCTTATTCTTGCTTTGCACTCCGAGCACTTCATGCCTGCATAAACTCCGGGCTTAGTACTAGCCGGGATCCACTTACCATATCGAGGAGGTTCAATATCCTCTGCCGGAAGCTTCTCTACATAATCAATCATTTGGTCCATAGTATCAACATGATCCATAGACCAAGTTACGTCTCTCTGTGCTCGGTATAAAGCATCAAGAGCGTCTTTCTTTTTAATATATTCTTCCATATTAACCCTCTGCTAAAGCTTTTTCTTGATCCAAAGTTTTAAGCAATTCATTAGCCATCTGTATAGTATGCAAGAGATCAAGGCTCAGATATTCTCCTTCATAACCACTACTTTTAGCAAAATCAACAGTCTCTTCAGCTCTCTGTACGGTTTTTCTTAAAAGTTCTGTAAGCTCATCTAAAGTTTTATCCTCTTGCATATTAACTCTCCTTTACTTTTGCACCACAATAGGCACAATAATTATAAATTGGAGCAAGCTGCCCACAATTAGAACAATAGTAGTTATGTCCTAGATGGAGCCCCTTGGTGCAAGTCTTTTGCTTGGCCCAACCTGCGTTCAAAATCTGTTCTGCCATCCAAACTGCTCTACAACCCTTAGCAATACAAGAAGGCTCTTTACAGTCCTTAAATACACAAACCATATGTGCCAACTCATTTACTTGATCAAGATATTTAGTATCTATCATTTCTCTGTCTCCATTTTAGCGCCGCAGCAAGGGCAATAAGGAGTGTTATTCCAACGTTCTACTTCATAATGACAAAGAGAACACTCCCACTCGCCTGGATCATCTGCAATCCACTTGCCAAATCGCTGCTCTTTAATTTCTACTTCCTCTATAAGCATAAGCTCTCCTTCAACAGCACTGACACCCATTTTAAAGGTCTCTCCTTCATGCTGATAATAAGGCTCTCGCATAAGCTTACAGATAATCTGCTCCACATCTTTAGTTCGATAATACTTTTCCATATTAGTCCTCCTGTAAGTTATCAAGTTGCTCCAGAATCCAATTGGCCTGCTTTACATTGATGCCATCATTTACATGAATAATAAATTTAAGAAGCTCAATAAGCTCATCAAATTTTTCTTCAAGCTTATTAATCTTCTCCTCGCTTACCATTTCGCTTTTCCTCTTCTTGTGAAATCTTACTTGATACCATACATGGAGCAATAGCAATCAAAGCTGCTCCAATAATACAAACACTTACAATACCAATTGCCACAGCCGTCATATAAAATCCCCACTCCAATCCTTATCTTCAAAACAGCCACGAACTCTAAACTCATCATCAAGAGAATAATTATATTTCTCTTCAATTCTTTTGCATACGGCCATAGCTGCCTCAACGACTTCCTCAGAAGTCATTTTATCATAATCACATTTCCTAGTCCAATCTGCAAAATAAAACTCAGTCAGAACATCATAAAGAACCTTCTCTTCAATAGCTCTTTCATAATTACCAAAGACTTGCTTAAACTGTTCCTCTACAGGAAGCTCTTCAAAAGGTATCTTATTCTTCCGCATTGGTTTCTTCCTCCAGACCAATAAAATCTTCAAACATATTAATGCCACCAATAGAAGCATTAAGAGGATCACAGCCTTCTTGATAAGCTTCTTCTATGGTAGCCTGAGTTG
>JAEIGA010013278.1_pt1 | contig 12532 bp, 23 predicted proteins | sample 9270691 | NCBI WGS metagenome assembly JAEIGA01 (sample SAMN17057246, study PRJNA624740) | gut metagenome | biome: biome; isolation source: fecal sample | host: Bos grunniens | place: China: Xizang | collected 2019 | reverse complement strand
TAAATTCAGGCACGACATGCAAAAGCTGATTGATGACACTATTTCGCATTCTGAAAAGATTGCGGAATAACACAACCGAATAATAAACCAATTGAAAGCGGGGGATGCGTTCATTCCCCGCGCTTTTTCTGATAGGGGGTGAACGCGTGATATCGTTGTCAACGTTCCTGGATGGCATCAAAAATAACGCGCGGCGCATAGTTGCATATCAACTAGGCCACGACGGTTCCGACGGGAAATGCGATTGCGTGGGGCTTATAATCGGTGCGCTTCGGTTGTGTGGCGAGAAATACAAGGCAACGCACGGAAGCAATTATTTTGCCCGTAATTATACGCGGGATCTACGGAAGATTGCTTCGAGTGCAACCCTACAACCTGGAATGCTTGTTTACAAGGTGCACAATCCCGGTGAATCTGGCTATGATTCCCAGACAATCGGGAACAAATACAAGAATTCCGGGGATTTGCGCGATTACTACCATATCGGCGTGGTACAATCTATAAAACCCTTATGCATTGCGCATTGTTCCGTGGGTGGTATGCACTATGATACCCGCGTTGGGAAGTGGGCGTATTGCGGATTTTGTAAGGTGGTGGATTATACCATGAATGACGATAAAAAGCCGATTGTAGCGGGTGAAAAGGCCGTTGTAGACACACCCAACGATGGAACACTAAATGTTCGCGCGGATCCCAGGATGAACGGACGCATCCTTCTTCGAATCCGTGAAGGGGATTCCGTGGAGATCCTCGAAACCAACGGAGAATGGGCGCGGATACGGGCCGAAATTGGGTGGGTACAAACAAAGTTTCTGAAGGCGAGTGAATAGCGATGCAGTTTTTTGAATTTATGAAGGCCAATTGGCAATGGTTGGTTTCGTTTGTAACGGTTGTGGGCGGGCTTTTAACGTACGTGATTATCCAGATTCGCGCGGTTAAGCGCGGCTTACAAGCCCTTCTCCGGGCGCAGATGATTTCCGATTATCAGCATTATTCCGAAAAAGGATGGGCTCCGATATACGCGCGCCAGAACTTTGAAAATTGTTGGATTAATTACGAAGCATTGTATAAAAACGGGGTTATGCAGGATATCCACGAAAAATTCCTGGCATTGCCAATCAGAGAGGATGACAAGAAATGAAAAAGGTTTTTACCAAGGAATGGTTTGTCGCCGCGGGGATCCGTGCAATCAAAACCGTAGCACAAACCGCGGTTGCTACCATCGGAACAAGTGCGGTTATCAGCGAAGTTAACTGGCTTATGGTTGGTTCTTCTGCCTTGCTTGCGGGTGTGCTTTCACTGCTGACAAGCGTTGCGGGATTACCCGAAGTTGAATAAGATTTATGGCCCGGATTCTTCCGGGCTTTTTGTTTGCAAATTTTTATCAAAAAATTTTTCAAAAGGGGTTGACATGTAATGTACATTACGCTATAATGAAACCGTACCGAAGAGGTACGAAAAAGAAGGGGGATACAAAAAATGTTTGAAACAGTAAAGATTGTCAACGGTTACGAAATTTACCGCATGAAGGGTACGAAAGGTTGCTACCATGTAAATATCCGCGAGGGGAAAGGTTGGAAAGAGTTCCACACCTTCAAAACCATTAAGGCCGCAACACAGTTTTGCGAAAGCATCTAAAACAACCGCCGCGCCGGGACGGCAGACAATATCCCGGCAGAAAGGGGAATCGCAATGGCAACCACAACCGAAATTAAAAAGGCATTTGAAACCATGAAAGCCGAAATGAAAACCGAAATTGATACAACCTTTGGAAAATTCGTTTGCGGGATTGGGCAAATTGAAAAGGGAACCGCAACTAGATGGCTATTTAGTTCCGGTGCGCATAGCCGCGACGAAGCATTGGTAGTTATGCACGACATGGAAAGCACCAAGGCATTTCAGAAGTTTTCCGAAACCGTCGGCGGGTGCAAGTTGACATTAGAGGTACAACGCGACGGATTTTATACAGTTCGCTTCCATTATTAAGAAACAAACCGGGCCGGGGCGGTATATCCCCGGCAGAAAGGAAGGGTAAATTATGATAGTTTACAGCACAAGGTATCAAGCCAAGAAGAATTGCAAGAGCGATGAAAAGGTTGTAAAGGTTTGCGGCGGGTTCGCGGTAATGAGTTATGCCGAGTACGAAACCTGGAAGAAGCAGAAGTGATTAGCAGAAAGGGCGATATCATGATAGAAGTTAAGTTTAATACAATGCCCACCATCGACGGCACGGGCGAACAAAACGCAATGTGGTGTATGGTTATAGTTGACGGGGAAGAAACCGAACTATACGCGTTCGACGTTATCCCGGAAGGCGAAGATAATTACAACGGCGATTTCCTGGGCGATTCCTATTTGCGGTTGGTTGCGGAAATCAGCGAACAAGCCGAAAACCTGGGCATTGACCCGGATTCACTCGAATTCCCGTGGGGTTAAGGGGGAAAGAACATGAGCGAACCAAAGAAGAATGCCCGCATTGTCGCCTACAACGCGGAAAACATGAAGCAAATCAAAATCAATTTGAACCGCAAGTATGACTCTGATATAATAGAGTACCTAGCGACGGTTCCAAATATACAAGGGTTTATTAAAGATCTAATCCGGGAGCGCATGAAGCAATAAAAGAAACCGCCCGCTATGGGCGGCTTTTTCGTATTACGGACGATGCCGACTAGCATTGCCGTTAATACGTAATATTGGCAAAAATTAAATCATGCGTGTTGTATTCTGCATCTACTTTCACGGAAAGCAAGACGGTTTGCCAGAACCGCTTTTTTTCTGCCCGCGTAAGGCGGTTGTACACCGTTTGAATATCGCCCTTGAGAATTTCCCTTGCCAAACTCACGGGGGGCTTAGAAGCGATTCTAGGGGCATTTCTGGCGGCTTCCAGTTCGGCGGTTAATTCCGACAATTTCTGCTTGTAGGTTTCGCGGCTTATGATGCCATCGGTGTAGGTTTCTGCAAGGCGGCGTATCTTCGCTTCAATTGCACCCACGTTTATTTGCGTTTTACGGGCCGTTTTAGCCGCTTTAACGTCTTCTACGATAAATTGTCCGGGTGCGAACAAAAGACCCGTTAGAGCGCGTTCTAGGCGTGGTTCTGAAAGGCGGGTACGGAACGGGCAATCTAGATCCATACGGGCATGGTTGCAAATGTAATAAATATATCTCTTGCCTTGCATTACGTTTGTGGTAATCACCATTTTACGCCCGCATTCCGGGCAACGAAGGATGCCGGAAAAGAAATAGTATGCATCGTTCGCTTTCGGGTTCCTGGTTCCTTTTCGTTGCATGATGCTATCGTATTCTTCCGCGGTTATGTATGCCGGATAGACACCCGGAACGCCGTTTCGGAAACCCGCGTAAACGGGGCTATACACAATCCTGCGCAACCTGGCGTAACCACGATTGCAACACGGATATTCGTTTCTAACGGCCCGTGCGGCGGTTCCTATCGGCATCCCTTCCAGAACCAACGAAAACAGGCGGTTAATTTCTGGTTCCCGTTCTGGATCTTTTACAAGGCGTTTCCCTTCGAGTTTGTAGCCGTACGGGATCGCATGCCCGCCCGACAAGAATTCACCCTTTGCGGCGCGGTACTCAAACACGGCCCGTACTCGTTCCGACGCTTTTTCGCGTTCGTTTTGTGCCAAAGACAGCATAATGGAAACTACCATACGCCCGTTTGCGGTTTCGGTTTCGTAATCTTCCTGTATTGCGTTCCAGGTTACCCCGTGCGCGTCTAGAATTTCCTGCACCTTGAAATACTCTTGCACGTTACGGAACCATCTATCCAGTTTACAGAACAAAACAGCATCAATTAAACCCGTTTGAACATCCCGAAGTAGCCGCGACATTGCGGGCCGTTTCGATGCGGGTTTGCCACCACTTACGCCATCGTCGGTATAATGCCCGATAATTACCAAATCATGTTCTTTGCAATAGGCGGTAAGGGCTTCTTTTTGCGCGGAAATGGAATACCCGTGAACGGCTTGTTCTTCGGTTGAAACCCGTTCATAACAGGCAATTCTTGTTTTTCTTGGTTTTGTTGTGGGATCCGCGCCGAATGTGTTAGAATTAATTGTCGTCACAGCCATGTTTGTATCCTCCATGGTTTGTACGGGGTTGGGGATGCCCGGTAACGCTTCACCCTTTCCCGCTACCGGGCATTTCTTTTTCTTCTGATTGTCGTTTTTTCTTCTCTTGCCTTCCCGCTTGTCAATGCCTCCGCAAGCGGGATTTTTTATTTGTGATACATGCGCGTATACCCAACCGGAATGCCTAGAATTTCGGGTTGTTCTTCTGCGGGAATCAGCTTTGGCGGGTAAGCCGGATTGTCGGATGCAATCACAACGCCCGCGCTTGTTTTCATGATGTGTTTTATACAACAATCACCGTCAATCATCCGAAGCACGGCGATTGCTCCATCATGCGGTAGTTCTGGGCAAGAGCGGCAATAAACGATATCCCCTTCCAAGTATGTTGGAGTCATACTGTTACCGTGCACACGGAGCGCGAAATCTGCTTCCGTGGGGCAATTAACGTAAACATCCGGGAATTCTTTATCGTTGACGGGATCTCCCGCCGCAACTGCGCCCAGAAGCCGAACCGGGTGTGTTTCAATTGCGGAAATAGGCATAAGTTCAACTTCACTTTTCGCGCCCGTAATTGCAAAAATGGGAACGTTGAATTCATCCGCGAGTGCTTCCAATGATTCAAAATCGGGTTCACGCTTCGCGGTTTCCCACATGGCTATTGTCGAGTGCGAAACGCCAATCCGCTTTGCCAGTTCGCGTTGTGTAAGCGAACGTGATTTGCGCATTGTTCGTATGGTTTCTGCTACCTTCTCTAATAACATAATATTTCACCCCCTTTCCGCTTGTATTTTATCACGAAATGTGAACCGATGCAATTTTTTTATTTTTCCCGCTTGACACAGTTCACGGAGCGTGGTAGTATGTAGGCGTTGTTTACGCAACGTGAACAAAAAGAGAGGGGGTGCAAAAGTGAATAGCGTTGAAATCGGAAAGAGATTGCGCAAATTACGCACGGAAAAAGGCTGTGATATGGCTACCGCATGCAAGGCCGTTGGTATTAGTATATCGGCGTTGTCGATGTATGAATGCGGCTTGAGAATCCCGCGGGACGAAATCAAAATCAAACTGGCCCACTTTTACGGCGTTGGCGTGGATCTCTTATTTTTTTCGGATGGTTGCTCACACAGCGTGAGCGGGGGCGAAATATGACACAACAACAGCTTGCACAAATCATTGCGGACATTATCGGATCGCGTGACGGCACGGAAATAACCGTGAGATACGAAGAAGGGAGAACGGACGATGAACGGCATTATCTATGAATCCACGGATTCTTGGTGGATAAGGCATAGCGCAACCGTCGGTTTTTGGGTGCTTTTCTTTGCTACTTTTGCCGTGATTGGGTGGGGGCTTGCGCAATGAGTTGGCTTGCTTCCGTAGATTTGCGGACAAAAGATGGAACCTGGGTAACGATATCAGCGGTTCACGAAGCAAAACTTAGCGCGTGGAAATGGCTTGAAAAGATGCAATGGAAAGCCTATCGGCGCGGGATATCTACGAAATCACCAAAGGTTGTGCGATGCATGCCAACCAAATACGGAACTACACAATTTGAATTTTTACAGGGGAACGACGCATGCGCAAGAGAATGGCAAGACGGCCCGCAAGAATGATTGTATGGCCTAGGCATCGTAGGCGGGATTATGTGGCGATTTCCCGCCATCATGGTTTGATGTTTTCCGGGTTCTTCCCGGTTACATATCCGAACGACAAATGAAAGGGGAAAACGAAATGACAGAAGCAAAAGATTTGTTCCTAGAGGATGACGAAGTACCCACCGCAGATGCCGTGGAAACTTTCGTTGTAGACTCCGATCAAAAAGCGGATTGGTGCATCCGCAAAATTAAAGAGATAAACGAAGAAACGGAACGTTGGACACGGTTCTACGCGGAACGCGCAAAAGCCGTCGAAGAATCAAATATGTTCCGTGTTGCCCGCATCAAACAGTTGCTTATTCCGTATCTACAGCAAATACCGATGAAGGAAACCAAGACACAAAGCAAATATAGCCTTCCTTCCGGCGATCTCGTTTTGAAGCGCGAACGCACGAAAGTTGAACATGATGACGAAGCCTTGTTGCCTTGGCTCCAACAGAACGCATATGAATTCGTGAAGACGAAGGAAAGCGTTGATTGGAAATCCTTAAAAGATCGCATCTTCGAATCTGAAGGGGAGTTTTTCTTGCAAGATACCGGGGAAAAGATACCAGGCATCATGGAAACAGTTGTCCCCGCGGAATTTGAAGTGAAGGTGAAAACCCCGTGAGGTTGAATGGGTGGGACGGGTTAGCGGTTGCCGTGATGAAACAGGCCGCCCACGATTATTGCGAAATGCTCCGATGGATCCGCGACAAAGGGCGACCTGGCGCGGATTGCATCCTAGAACTTGAAAAAGTAGATAAGGAATGCAAGAAAAACGGGATTAGCCTTCTTGCACCCGGCATTAAGCAAACCCGAATGCGTTTGCGAAAGCAAATGGAAGTGCAAAGAAACATCGATGACTTGGAACGGTGGTTCCGCTCAAATGAGTACGCCACACTTTCAACCGTCGATGGCGAAGAATTGATGAACGATATCAAACGGCAATTGGCGTTGGATCCAAAATTCCGAATCTTACTGGGCGACGATTTCTAACAATGCGAGGTGAAAGGGCTTGAACCAGAAACAGCAACGGAAACTTTACGATAAAGGGTTCAAAGATGGCGTAGATACAACGCAAGATTACATGATTAAAGCGATTTACGGAGCGGCGGCACTTGCGGCGCATCGTGAATTCGGCTTCGACGCGGCAGGATGCCAGAAGTTGCTTTTATCCATGAATACCATTATTACCGACGTTTTCACGGATGCCGAAATTATTATGAAGGCGTGGGAAGAATGCGGTTTGCAAATCTGCTTTACGGACGGCATCGAGCCGTTTCAACTTATTGAATGAAAGGGGAACCAACATGGCAAACAACGACGAATTCGAACGGAAAAGGGCGTATTGCGGCAACTGGGACAGCCGCCACAACAAATGCACCGTGCTTGCGGATGGCAGAAAATGCAAGCCATCCTATTGCGAGTTCTACGCAACCCGCGCACTACTTGCGGACAGCCGCGAAAAGGCAATGCGGCGCATTGCGTCGCTTCCAGAGGAACAGCAAGACCATATCGCAATGAAGTATTACGATGGTAAGAAGCCGTGGAAAAAGTATCTGCCAATAACGTTCGACCCGTACGCGGTTGGAATGTTCCTGGATGAACTGGAAAAGGGGGAAGGGTAATGGCACGCTTAATTGCCGTAATCGGCGAATCTGGTTCCGGCAAAACAACCGGAATGCGCACCCTGGATCCGAAAACGACGTTTTATATTGACATTGACGGCAAGGGCCTTTCCTGGCGCGGGTGGAAGGAACAGTACCACGGCCCGTTGGGCAAAGGAAGCCCGATGCCGAACTATTGCAAAATCCGCGATATCAGCATCATTCGCGCTTCCGTTGAAAAGATCGCCAATGATGAACGGTATTCCGGCGTGAAAACCATTGTTATTGATACGTTGAATACGGCAATGGTAGATAAAGAAGTTAAGGGCATGCGGGAAAAGGGCTACGATAAGTGGATTGATCTTGCTTCTTATGTTTGGGATCTAATCGAAGCCGCGGGCAATCTCCGTGATGATTTGACGGTTATTTTTACTTTCCACTCCGAAACGGTGCGCGACGATTTGGGATATAGCTTCACGCACATTAAGACGAACGGCAGGAAGTTGGAAAAACTGGTTTTGGAATCGCTTTTTACAACGGTTTTACTTGCCCGTGTGAATGATGCGGGGGAATACGTCTTTTGCTCAAGGGCGGCGAATACAACCGCTAAAGCCCCGATGGGAGCATTGGAAGACGAAGTGCCAAACGATATGAAAGCGGTTCTGGATGCCTTGAAGGATTATTGATGAAAGGGGAAAGGGTTAACATGGCAGACAAGACGACAATTACCAAGGAACGCATTACACCAGAAATTGCAACGGAAATGCTAAAAAGCAACGTAAAAAACAATCGTAGCGTATCCGTAAGTAGGCTTCAAATGTATACGCACGATATGCTTTCCGGGGATTGGATCGACAATACCGAAACAATCAAATTTGATCGCCACGGGAATTTGATTGATGGTCAGCACCGTTTGCGGGCTATCGTTGCTTCCGGTTGTACTGAATGGATGTGGGTTGCACGTGGCATCGCGGATGATGCTTTTAAAACCATCGATGTCGGTATGACGCGCACCCCGCGACAAATATTCCAGATGACAGAAGATCCGTTAAAGCATAACCGCAGTATAACCGCAATTGTGGCATTTTCGTTCCGGGCTTGCGGGGGCGGCATTAAGTGTACGCAAGGGCAAATGGACGAATTCGTCGATACAAACAGGGAACTTCTGGAATGGTGCTATTCGACGATTCGCGGCGCGAACAGCCTTCCCGCACATTATCTTATGGCGGCAATTGCGATGCACCTAAACGGCATTAAGGATTCCGAAATCGCATGGTTCATTGACGGCGCGGCAAAAAACAACTTTGACCCGCATAAACCCGTGAATGCCTTGAAATATTGTATTCTTGCCGAAAACCACCGCAAGAACGCACGCAGTTTTAGTATCCAGTATCTACAGGATATCACGCGGTGCGCGTATTCGTACGTGAACAACCTTCAAAGGTTAAGTCAAAAAGAAGACGCATATCCAATCCAGATGAACGAACGTTATAAGCTTATCAAAGGCTAATTATGAAAGGACGGAATAAACAATGATTAATCGTGTAAACATGGACGGCGTAAAGGGTTATAGCGACGGCGCGGCGGGCGTTCCGAAGGGCGGCTACGTTTGCAAAATCATGGGCGTTACCGTAAAGCAGAACAAGGTTGGACAGTATCTGGAAGTTTCCTGTGATATCGCCGAAGGCGAGTATAGCGGCGTTTTCACCGAGGATTACCGCAACCAGAGCGGCGAAAATAAGAAATGGCATTGCAACGCCTTTGTAAATGTTCCCCTGGACAACGGCACGGAGCGCGACGGATGGACAAAGCGCAGTTTTCAGACGTTTATTGATGCGCTCGAAGGGAGCAACCCGAAATACCACTTTGATTGGGACGAAACCCGCATGAAAGGCCTTTTGGTTGGCGCAATCTTCGGTGTACGGGAATGGGAAGACCGGGACGGCAATATACATGAAAGCACATCGATTGCACGTTGGACTCCCGCCGACAAGATCCGCAGTGGAAAATATCGTGTACCAGAAGATAAGCGCATTTCGGATGCGGCAGAACCGAAAAACGCGAACGGGTTTACTACTGTTGACGATTCGGATTTGCCTTTCTAACCGATGACAAACCGCGAGATTCGGACGGTATTAAATACAATGCGCATCCTGGTTGATACCCGCGAACAGGACACACCAAGAGCGCGAAAACGCTTCGAATCTATCGGGTTACCCGTCGAAAGGGCGGTGCTTGACTACGGAGATTACGCCGTCAACGCCACCCTTCCCGACGGGCGCACGCTATACGATACGGCAAGCCGGGTGCGTCCCGCATGCGTGATCGAACGGAAAATGAACCTTGACGAACTGGCGGCATGCCTTACGACATCCCGTGAACGATTTGAACGGGAATGGGAAAGGGCATCCGCAGAAGGCGCAAGGTTATGGCTATTGGTTGAGGATGCATCGTGGGACGGTGTGTTCCGGCATCAATATAGATCCCGTATGGAACCATCCGCGCTTGCCGGATCTATCCTGGCGTGGCAATGCCGCTATGATTCCCGGTTGATTCTTTGCGATGAAAACGAATCCGGGCGATTAATCCGGGGAATACTTGAAAAAGATTTGCGGGAACGGTTGGAAAGGGGGGAATACGAACGAGCAACCAACGATGGATAAAACTATACGGACAAACGTTAGAAAGTGAATTCTGGGATACAGGGGACGCTTTCGACTATCAGCACGCATTTATACATGTTCTGCTAAAGGCCAACTGGAAGCCGGGGGTTTCCAATAAAAACGGACATACGGTGCATGTTAACCGGGGGCAATGGTTAACCAGTATCCGCAAGTTGGGTGAAACCTTCCATTGGGATCCACACAAGGTTTACAAATGGTTGGCGTTCATGAAGGAAATCAACATGCTCAATTCTGAAAGTTTGGGGTTTGGTACACTCCTAACCGTTGTGGCGTATGACAAATACCAGAACGACGCGTACACGGTTTCCAACATGCCTTCCAACAAGGTTTCCAACACACCTTCCAACACACCTTCCAACAAGGTTTCCACACGATATAAGAATAATATAAGAATAGAAGAAGAGAAAGAAGAACTATATTCCGCTTTCGCGGACACACCCCCGGAAAACGCACCAGAGGATGCAAAAAACGACGATGACGACGAAGGTTGGATGACTCCAGATGAGTTATGCGAACATTTATCGACCTACTACGCAAGACGTATTGCGGGTAGTACAGGAATTGGGGATACGGGCGCGGCAGAAGGGTGATGAAATCCAGGCGCAGTATTGCCCGTATTGCCACGGTGGGCGCAACCACGACAAAAACACGTTTTCCATTAATGCGGCTACGGGAACTTTTAATTGCAAACGGGCATCATGCAACGCACATGGCAATTTAACCACTCTAGCGCATGATTTTGGGCTTTCATTGGGGCGGGACGCAGACGAATACTACCGCATCAAACCGGGCCGTTTCCGGGCCATCCAGAAGGCATTAACGGAAGATGATGTAACGGCTAGTGCGGTGGAATATTTGAAAGGGCGCGGGATCCCGGAAGCAATCACAAAGCGTTATCGGATTACGTCCCAAACGGCGCACCCGGATATATTGGTTTTCCCGTTTTACGAACCCGACGGGCAAAAGATAAGCTTTGTAAAGTACCGTAACACGCACCCGCAGGAAGGGCAATCGAAAGAATGGTGCGAAGCGGATTGCAAACCAATTTTGTTCGGCATGGAGCAATGCAAAGCAGACGATAAACGGCTAATTCTTACGGAAGGCCAAATCGATACGCTTTCGGTTGCAACGGCGGGTTATACAAATTGCGTATCTGTGCCAACGGGCAAAAACGGGTTTACCTGGATTCCGCATTGTTGGGACTGGTTACAGAATTTTGAACACTTGGTAATCTTCGGCGACTATGAACACGGTTCTATTTCTTTGTTGGAACCCATGCAGGGCCGCTTTCATGGGCAAGTGTGGCACGTACGCGAAGAGGACTACCGCGGATGCAAAGATGCAAACGATATTCTACGGCAATACGGCCCGGACGCGATCCGCGCATGCATCGAAAATGCGGTGCGGGTGATCGACCCAACAATGGTTCCGCTTGCGGACGTAAAGCCGCCGGATTGGTCAAAACTTCGATGCATTCCGACGGGGTTTGCGGAACTGGACAAGGTTATAGGCGGCATGTACATGGGTTCGCTCATGCTGATTACCGGGGAACGCGGGAACGGAAAATCCACCTTTGCTTCGCAACTTCTGGCACGGGCCTTGCGCGAAGGGGAAACGGTATACGCTTATTCCGGTGAGTTGCCCGCGTGGCAATTCAAGCGGTGGATAGATCGCCAATTGTCGTCGGGAAATGGGCTTGAGCAGGAAAGCATAAACGGGCGCATCGATTACAAGGTGGGCCAGGGGATGCAGGAAAAGCTAAACCGATTCTATAAAGATCGCGCCTACCTATATTGCGCGGACGATTTAGCGGATGAATCCGGCGAATGCGCATCGGTTATCCGCTCCGTCGAAACAGCTATTAAACGAATCGGGTGCACGGTGGTTTTAGTCGATAACTTAATGTCCGCGCTTGACAATCCGGGTTCGGATCTAAACTGGGCACAAACGGCGTTTGTTAAGAAACTTGCCGTAATGGCGCGGTTATATAGCGTGTGCATCATCCTGCTTGCGCACCCGCGGAAAAGCAACGTAGAAGGCCGGGAAATCAGTTCCGATGACATCATGGGAAGCGGTAACATAACCAACCTGGCAACCACGGTGCTTGCGTACGGAATGCCGCCGAAACAGTTTTACGGAGAAAACCGCCCGGATCGCGTGGTATCGGTGCTTAAAAACCGCAACTTCGGTGATCGGTTGACGGGGCCAGATGCTATCCAAACGTGGTTCGACCCGATTACCAAGCGCATAGGAACGGAAAAAGGGAAATATGCGTGGGCAGACGATGAAAAGCCGACGTTTGTGGAAGTTACACATGATGAAACGTTGCCATTTTAGGAAGGGGAGCCAGAATGCAAAACGCAAGCAACCGGGATTTGATGGCGCAGTTCTACCGATGGTTTGAAGCGCATGAAATCCCGCCGAAACAGCCGAGCGAAGAAGAGATGACGCGATTTTTTCAAAGCGCATGGCTTGAACTGGATGAAATCATCGCAAACCATCCGGGGC
>JAEIGA010013277.1_pt1 | contig 12533 bp, 5 predicted proteins | sample 9270691 | NCBI WGS metagenome assembly JAEIGA01 (sample SAMN17057246, study PRJNA624740) | gut metagenome | biome: biome; isolation source: fecal sample | host: Bos grunniens | place: China: Xizang | collected 2019 | reverse complement strand
TTGTAAGCGCATCGGCGGCTTTATCATGTAAAAAAAACGCCGATTTTTTTACATGATGCGTTTTCTCATGTAAAGAAATTTCAAATTTTTTTACATGAGACCGGGTATCATGCAAAAAAATGGCCATTTTTTTGCAATGAGCGCAGCTTTTATACCCCAAAACCGCTACGGAGAGTAATTCTGCTCGAAAATGTGAGTATGAAAACATTTGAAGATACCTGACCGAAAGGAATGTTATCATTGCAGGCGTGGCTGCCGATAAACCGGGCACTGCTGCTGTTCCGATGTTGCAGGAGCCTAAAAATCACATTTCTTGGGTCTGCAAGCACGATGTAGCCTGCATACAGATTTATCTTTCGGGTAGCAACGCAGTCCGGCAAATTACTATTGTCTTTTTTCTTCATAGTTTTGCCCTTCTGCTGTTCTCTTTCTTTGCGGAGCGCTTTTGGGACTGCTACCAACAAATACAGCGCATATGTGAATTTATGATTGCAAAAGGGGTGAAAATCTGCTACACTCGCCGCGCGCAACGGTAAGACCGCTGTGCCTTCTTTCGTTCATATACCGTCAGGTGCACTATGAGTATACCATTTTTCAGTAAGTTGCGTAATAAGAAAGCCCATGTGAAGCTCGTTCAGCAGGAGCTTCAGAAGGTGCGTGACGAGATTTCGCGACAGACGGAAGACTTTGACCCTTATGTTCGTGATTACATGCGTCAGGTCTGCCGCGGGCAAGGCAAGATGCTGCGCCCGGGGCTGGTATTGCTCACAGCTGCGGCTACCGGCGGCATCCGCAAGGAGCATATCACCTTTGCGGCCCTGCTGGAGATGATTCACATGGCATCCCTCATCCATGATGATGTGCTGGATAAGGCTGATACCCGCCGTGATCAGCCCACGCCGAATGCCCTCTGGGGCAATGAGTTGGCCGTGCTGCTGGGTGATACCATGCTGGCACAGGCTATTGTGATGGGTTCGGAAATCGGTGGCAGCAAGTTCTGCCGCAAGATGGCCATTGCCATGCGTGACCTTTGCCAGGGTGAGGTGGAGCAGTCCACCCGCTTGTGGGACGCTGATATGAGCCGCGCGGATTACTACGAGGTTATCCGCAAGAAGACGGCCACCCTTTTCGCCGTAGCCATGAGTGGTGCGGCCTACTTGCAGGAAATGGATGAGGAGATGGTGGAGCACCTGAACCGCATGGGAACGCTGCTGGGTATCTCTTACCAGATTTATGATGACTGCTTGGACCTCACCGGCACGGATGAAAGCGCCGGCAAGACGCTGGGTACTGATGCGGAGAAGGGCAAGCTCACTCTACCTGTGTTCTTCCTGATGGAGAGCAGCTGTGAGGATGTGGCGGATGAAGTGCGCCGCGCCGTGGAGCGCCATGAGGAGATTGATTACAGCACCCTGCGCCATACGGAAGCCTTCCGTGAGGCTATCCGCCTTTCTGTGGATGAAGGTCTTGCACGCAATGAGGAAGCCCGTGAGGTGCTCTGGTTGCTGCCGGATACCCCTGCACGTAAGGCTCTTGCGGAGATGACCTACCGCTTGGATGATATGCTGCGTGACTGCTGCAACTCCTAACTGCTGAGGATATTTTTTATGGTAAGGCCGGAAAAGATGGTACCCGCTGAGAGCGGACTGGCCGCGAAGGTGTGGGCGGAGGTGTTTGCTGCGGCGGAGGCCGCGGCGGAGCGTGAGCCCAAGCTCCTGGGCATGCTGGATGATGTGGTGCTTAGCCGTACCTCGTTGGCCAATGCCGTGGCTGTGCGCTTAGCTCGCAAGCTTTCCCGCCGTGATATGAACCGCGATGAGCTGGAGCCGCTTATCCGTACTCTGCTGAAGTCCAACCCCATGGTGGTGGATTGCATGGCTGCGGACTTGCGTGCTGTGGTGGAGCGAGATGCCGCCTGTCACAATGTGCTGGAGCCTCTCCTCTTCTTCAAGGGTTTTCATGCGCTGGCCACATACCGTGTGGCACACGTGCTGTGGCAGGAGGGGCGCCACCTGCTGGCACTGCTGTTCCAGAGTGTGGGCAGTGAGGTGTTCGGGGTGGATATTCACCCGGCGGCGCAGATTGGCTGCGGCATTCTGCTGGACCACGGCACCGGTTTCGTGGTGGGTGAGACAGCCATTATTGAGAACAACGTTTCCATGCTGCATGAGGTGACCCTCGGCGGTACCGGTAAGGAGAAGGGCGGGGCACGCCACCCCATCGTTCGCAGCGGTGTGCTTATCGGCGCCGGTGCTAAGGTGCTGGGCCGTGTGGAGATTGGCGAGTGCGCCAAGATAGCCGCTTCCTCCGTGGTGCTGACGGATGTAGCACCGCGCACCACTGTGGCCGGTGTGCCTGCTGTGCAGGTGGCTGTGAATACGGATTGCTGTGATACACCCGCTCTCGGCATGAGGCAGAGTATTGATACCGAAGTATGATTACGGAAATTGACATCCACCTCCCGCTGCGTAAGGCCATGAAAGAACAGGCCCGCCGCAAGGCTGTGGCGCAGCAGCTTGGCATCTCCCCGCACCGCGTGCTTTCCATGCGCTTGCTGAAGGATAGTATAGATGCCCGCCGCCGCCCTATCTGCCGCCAGTTCCGCCTGCTGGTGGGTGTGGATGAGCAGCTGCCGCCTTATGAGCTGCCCAGCAGGAATTATGCGCCTGTCCCCGCGGGTGCTCGCACGGTCATCATCGTGGGCAGTGGCCCCGGTGGCCTGTTTGCAGCTCTGCGCAGTTTGGAGCTGGGCATGCGCCCCATTGTGCTGGAGCGTGGTAAGGATGTCTTTGCTCGCAGTCTGGATTTGCAGCCGCTGAACTGCGGCGAGTACGTGGTGGATGATTCCAACTACTGCTTTGGTGAGGGTGGTGCCGGTACCTTCTCGGATGGTAAACTCTTCACCCGTGCCACCAAGCGTGGCCCCGTGATGGAGGTGTATGAAACCTTTGTGGCTCACGGTGCCTCTCCGGATATCCTCACGGATGCCCAGCCGCACCTCGGCTCGGATAAACTGCCGGATATCATTAAGGCTATGCGTGAAAGCATCATCGCCGCCGGCGGTGAAGTGCACTTCCGCACGCGAGTGAATGGCCTGCTGCGCACGGCAGATGGCAAGCGCCTGTGCGGTGTTACTTCATCTGATGGCCGTGAATGGCTGGGTGATGCCGTCATCCTCGCCACCGGGCACAGCGCCCGTGATATCTACCGCCTCCTCCATGAGGAAGGGCTCACGCTGGAGCAGAAAACTTTTGCCGTGGGTGTGCGAATCGAGCACCCGCAGGCACTCATTGATGCTGCCCAGTATCACCTGCGCCCCGGCGAGACTCGTCCGGAGGGGCTTCCTTCCGCCCGCTATACCCTTGCCACGAATGTGGAGGACCGCGGCGTTCACTCCTTCTGTATGTGCCCCGGTGGCCATATCGTACCTGCTGCCACGGAGAATGATGAAGTGGTGGTGAATGGCATGTCCCTTTCCGCCCGTGATTCCTACTGGGCAAACTCCGGTTTTGTGGTTACCGTGAAGCCGGAAGATACAGCCGCCTGTGCTGCTGAGCACGGTGTGCTGGCCGGTCTCGCTTGGCAGAAACAGCTGGAAATCGCCACCTCTCTGGCAGGTGGTGGTCGCCAGAAGGCCCCTGCTCAGCGTGCGGTGGATTTCCTCGCGGGCCGTGTGAGCGCGGCTCTGCCTGAGAGCAGTTATCAGCCCGGCCTGACGCCGTGGGATTTGAATGCTCTGCTGCCTGATTTTGTGAGCCGCCGCATGAAGGAAGGCCTCCTTTTCTTCAATCGCAAGCTCCGTGGTTTCGCCGGTGAAGATGCTCTGCTCATCGGCAGCGAAACACGCACCAGCTCACCCCTGCGCATTCCGCGTGACTCTGCCACCCTCCAGCACGTGGACCTTCCCGGTCTCTTCCCCTGCGGTGAGGGCGCTGGCTATGCCGGCGGCATCGTCTCCGCCGCGCTGGATGGCCGCCGCTGCGCTGAGGCTGTTGCCGCGCAGGCCTGCTAAGGTTTTATGCCTCAGTGCGTTCCTTGCCTATATATATAAATACAGCTTCTTACGCCGCTGAGATTACGAGGCGGAGAGGGCTGTTTGTTATTTGTAATTCATCTAATTTTTAATCCCGGCGGGGATTTTTTGCTTGCGTTGGGGTCTCTGAGTTGGTATTTATGGAGAATAATCCCACTTCAGTGAATTTATGAAACTGCATCTTCCTGTCGCACTTCGCAAATGTCTTCTGATGTTCTGTATGGCCTCCACCGTCGGCACGGCGTGGGGTGGTGCCATGCATGAGAATATAGCCCAGCAGGTTTACGCGGATTTTGGTCAGAACCGCGGCCGCTATAAGGTAAATGGCGTGAGTACCATGCTGCAGGCTATTCGTGACAGGGATAACGGCATCGTCATTGCGGACCGTTTGCCGGAAACGGAGGATTACCGCATCTCTCTGGAGCAGGGAATGATTGATTTCAGCGGCGTGGTGGATTACGGCTACTACGCACAGTGTTATGGTGCCGGTGCTGCTTTCGGGAATAATTATCTGGTTACCGTGGCTCATAACCCGCATTTCAGCGCGTGTTTCGGTGGCCAAGTGGTGGGCTCAGAGAATACCATCAAGTACAGTATGGTGGCCACGTCTGAAAAGGACCTGGGCAGTGCGGCTGACTGGGCACTCTACCGCCAGAGCAAGATTTTCACTGATGTTGTTGGCGCTCAGAACTACAGCGGAGTGGCTTCCGAGCTGGATGATTTGGATGGCAACGGCGAGCCTGATATTAAGGACCAGCTGATGGGGCAGCTCATGTACCGCGCCGGTGCAGGTGATATGGATTACTGGATGATTGATGGCTCAAAGGTTGATGCCGGTAGCCCGTATACGTTTATCATCGGTGGTATTTCTACCATCAGAATGGTTGCCATTACCGAGGAGGGCTTCATCTTCGCGGACTGGAACATGAATAACAAACCTGAAGGTATTTCTGATAAGTCCCCTCTGCCTACCACGGCTGGTGGCGGTGACTCCGGTACACCTGTTTATGTTTATAATTCGACAACAGGTCAATACGAGTATTTCTTCTCAGAACGCGCTACCAACTTTACCACCTATAATGTAGGCCACGGCTCTATTGACTTTGCCAACGCTACGCTTGATTTGCACAGCCAACAGGTGGACATGAGCAAGACCCACACGGCCTATCTCAATGCCGTAACCGGCGGGAGCGGTACTATTACCGTGGGCGATACGCAGATTTCACACCTGGGCGTGAATGCCGGCCAGAATACTTGGAAGGACCTCTCTAAGGTGAAGGATACGGCGAACTGGTTCGCCTATGATAATAGCTATCTGAACAGTATCAGCGGTCTGGGTAGTACTCATAACCTTGTATTTGATGGCGGTGGTGCGCTTGATAACAAACTGATTCTCAACGCCACGGTTGATACAGGCGTAGGTTATTTGGAATTTAAGAACGGCACCTTCACCATTGAATCCGCCGGCAGCGGTAATTACATGCTTAACTCCGCCGGTTATGTTATCAACGAGGGCGCTGAGGTGCACGTTCGCCTCACGAATGAGGCTGGCTACATGCGCGAGTGGCGCAAGAATGGTGAGGGTGATTTGTACATTGAAGGCAGCGGTGATAATAACATTCTGTTGGCCGTAGGTGGCAGCGGTACCACATACCTGAACCGCGAGAACGGCTATGCCGCGTACAACGTGATGGCTGCCAGTGGTGCCACCGTGGTTATCAAAGATATTAACCAGATTGAGCGTGATTTCACCTTCGGGCTCAACGGCGGTACGCTGGACATGAACGGCAATGATATGGATTGGTACACCACCCATGCCAATGCTGCTGCTATTGCCGCAGATGGTTTCAGCATCAACACCTTGACGGATTCTGCCATTCTTACCAATACTAGCGGTACTATTGTACTGACATACAAGCAGAGCGGTGAGAGCACGTGGATGGGCTCCATTAAGGACACCGCCACCGGTGCTATCCAAGTCGTGGTGGATGCCGGGCAGGGCTCTGTGTGGACGATGAACAGCATTTGCACGGACCTCTCTCAGAATGCTGACAGTAGCTTCACCGTGAACAGCGGTACTGCCGTGCTTAGCGGTACGAACACGCAGCACGGCCCGGGCTCTGTGCAGTTCAGTAATGATGTTTACTTCTCTGAGCATGACTGGCACTATGCGGATGCGAAGATGAATGTGACCGTGAATGCCGGCGGTACTTTCCACCTTGGCACTCATGCCCGCCTGTTGGGTGATGTCACTGTGAACGGCGGTACCTACGTGATGAGCGAAGGTGTGCGCCATCGTATGGAATATATCGAAGGTGGCACTTTCTTGGAGGATACCTGCGAGTGGTCTGACTACTACGGCCACCATGGTGATACCGCCCTGAACAATGGTACCCTGAAGGTTGAGTTTGATGCAGCGACTACTGCTAATACCACATACAGCGGTAATATCACCGGCCAAGGTACGGTGAGTGTGGATGCCGGGGAAGGCAGCCTTACCCTGACGGGTAATAATACCTTTACCGGTGCTCGCAGCGTGGATGGAGGTACTCTCATCGTGGAGGACGCCGCCGCTGCAGGCTCTGAAAAGTGGCTTGTGAATGAGGGGGGTATCTTTGCCGCTCAGAATGCGGATGGTAATACCGCCCTGCAATATATTAAGAGTGAATCAACAGGTACGCTGGCTCTCACTCAGGACCAGACCACTCAGGTTGATATGCGCGGCCATAATACCCTTATCTTGGGTGCGTTGAACGGGCAGGTTATCAATTACGGCGCTGAAGGCACCACGGAGGCGCTGAATGCCAACGCTAATGGTGAATGGCGCCTGGGCGGTGGCGGCGGTGAGCTGGTGGTGAACTACCTGCTGACGGGCGATAATAAGCTCATCCTTGGCAATTCCCAAACCAAAGGCACCGTGACCCTCACCAACACGGGCAACAACTTCACCGGTGGTATCGACTTCGTGAGCAGCGGCGTTACTCTGAACTATACGGATCCTGCCGCCGTTGACAAAATCACGCTGAACCTTACCTATGGTAACCGCGCCACCATGGCCCCGATGATTTCCAACATCACGGCGGGAGCAAATGGTATACTGCTTCAGAACCGTGAGGACGCGGATATTAACATGAGCCAGCACCGCAACCTGTACTTGGGCGCTGATGGTGATTTAACCTACTCCGGTGACATTACCGTGGCGGATGGGCAGGCATACCGCCTGACTGCTGCCGGTGGTACGTTCACTATTACCTCCGAGCTTGGTGGTGATCACGATATTATAGTTGATGCTCAGGGGTATACGGGCGGTACAGTTAAGCTGACCAACATGAACCCCTTAACCGGCAGCGTTACGGTGATGGGCTCTGCTGCAGGTTCCGGCGTGACTCCCGGTAATATCACCCTGCGTGTGGAACAGGACGGCGTACTGAATAGCTCCACAGGTGTGTACCTGATGAATGGTGGCACGCTTGATATCGGTGAGTCTACCCAGTACATCAGTAATCTTGAGCTTGCAGAAGGCAGCAAGCTTATCGGTGACCGCATGACCAGCGCTACGGATACTACATACAGTACCGTTCACCTTACCATTGACTCTATGGATGACCTCAAGGGTTCCATTAATGTCAACACCATTCACAAATACGGCAATAGCACGCTCGAGCTGACGAATTCTCTTCTTACTTCTGCTACGGATAGAATTAAGTACGCTGAGCTGCACATCCAAGAAGGTAATGTGAAGCTGATGCAGGACTACGCCTCCGTAGGCAGCCTTTATATTTATGGTAATAATCTTGACCTTAACGGCAAGAGCCTTTACATGGGTACTGTTGTTGCCGGTGATGGCGCAGTCATTGATGCCACCGGGGCTACCATTTACGGCGTCTCTTCCATCGGCGTGCTTGATGGTACGGCAACAATGATTAACGGCGGTACGGATGTTACTGTCACCACCAGCATCGGCGCTGCAGCGGGTGCCACTCTCGTCCTCTCCGGTAACGGTAACTGGAAACTGAATGGTGCCGGTTACAACACGATTTCTGATACGGGTACCCTCCGAGTGGAAGATGTCTCCAACCTTACTTTCACCTACGGCACAAATGATGGTAAGACCATTGACCCGAATGTCCTTCCCTGTGTGAAATCCGTCCGCGTGGGTGGCGTTCTGGATTTGGACAATTCTGTCACATCCCTTCGCGCAGCTGCGTCCTGTGACGTGCAGGTGCTTGATTTCAACACGATAAAGCTCAACGGGCAGAATCTGACCCTCTCGGAAACAACGAAGCAGGCTGAGTGGAGAATCTCTCACCTGGAATCTACTGGGAATGAGACTCTCACATGGGAAGCTTCTCACACCGTGACGTCCCGCTACACGGTGGATGTCGAATCCGCTGCTTCAGCTTATACTGTTACGGATGTTAATTCCTCCCGCCTTATCATAGATGGGGAAAGCTCCTTTGCTGGTACGGTGCAGGCCGTGAGAACGGCTAATGGCAGGGCTTATAACAGCTATGTGGAGCTGGCTCATGATAAGGCGCTGCAGAACGCTACGCTTGATTTGCAGGGCTATCAGGGCGCTAATATGGCACTGGCCGTCAATACGGATAATGCTCAGATTAAGGGCCTTGTGGGTAACGAGCACACCTTGGCATATGCCGGTGCTTCCTACCGCGTCAATCAGGACTCCGCTCCCACTTCTACCCGTAACAGCACCCTGACCATCACCGGTGATGGCACCTACGAGTACAAGGGCGCTGTGAATGGGCTGAGCATTGCCATGGAGGGTGAAGGTACACAGAAGTTCACCGGCAGCAATGTTTCCGTGGCTAATATCTACGCTAATGCCGGCCGCTTGGAGTTCAGCTCTGACACGGTGGTGACGGATACCATCTATCTGGGTAAGGGCGGTACCCTGAACATGGGTGCTACCTATAGCCTGAATGAGGGCACTACTCTGGCCATTGTGGGTGATGAAGGCTCCTTCGAGAGCACGCTTATCCTGAATGGTGGCGTTCTGGCATTCGATTCTGAGGCCCTGAATAACGGTACAGCCCGCTTTGTGGGTACCATGCAGTTTGCAGAGGGGAACAATTCTCAGTCCATCGGTATTATTAATCCGAACGCTCTGGTACTGGGGCAGACGTACACCCTGATTTCCGGCAACTGGGAAGGTAAGACCGCCACGCTCTCCAGCGGTTCAGCTGATTACCTGCAGAGCAGTTTCACGGCTGATGCCACGGGCCTGAAGATGACGGTGTCCATGGCTGATGGGTTTGCGGAATGGAAGGGCAGTAATTACGAGGACTTTGCCGCTGGCACGACGGTGGTATTCCGTAATCCCACAGTAAACAGCGAGCTCGTTTTCGCTGAGGATGTGACTGCGGAAGCTCTTCGCTTTGTGAATAATGAGACTTACTCCTTCAGCGGCAGCGATGTGACTCTGTCCGGTGCCCTGCAGATGGATAGCGGAAGGCTGGTGCTTAATAACAAGCTGACCGCAGCCGGTTACGTGGCTGGCAGCGGTACGCTTGAAATTGCTGAATCCGGCGTGCTGGAATTGACCACGGCTCTTACCTCTGCCTCTGACCGCACGGCCACAGTGGAGGGTGTTACCGGCAATGGTACGCTGCAGGTTCGTCTGGATAATACCTACTCCAATGTGCTGGACATTGACTCCGACTTCAAGGGCACCACTCATGTGCTTGAGGGTTACCTTTCTCTGGATGGCAGCCAGTACGGCCAGACGCTTAAACTGGCTGACGGCGTAAACGCACAAATCAGCTCTGCTACCACGATTGATGGCGATATTGAGCTCGTCGGTACGAGCCAGATTCACCAGAATAGTGGTAATAATCTGACGGTGAAGGGTTCTGTAATAGGTGAGGGCGCCACATGGGACCGCCGAGGCGGTGGTACACTGACCTTGAATGGTGAAGTGACACTGGGCGCGTTTGATTTTAATTCAGACAGAACTACCAATGTTTTCAACGGTAAAACATCTCTGGGGGCTATTGACTTAGATAGAAACAACACCTCTGTGACCTTCAATGCTGAAACCGAAATCGGTACCTTCACCATCGGTCAGCATAATAACACGGCGAACTTCAATGGTGATGTTCATGTCGGTACGCTTAACATCGGCAATACAAGCACGAGCACTGATGCTCTGAACATTGCTTTCAACGGCGATACGACGGCAGACGTGGTCAACCTTGTCTATCTTCCCACCGTGCTGAAAGGCACGGGCACGCTCACGACCAAGCAGTTCAATTTCAATAACGCTTCTTCCTTGAGCCTTGATGGATTGACCTTGGTTGAAACTCAGGCCGCCACCAAGTCTTGGTCCGGTAACAACAACAGCATGACCGTCAACCTGACCAATGGTGCTGTGCTGGATACTCGTTTCGTTGACTATTCCGTTACCAAGACCATGACAGTGGGCGGTGCAGAGGCTGATGGCACCATGTACATCAATGGTATTCAGCTGTCACCGATTTTTGGTGAGGCTAATTATGGCTCAACGCTGAATGTCAATGCCGGTGCACATCTGGTGATTGCCGGTACAGCCTCGGGCTCGCTGAGCAGTGATTTCGTGCTTGCTGCTTACGGCGAAGGTCATAACTGGAACGGCCACAGAAACACCATCAATGTGGATGGCACGCTGACTTCCAACGCTGCCATGACCTTGATGCACAACAACGCTACCCTTAATGTTAATAAGGGTGGTAGGCTGAACCTGCTTCAGGGATTGGTTCTCACCGGTGATTGCATGACCAATTACATGAACAACCCCGTGAACGCTACGTTCAATGTGAATGAAGGCGGTCAGGTGTATGCCGCCGGTGGTGTACAGCACGCCAACCTGCTTGTCAGCTTTGCGGCTGATACCACCTTGGGCGCCATTGGTGAGGCAGGGGAGACCTTGACCTTCAGCAATAACATGGCCTGGGGCACAGCTGGTAAGGATGGTACCATCACCATTGACACCGCAGCCACAACTGCTGATGAAAATCTGCAGCTTGTTCGCAGTGAGGACGCAGGCGTAACTGTGGATGTGACAGGTAATGTCACCCTCAGAGGAAACACCGCCATCGAGATAGTGGGCAATGGTACGCTGAATCATAAGAGCGCTTTCAACAGCGCTGCCGCTATCCGCGTGCAGGAAGGTGCTACCTTGGCCGCGGACTCCTCCGCTGAACTTACTGCCGGTGCTGAGATTAACAAGGGCGGCCTGGCCCTGAACTCTGCCACAGTGAGCGGTAAGGATATCACCGTGACGGATTCTGCCACTATCCGCGCCACTGCTGGCGTGAGCACTGTGGCCGCTGATACGGTGCTGACGAACACTGCTTCCTTGACTTATGATGTAGCAGAAGGTGCCACACTGAACTCCACCGGTGATTTGGGCGGTTCCGGCCGTGCAGATGTAACCAAGCTCGGCGCGGGTACCATGAACCTTAATAATGCTGGCAACTCTGTGGCTAATATATTCGCAGAAGAAGGTTCTCTCAGCGTGTATGGGGCTGAAAGCTATAACCTGAATAACCTGAAGCTGGCCGCAAGCGCATCCGTTGGCTTCTACGTAGATAGCACTAAGCAGCAGTCTACAGAGGCTGATGTGGTGGTGGATGGCATAGCCACTTTCGGCGCTGATAGCACGCTGAATGCTAACCTGACTCTGGCCACCGGTTCTCAGCTGGAAATCGCAGACGGGTATCTCTCTATGGGTAGCGCGCTGTCCCTTCAGCAGGGTATTACCCTGGGAGAAGGCACACTGCAGCGTATTCAGGAGTTGAATGTAGGTGAGCAGCTTGTTCTCTTCTCGGGAATTGATGTACTCACGCTGGATTCAACGATTTACTCCGAGATTACCACTGATGATTACGTGCTGGCCTCCTCCTACTTCAGCAACATCTGGAGTGATGATTACCTCCTTATCTTCTCCGGTGGGAACACGGGTGAGCTTGCTATCACCATGACCGTCCCTGAGCCGACAACAGCTACACTCAGTCTGTTAGCTCTCGCGGCGCTCGCAGCACGCCGTCGCCGCCGTTGATGATTAATTGAATAGAATCCCTTGCAGCCACTCCGTCACTTATAACGGGGTGGCTGCTTGCTTTTAGGTTGCTACCTACATGAGGCAGGGCATGTGAAGCTAAATCAGGCTTTGATACGCTGTTTTTGCTACCTGATGCACCCGAAAATGCCCGGATTTATCTGCCGGAAAACCGTATTAGCACGCTATTTCGCCGGAATTAAAAAATAACTGATTTTTTTTAACCTGTCTTTTTTCGCTGTGTTTCAGCGCTTTGAAAGGGGGTAAAGTATAACGAAATTAAAAAAAATGCAAAAATTTGAAAAAATGTGCTTGACGTGTGGCGATGATTCGTGTATACTTCTCGGCACACCGACACGGTGAAGCCCGAAAGAGCGAGCGAGACGCTGAAAGCGAACGCGAACGAATCGGCCGGGCGAGGCAGTTTTTCATTTACGGACTTTC
>JAEIGA010013276.1_pt1 | contig 12534 bp, 8 predicted proteins | sample 9270691 | NCBI WGS metagenome assembly JAEIGA01 (sample SAMN17057246, study PRJNA624740) | gut metagenome | biome: biome; isolation source: fecal sample | host: Bos grunniens | place: China: Xizang | collected 2019 | reverse complement strand
CACACTGCGTCTGCTCTCACGGCTGACCTTTGCAGCACCACCATAAACGGTACCATCAGCCAGGGTCATTGAGATTGCTGAAGGGGCAATCAGCTGCTGACCGTCATACGAGAGAGTCCACTGAAGATTCTCGCCCGACTCGACAACTGCTGTAAGTTTACCATTTGGAGATACAAGAGCATGCTTCTTTGTTGCAGCCTGTGAATAGACACATGACAACAGAAGAGACACTAAAATGCTCAATATGCGAACAGAATTCCTCATGAGTGTTATTTCAAAGTGATTGTGTGGTTGTTAGTATTCTTACCGTTTGTGTCAAATGTGCTGATCTGGATAGACTTATTTGTTGCTGTCACTTCCATTCTCTGCATGTTTGGATTGCAGATTACCGGGAAGTTTGCATTTGAAATGCTTCCATCAGGCTTTGCTACTCTCCATCTGTGGATGTGTCCGCAGAACATCGCATCAATATCAGCTCCATTGAGAGGCTCGACCAAAAGCTCGCACATCTGCGCTGCACCATACCAGCCGTTTGTTTCAGGCGGAACGTGGCAGAATACGATACGTACCTCTGCATTCTTGCACTCCTCTGAAGCGAGAACCTCCTTAAGCCATCTTGACTGACGCTGAACGTAAGGTCTTGATGCTACGATTCCGCTGTACTCGATATCGCTGTCAGGCTTATCTTCGCATGCATCAAGAACGATGAAGAAGAACTTGCCGAAGCTGAATGAGTAGTATGGAGTTCCTGTTGGAGTTGAGAAATAGTCAAGCCACTTGATTGCATCGCGTCCTCTAAGCTCATGGTTTCCTCTTGAAGCAAACATCGGAACGCCTCCGTTAAGGCTCTTAGCTGCAGAGTTGAGATACATCGATGCGATGAGCTCCTCTTTCGAAATGTTGCTGGTCATGTCTCCGTTAAGGAAAACAAAGTCGCGATTATCTCTTGCACCAGCGAGGATTGTACGGAATAGAGAATCCTTTCCGTGAATGTCGTTGAAAATATCGAAACGAAGTGTTTCGTAATCTTTCTTGAGCGTTGTGATTTCAAAAGCAGATCCGCGGTGTACGTCTGTACCGCTTCCCTTTGTGTACTCTACGTTACCTGAACCATTGTAGGCAGTCACGCCTTTGTTCATGATTCTGTAGCGATATGTTGTTCCAGGCTCAAGACCCTCTACGACCACCTTGTGGATCTTACCGATTGGGAAAACACCATTACCTCTGGCATCATAGTACTTATCTCTCTCCTTGTTGTAGAAATGAGTACCATCATCAGGAGCAACTTCTACCCATGCAATGGCATCCATGTCTGTTGTCCAGATTACAGTAAAGCCTGTTTCTGACACGCACTGAACATAAGGGCCGCAAAGAGCTTTGGCTCTAACTGGCTTCTGCTGGGCATTTGCAAGGCATAAAGAGCTAATAACTAGCACAATAGCCAAAAACGTTTTCTTCATAGCGTTTTCTTGGTTTATATTAACGCGTAAAGGTAATATTTTTTTCAAAAATAACAACACTTGCCCACAGCCTAATTCTTTGAATTCGCCGAAAATGCATATCTTTGCACTAACAAACATTTAAACGATGAAAAAGATATTTTTAGCAACACTCTGCCTCGCAATTTTAGCATTTTCTGCGGAGGCAAGAAAGGTAAAGGGTTCGGTTACATGCGATGGCAAAGGCTTATCCTCTGTAGTCGTGACAGATGGCGAGTCATTTACCAAGACCAAAGGCAACGGAAGCTTTAAATTCGAGATAGCTGACTCTGCTGAATTCGTTTACATCATCACCCCTGCAGGTTACGCTGCAGACTGGTCAAAAGGTTCACCAGAGTTCTATAAAAAGGCTGAAAACAACGATAATTTTTCATTCGAACTGATTAAGACAGGAGACCCCGACGGCATGTATAACATCATCGCAGTAGGAGATCCTCAGCCTAGGTCTGACGCTCATTTTGAAGAGTTCGCCGACAGACCTCTAAACGACATCTGCGCAACAGCTCAAAAGCTTGAAGGACAGACAGTTGGAATCGTACTTGGAGACATCTGCTACGACGTTCTTCCACTACAGCAAAGATGGAAAGAAGAGATCGTCCGCACCAAGATTCCGTTCTATCCGTCAATCGGAAATCATGACCATGACCAGGCCTTCAAGAACGACGCTCAGGCACCTCATGCATACAAGGCTAACTTCGGTCCAGCTAACTATGCATTCTTCATTGGGAAGGACATCATGATTGTCCTCGACAACATTATTTATCACTCTCGCAGCAGCTACAAGGAAGGCTATACAGAGGAGGTCCTAGAGTGGGTTGAAGCGCTTACGGAATACATTGACGATGATGCTGACATCTATGTTGCCCAGCACTCTCCTCTTAATGGCAGAAATCATAGAACCCTGAACTATAATCCAAATATCATCAACAGTGATAAGCTGATTGATATCCTCACCGGCCACAAGGTAACCTTCCTTTCCGGACATAATCACGTAAGCGGATTTTTCCAGTATAATGAGGACATGATGGAGCATAACATTGCTGCCATTTGCGGCACATGGTGGGATGCATATCACTGCACAGATGGTACTCCAAGAGGATACAAAGTGTTCACAAAGAAAGATGGCAACCTTACATGGTACTACAAGGCAATCGATAAAGATCCTGATTTCCAGTACGAAGTGTTTAACGTAGGAACTACAACTCTTAACCCTGAGTGCCTGGTTGTAAATGTATGGGACTATGACCCAGAATGGAAGATCGAGTGGCTAGAAGATGGAAAGCCAATGGGCAAGATGGAGCAGGTGTGGGAATACAACCCAATACATTCAGCTGAAATAGAAGCAAGATACAAGGGTAAGACCATTTCTGAGCACAAAAGGACAGGAAAGGAAAAACATTACTTCGCAGCAAAGCCTGCTGAAGGTGCAAAAGAAATCACAATCGTGATTACAAACCGATTCGGAAAGACTTGGAAAGAAACAATCAAGCTCTAAGGTTTTATACCTTGAAAGGCTGACGATTTACAATGGAACGACCTAGGGTAAGCTCATCTGCATACTCTAGGTCGTCTCCGAATCCGAGACCTCGAGCTAGAGTTGAGACTTTAACATTGTACTGAGACAACTGGCGATAGATGTAGAATGAAGTGGTTTCGCCTTCTACGTCACCACTAAGCGCCAGAATAACTTCTGCCGGTGAATTTGACATGTCGCCTTGTTCTGATGCGAAACGAGAGACCAATTCCTTGATAGTCAAGTCGGAAGGTCCCACTCCGTTGATTGGGGAAATTATACCTCCGAGAACATGATACACGCCTCTGTACTGGCCTGTATTCTCGATACTCATCACATCACGCACGCTCTCCACAACACAGATAAGACTGTGGTCGCGACTGCGGTCTGCGCAGATTGAGCAGATTTCATCATCTGAAATCATTCTGCAGTGACGACAGTATTTTACATCATCTCTCAAACGGTCGATCGCCGTTGTGAAATGATGCACATTTTCTACAGGCTGCTTAAGAAGATGCAAAGCGAGACGCAGAGCACTTCTGCGTCCCACTCCGGGCAGTGAACTTATTGCATCCACCGCATCTTCCAAAAGCTTTGAAGGATAATTTTCCTTGAATGCCATAATTTTCGATTAGAGTACCTCGATAAGCTCTACAACGAATGTAAGTGCTGCATATGGAGGGATTGCTCCTGGTGCACCATTTGCGCCGTACGCAAGGTTGTAAGGGATATAGAACTCATACTTTGAACCCTCAGACATAAGCTGTACACCCTCTGTCCATCCTGCGATCACCTGATTGAGACCGAATACTGCAGGCTCGTTTCTCTTGTATGAACTATCGAAGATGCTTCCGTTTACAAGACGACCCTCATAGTGGCACTTAACCTTGTCGGTTGCAGACGGCTTCTTACCTGTACCCTCAGTAATGACCTTGTACTGAAGACCGCTAGGGAGTACTACTACGCCCTCTTCCTTAGCCTTGGCAGCGAGATAACCCTCACCCTCCTCACGCATCATTGCGCTCATAGCCTCCATCTGAGCCTTCTGCTCAGCCTCAAGTGCTGCAAAATACTTGTCAAGGAGCTGACCAGCCTCCTCGAAAGAAACCTCTGGCTGCGCGCCAGTAAGAACTGCCTTAAGGCCAGCTGCAAAGTCCTCAAAATTAACTTCCTTGATGCCAGATGACATCATATTGTGGGCAATGCTCATGCCCAATGCGTAACTATTCTTATCCATGATTTTATAAGTTTTGTTTCATTTCTTGCGGCGCAAATTTAATACATTTTCGATTTTTTCGCGAATATCTTTTTGCCATGTTGCCGCCTCTATATGAGTATAGATTTCTGTGGTTGTAATACTCTCATGTCCGAGCATCTCCTGAACGACACGCAAATCCGCGCCATTTTCTACCAGGTGCGTAGCAAAGGAGTGTCTGAAAGTATGAGGTGAAATTTCCTTGGAGATACCTGCTATCAGAGCCTGTTTCTTAATAAGTTTGAACATTGAAACTCTGCTGAAGCTCTTCCCGAAACGATTCAGGAACAGCAGATCATCCGACTGCGGGTCAGCGGGTTGTGGACGAACATCCAAATAGGCTCTCACGGCATTACAGGCCATATCTCCGAGAGGAATAAGCCTCTCCTTATTACCCTTTCCGATAATACGGATGAAGCCCTCATCCAGGTATAATCCTGATATTCTAAGCCCTACAGCCTCCGATACTCGGAGCCCACATCCATAGAGAACTTCGAGGATTGCTTTATCCCTTGATCCTATCCAGTCAGAGCGGTCTATCGAGTTGATTACAGCCTCAACTTCCTGGACAGAAAGTACAGATGGCAGATAAACTCCAAGCTTAGGCATATCTACTCTGTCGCATGGATTTTCGGACATATATCCCTCAATCTGCATCCAATCATAGAAACTGCGTAGTGCGCTTAAAAAGCGTGATTGTGACCGCTCAGAGACCTTCTTTGAAGTTGACAGATATTGCAGGATATCATCAGGCTGTACCTTATCCGCATCCACCTCACAAACAGCTAGAAACTTCTGAACATCAGAACAGTACGATGCCACCGTATTTGGTGACATCGCACGTTCCATCCTTAGATAGTATTCGTAGTCTGTTATTAGTTTTGTATTCATATAAGATCCTTCGCTGCGCTCAGGATGACAGGAAATGGTGGGATGACAGGAAATGGTGGGATGACAGGAAATGGTGGGATGACTAAGACTAAAGAGTTGCGTATTTGCGGCCGTACTCCATCATCTGATCAATGAAGTTCTCAGCATAAACAATCTTGTAGTCAACTACTGCACCATTCTCCTCAACTGGAAGGATTTCTGGGTTAAGGAATCCACCATAAGGCTTGAGTTCAAGGGCTGCATAACGTTCCTTAACCTCCTTGTGGAGCTCAGGATCGATATTGATAGCGTAAGTCTCTACAAGAGCCTTTCCTGCCTCATAATCGCCCTCAGATTTAATACGCTGTACCTCAGCAAGAAGTTCACCGAACAAGCCGCGGAGTGCCTCATAGTCATTAACCACGAAGAAAGTCTTACCATCGCGAACCTTCTTCTCAATTACGTTGTTTGCGAGTCCCTTTTCATAGCACCAGTCAGCAATGAGCTTACGGTTCTGCATGTGAGCCTCCATATTCTTTTTACCGAGTTCTACGCGAGTGAACTGAGTGAAGATACCATTACGGATATAGCTTGAATACTGTGCCTTGTAAGCCTCCATATCAGGGAGGATGCCAAGCTCAACAAGCTTAGGATCAGCAAGATAGTAAAGTCCGAAGAGGTCAGCACGAGTTTCCTCAAGAGCTGAACTGTACTCACCAAGAGCGTTAGGAGATGTTGTTGGGAGAAGCTGACCTGAACCATGGCCAAGGCACTCATGAAGGTCAGTATGAAGGTCACTTGTGAGGGCACCATACTTCTTCTCCATTGCAATCTCGTCCTCTGACCAAGCAAACTCTGAAAGCATGCTCTTTGGAGACTCCTGAGCGGCCATTGCGTATGCAGATGTAAGGTTTGCGATAGTCACTGACTTAGAACCATGCTCACGACGGATCCAGTCTGCATTTGGAAGGTTGATACCGATTGGAGCAGCAGGATAGCAGTCACCTGCGAGTACTGCGACATTGATAACCTTAGCTGAAACGCCCTTCACTACGGGCTTTTTAAAGAGCTGATTTACAGGAGAGTTATCCTCAAACCACTGAGCATTGTCGCTGATAAGCTGAGTTCTTTCAGAAGCCACATAGTCCTTATAGTTTACGATTGACTCCCAAGTAGCCTTACGTCCAAGTGGATCACCATAATCCTCAACGAATCCATTCACAAAGTCAATGGTTCCGAGGGTATCCTTCACCCACTGTACGTTATATGCGTCCCAAAGTTTCAAGTCACCAGTCTTGTAGTATTCGATTAGATTTGCTGTATACTCCTTCTGGGTCACATTCTCTGCCACTGCAGCAGCCTTCTCAAGTTCAGCGATGATCTTCTCAAGAGCAGCACCATAAAGTCCACCAACCTTATAAACTTCTTCTCTCACAACGCCATCAGCGCCTTTTACAACGCGAGAGTTAAGACCATATGAAATCGGAGTCTTGTCATTTGGATCAACCATCTTAGCATAGAATGCCTCAACTTCAGCACGGGTAACACCCTCATAGAAGTTAACAGCAGACTCTGCCACGATATCCTTTCCGTCCATCATCTTGCGAGATGCATAAACATTCGGATCAAACATCACAGGGAGAAGTTTTTCGCACTGATCCTCACAACCGACAGCTTTCATAAGCTCAGCAAAGTACTCCTGTGAGCACTCAGGGAAGAACTTATCCTCACCATAGTGGTGATGAATACCATTGCTGAAGAACACTCTCTTAGCATAGGTCTCGAACTTCTTGTAATCCTCGCAAGTGCGGTCACCCTGATAGTTCTCGATGATGTTTTCAATCACCTTACGGACTGCGAGATTATCCTTGCAATTCTGCATCCAGATGATGTCACGACCATATTTTGCCGCCTCTGAGAGGTGATACACATATTCTTTCTGCTGAAGTGTTAGTTCGTCCCAACCAGGAACCTGATATCTCATAATCTTGAGATCAGCGAACTCATCGATAAGATATTTGAAATCGGACGCTTTGTCTGCACACGAAACAGAGGCTGCGGCCAAGCCTGCGATTGTGATCATTTTTGTAATGAGTTTCATATTTTGTATTTTTTGTAGTTTCATTTACGTTTCAGCTTAGTAATCTCATATAGGCATCCTCTTGTCTGCTCAATCAAACGATCAGGATAATTAGAAATAATTGCCTCCACCTTGAGATCTATCATTCTCTTGATATCCTCAGGCTTATCGACTGTCCAAGGAACAAGCTTAATACCCATCTCTTTACTTTTCTTTACAAGTTCCTCATCAACAATTGTATAGTGAGGGCTAAGCCATACAGGTGTGAAATTCAACTTAGACATATAGACATCAAAATCCTTCACCTTTGCATCTACAAGATACGAGTAGATAATTGAAGGATATTTTTCATGCATATAGTTTAGAGTTCTGGTATCGAAGCACTGAACCACAAGTCTGTCTCCAAGGTTCTTACTCATCAGAAGTTCGATACATGCGTCAGCAAATGCCTTATACTCAGGCCAATTCACTCCCTCGCCTTCTGCGTCCTTTGACTTGACCTCGATGTTATATCTTACAGGAGAATAGCCCTTCTCCTTTACATAATTCTCAACAAAGTCTATAAGGTCAGTAGCCAGCGGTTTCACTGTCGGGAAGCACGCCTTTTCAGGCCATACTGAACTTGGACGACTACCAACATCGTACTTCTTCACAAGTTCATAATCCATTGTGTATATGTACTCCTTAGGATCTTCCTTCATGATATGTGAACCATCTGGACGGATACCATATCTTGAGTGGAAATAAGGGTCATGCGATACGACCACCTGGCCATCCTTGCTGATCTGAAGGTCAAGTTCAAGAGTATTGACACCAAGATCAAGAGAATACTTCATCGCCTCAATTGTATTCTCAGGAACACGTCCTGCGCCACCCCTATGCGCCTGTACGTCCACATAGTCAGTCATATTGAAGTCATATGACCAGCTTTGACCGAAACGGCTCTTGACTGTAATCTTGACATTCTTTGCATACTGACTTGGTGTAGCTGCAAAATAGTGATAATTGACACGAGGCTTCTTGTAATTAGGAGCCTTCTTACCCTTTGCATTATACGCCTCATGAATCTCATTGCAGTATATAGGAGAAAGTTCATTAACCGGCTTAAGTTCGCCCATGTATTTGTCGTCCTGATACCACTCTACCTTCCACTGCGGGTCCCAATCCCACACGTTTGCAACAACACTGTTTGGATGAAATGGAGCCTGTCCCATATCGAAGAACTCCACCTGAAAATCCTTAGGCTGGCCAACTGACTTATAGTACCATGTCAGTTCACCGTTCTCCTTAGTGAACACCTTATAACCTCTTGGAGTACCGTCGGTAGTATGAAGTGTATCCCACCATGAACCGCAGATAGCTGCTACGTTGTGTTCTTTGACATTATCACCATATTCGAGAATGTTATTGATATGAGTGTGACCAGAGATAAAATTGGTCTCATGGCCTTTTACTATATCAAGCATTGCCTGAGAGTTGACAATACGGAAATCAATATCCCAATGATATAGAGGAGAATGTTGAGCAATATAAAGATCAGCATCCTCAGGAAGCTGGTCGACTAGATTTTTCACCCACTCAAGGACATGATCCGCATAACCCTCCTTATACTTTTTATCTGTATCGTAGATAATATTATCAACAACGATAACCACATCGTTACCAAGGTAAAAAGCATAATTTTCAGGACCCAATGATCTTCTGTAAGCAGCAGTAGCAGCAAGATCTCCCTGTGCATTACGGTCATGATCATGATTACCCACGACTGGATAGAAAGGAATACCTGTGCGCACAATCTCCGACTTATAATTTTCAAGAAGTTCAAGATTATCCCAGCATATATCGCCAAGAACAAGACCCACAGCCATATTCTCCAATCCTTTTGTTGTCTGGCAGAGATCTTCCAGCGGTTTACCTGTAAACTTCGCAAAATGTGCCTTACCCCTTGGCTGAGGATCCGCAATCGCTACGAGCGAGTAGCCGGCAGACTCCTTGGTCTTAGTAAGCTCAAAATTGAATTTATCCTTTCCTGCAGCAGGCTGGTAAAATGCAGGTACGCCATTACTCCAGTCAGCAACATAACCGGATGGAGTGACGATGTAGACAAACTCAGCATTGTCATCTATCTCAAATTTAAATTTACCCTTCTGTGTCTTTGTAAAATTCTTACCGTCTGTCACGATGACATCAGAAAGTTTCTTCTTGCCACAAGTCACTGAACCAGAAACGACTCTAGCTTCTGCAACATTACACAATGCAGCAAGAGACAAAAATAGAATCAGTAATCTTTTCATCTTGTCTGATATATTTTAATCAATTCTTAATATACCATAATCACAACGACAGCTGAATTATTTAGCTTTCTTCACATCTGATTTATAGATAATAGGATAGTCTAGTTTATCTGCATCAAGAACGAACACCTGATACTCTTCACCGCCCTCATACACTCTGACTACGATATGGCCCCATGGCTTAAACTTGCTCCAAAGCTCTTCACCGAGTTTCTGTCTAGGCTGATCCACTGTGATATAGAACTCAGGTTGGCAAGGAAGCACCATCGGATCTGTCATTCTTGTGAATGTAGAAGGCACTGGATGATTATTGCTTCGAGCGTCGATTATCACTACCTCAGGAGAAAGCATATTCATAAAGAATCCGTTGCAGGTATCATAATATCCATGATGATTTGCTTTCATGACATTAACCTCACCACAAACCTTGGCAACAGGGGTTTCCATATCTCTCTCAGATGATTTGTAGATATTCCAGTTACCTCCGCTGAGGTCACCTCCGTTATAGTATTTGAAATCACCATATGTTATACGGACAGCACATGAATGGACGTTTTCGTCGAAAAGATTGGGGTCACCCTTATACTGTTTCTCAGCCTTCTCACCCTTTCCAGTCCATACTTCTGCATTTGCGGCAAGGTTGCGGATCTCGAAATTCTTCTTGTATTTCTTAGGATTGTTCACAAGCGAAATCTGATTGAGAGCTCCCGGAACAAAGCGCTCCATCTTCATACCGTTAGCAACCTGATACTCCACAAACTTAAAGTACTCAGGCATAAACTTCTTGTTGGTATTATTAAGCTTCTTGTTAGGAAAATCGTAGGTAGGATAACCACGATCAAGAAGTTTGTTATATCCGACGAGTTCTCCTACTAGAGTGATACCAGAAAGACCATAACCATTCTTTCCTGGAAGCATCTGACGAACTGCACCCATATGGTCATCATGGAAGTGAGTAATCATGGCATAGTCCACCTTTCCGTTACCAGGAAGTCCCTCCATCACTTTCTTCATATAAATAGCCTGCCACTCGCCAGCTCTTTTTGTAGTGTCTGGGTGCTGCTTGTCCTTGGTTTTTCCATTATCTCCGGCATCGATCATAAGGGTCGTACCGTCAGGCATGACAATAAAGGTTGCATCTCCCCTTCCGGTAGCTATCGTATGGATGTCCATATAACCTTCCTGCCACTTTGAAAGGTACTGCTGAGCCGAAAGCGTCATGGACACAGCTACGAGGGCGACAAATGAAAGCAGAATCTTTTTCATATCTTGATGTTTTTGATTTCAATCCTACAAAATTACAAAAAAGTCGGCACAGATTGCTCTGCGCCGACTTTAAATATGGAAGTTAGACTATTTTTTAGTAAAAGTTACTTCACATGGACCCCAGATACGGTTTGTACCGCTGCCACCCATAGCTTTGGTTGCACCATAAGCCATATTGTCAGCAATCTTTGCTCTTATGTAAAGTGTATTTTCACCTGGAATTGCTGGAGCCTCATAGTTCACATCTACCACATATGCTACATTGGCAGCATTTACACCACCTCTATTGATAGCATATGTCCATGTAACCTCGCGTCCGCCAGTGCCATCCATGAATGTCTCAGTAGTTGTCTTAGCACCCACAGGCATCCAGTTCTGACCGTCAACAGAAACTTCCATGATGAAGTAGTTAGGACCAGTAGCAGAAGCCGACTGCTTGTAAGTTATGTTATATGTACCTGCAGCCATATCCTTAACCGGTACTTCAAACATCCAGTAACCTCCCAACGGCATACCGGTAGCTAGAGCTCTCACATGGTCTTTTGTTCCATCCGCAGCACCTGCCTCGTACTTATAAGTGATCTTCAATGCTGTACCATCAGCCAGATGTGATGAAAGCTTTGACTTGGCATCCGCAGAAAGGAGCCATCCCTCAGCAAAATTCCACAAAGTACCGGCACCTTCGCCTGTTCCGTCAAATGTAGTATCGTATGTGAATGGGAACGAAGCAAGAGTCTTAGGACCGTCAAGGCCGTTCTGTTTAACTCTAAGAACAGTCTCAAGATTATTAGTCTTGTTAAATACTCTAACAGATCCTGTTCTTGACTCCTCTCCACCAGCCTGACACTTGACTACAAATTCTGCTATCTCAACCATAGCCTTGGTAGCAGGAACAGGCTCGACTGTAAGCCAGTCACATGTTGACTCATACTCGTACTCGACATTTGCCTGAACAGTCATTGCATACTCACCACCTTCCATAGGGAACTCTGTGTAGTTACCGCCTACGAGGCTGAGGAACGGCTCGATCTTCTGTCCTGGAGACACCTGCTTAACAGGGATAGTCTGGACAGTGATTCCTGACTCGACTGTGATCTCAGTTGTACGGGCCTCTGCTCCAGTATACTCCTTGCAACCTACGAACACCTCAGTAGAAGTACCTGCAGGGATTGTAATGCTTGAAAGCTGAGCGTCCTCCGGTCCTACGAAATAGATCCAGTCAGCTCCTGCAAGAAGAGTAGCCTCCTGATCAGAGAGGAATGTAAATGAAGCTGGAGCTGCAGGCATTGCATCGAAAGTGATGCTGTTATCCATTGAGATAGAGATATTCGCCTCCTCTGGCTCAGCAACTGATACAGATCCTGTATACTCGATGACCTTGATATTGTCAAGATACCAGCGGTTCTGATGTCTTTCCGGATTCTGTCTGTCTGGGTCAGCATATGTAGGACGAATAGTAAGAACTGTCTGAGCTGTCGCCTCTGTCAAGATGACAGTTGCATGCTGCCATGCAAGGTGACTCTGCTTTGATTCAGTCGACTGTGTTGACTCAAGTTGCTCAGACATGGCAATACCGGTCTGCTCGAACTTACCAGCAGTTGTCTCCACTGACACGGTCATGATGTCGGCATTGTTAGATCCTGTCACCTGCCAGCACCAATCAAAATCAATCTGAACATTTTTTGTACCCTGGATAGAAGACAATGCTGGAAGTCTAAGAGCACCGCTATAGCTTGTCTGACCGAACTTGAGGTAGT
>JAEIGA010013275.1_pt1 | contig 12534 bp, 5 predicted proteins | sample 9270691 | NCBI WGS metagenome assembly JAEIGA01 (sample SAMN17057246, study PRJNA624740) | gut metagenome | biome: biome; isolation source: fecal sample | host: Bos grunniens | place: China: Xizang | collected 2019 | reverse complement strand
CTTCCCGAGGGTGTCACGGCAACCTGGATTGAAAACGGCGCTACCAACGCGGGCAATCATCCTGTCAAGGTCACTCTCAGCGGCAAAAACTATAAAGATCTTACCCTCTCGGCGATAATAGTTATCGAAAAGGCGGATATAACCGGTATCACCCTCGCGGGTGGCGAGTTCACCTACGACGGTGAGGAAAAGAAATTGGAAATCGAGGGCACTCTCCCCGAGGGAGTCAGCGTTTCCTATTCCGGCAACGTACAGACCGAGGTCGGCGAATATCCCGTTACCGCCACCCTCACCGGTGACAACTATAACACCCTGACCCTTCCTGCCGTTCTTATCATCAGGAAGGCTGAAATCACGGGAATAACCTTCCCCGACGGCGAATTTATCTATGACGGCGAGGAAAAGAAATTAGAAATTTTGGGCGAGCTTCCGCCTGGAGTTACCGTTTCCTATTCGGGCAACGTCGGTACTGAGGCGGGTATCTACGAGGCTGTCGCTACTCTTTCGGGAGATAACTACAAGGAGCTCACACTCAGGGCTACCCTCGTTATCACAGCTCCCGCAAGCGACAAGGATATAGAGGGCGTGACCCTCAGCGGCGCGAGCTTCATCTACGACGGCACATCGAAATCTCTCTCACTTTCGGGCACACTCCCCGAGGGTGTCACGGTGAGCTGGGTTGGAAACAGCGCGACCGACGCAGGCGAGCATCAGGTTACCGCCATTCTTTCGGGCGAGGGCTACAACACCCTGACGCTCAGGGCTACACTTATTATCAAGAAGGCTGATATCACGGGAATAACCCTCGCGGGTGGCGAGTTCACCTACGACGGCACAGCGAAGTCGCTCTCACTTTCGGGCACACCTCCCACGGGCGTCAGCATCAGCTTCTCAGGAAACGGACAGACTGCGGCAGGCGAGCATCAGGTCACCGCCACTCTTTCGGGCGACAACTATAATACACTGACGCTCAAGGCTACTCTTACCATACTTCCCGCAGAAATCACAGGCGTGACACTTAACAGCGCGAGCTTCACCTACGACGGCACGGCGAAGTCGCTCTCACTTTCGGGCACACCTCCCACAGGCGTCAGCATCAGCTTCTCAGGAAACGGACAGACTGCGGCAGGCGAGCATCAGGTTACCGCCACTCTTTCGGGCGACAACTATAACACATTGACACTCAAGGCTACTCTTACCATACTTCCCGCAGAAATCACGGGCGTGACACTAGATAGCGCCAGCTTCACCTACGACGGCACGGCGAAGTCACTCTCACTTTCGGGCACACTTCCCACGGGCGTCGACGTCAGCTTCTCAGGAAACGAACAGACTGCAGTCGGCTCTCATCAGGTAACCGCCACCATTTCGGGTCAGAACTACAACACCCTGACACTCAAGGCTACTCTTACCATAGTCGCCGCAGATATCACGGGGGTCAGACTCGAGAGCGCCGAGTACACCTACGACGGAAAGCCGAAGTCGCTGAGACTTTCAGCCGAGGTTCCCGAGGGAGTTACCATCACCTTCGCAGGAAACGGAAAGACGAACGCAGGAGAGTATAAGGTTGTCGCAGTTCTCTCGGGTGAGGGCTACAACACCCTGACGCTCGAGGCTACCCTGAAAATCAATAAGGCTTCGCTCTCCGGAGCTCTTACCCTCGCGAGCAAGGAGGTCAACTATGAAAAGGGAAAGACGCACAGCCTTGTTGTTGAGGGCGAAATTCCGGACGGCGTCACCGTCACCTACTCCAACGAAAATATCGAGTACGCAGGCATCTATACTATCACAGTAGTTATCGAGGGCGAAAACTACGAAAGGCTGGTGCTTACAGCGACCCTCACTATAAAGGGCGTGGGCGGTAGCGGAATCACTACTCCCGAGCACAAGTGGTGATACTCGGATAAAAATAAAAACAGATAGAGGCGCAGAGTAACTGTACTTCTATCTGTTTTTTTCTATGGCTGTGGGAAGCGCTTCTTTTTGGGCTTGATTGAAAATCGCCCCTCTGCCTTATCCAAGGAAAAAGACTCTCCTTAGTGACTCGCGGAACGGCTTGACAATTCCGACCACGATAAGCATAATTCCTACAAGGAACAGAGCGATAGCGGGATACAGGCTCCAGACGAACATTGCCTCGCGGCCGAAGGTGATGACGGTCAGCCATTCGAGAAGCACGCACAGAAATCCCGTAGCAATCGACGCGCCGCCCCAGATATAGAGATAACCGCGGCGGAGGTAGTGGGAAAGAATAGTCACCGAGCACACGATGAGCGCTACGCCGCCGATAAGAGGAAAGGCGAAGGTTAAAAACCACTCGCCGCCCGAGTAGTAGTTGATATACGCCACGTACAGGGCGACAGCCCCGAAGGACGAGGGCACGAATACCGCGGGATGAGAGCGGTTGAACCAGCCGGGCAGAATCAGTATGGTGTAAGCCACGATGAGTCCGCCAAGCACGTATCCCGACCAGGTGAAGCCTCCGTTAATCGACATATCCGCCATGTGACACAGAATAGCGGCGATAAGAAAGGCGAAGGTTATGACGAAATATACTCCGCGCGAATTCACAATCTCTGGCTTGTTCTGCTTGGGGTATGGGCGCTCCCTGTCTTCAGAGAGCTCGGGAAAATACACGGGCGTCTGGCAGAGCGGACAGCTGCGCTGGCTGTCGGCGAGCTCCACGCCGCATTTGACACAATACATATTTTTCTCCTTAATTCCGCTTATTTTTCGTTGCTCTCGAGCTTCACGTCCACTCCAAGAGAGCGAAGCACCTCATACAGCGCCCTCTCAAGACGGGGCTCGCGTATATCGCGGATAATATTGAGGTACAGTGTGTCCCCGAAGGAAATAACGCCGACGTTATAGGGCGCGTCGGACTGCACGCTGAGGACAAAATCAAATCTGTCGATATAATCCGCCATATTTCCGGGGAGGCGCACCACACCCAGATTCGATAGAGAGAGTGTTGACTTCTTCTCTCCGAAAAGACGGAAAACTATTTTCATAACTATGTTTTTGAGGAAAAGGGGCGCGAGCTTCAAGAGCATATTTTCCTCGTCCTTGACGTTGGTATATATTCTCGCGCTCATATTCTTTTTCGTGACGTCAAGCTTCATTCTGTGATGGACAATCTCGCACAGCTCGGCAAAATCGTACTCGCCAAGTCGAGGGTCAACTCCCGGAGTTGCATAGTACGCGAAATTTCGCAGAGTATTCTCTCCGTACAATCTGCGAAGATCGACCGGTATGAGCATTTTAACCTTTTTCTGCCTCCTCAGCCCTCTGACATCCTCGTTCTGCAGGGCGATTGTCGCCTTGATGAAGGCGGCGGTGAGCGCCGTAGTGACGCTGACGTTATGTTCGTGAGCCAGATTCACAAGCTGCTCAGAGCGAAGAATGAAGGTGGTAACGTGGCAGAAGCCGTCCTCCTCAACAGTACCCATAATTCTGTACGAGTCGCTCTCCTGCCTTGTGCGTCCAACGGGCGCCTTATGCTTCGGGAAGCAGTCCTCCAGCTCCTCGTCCTTGGGCGCCTCCAGCCTGTCAAGCACACCGAAGCCTGTGGGAAGAGTCATATTATGCTTTTGCTCAAGATACTCGGCGACAAGGCTCTTTAAGAACACGAGTCCACCGTTTCCATCGGTCAGAGCGTGGAAAAACTCGACGGCAATTCTCTTATTGTACACCAGCACGCGGAAGGCGCAGTGACGAATATCGTCAAAGGGCATTCTAACCAGGGGATACGCCTTTTCGTCCTGAATTTTCGGAGCGTGGGCAATCTCCTCAAGGTAATACCAAAAGGCGCCCGAGTGAAGCCTCACGGCTATCGAGGGGAAGCGGCGTACGGTCACGTCAAGAGCGGATTGAAGCACCTCCTTGTCAACATCCTCCTTCAAGGTGCAGGACAGACGGAAAATGTTATTCCAGCGCGAGGTAGCCGAGGCGGGATATATCTTCGCAGAGTTGTCGAGCTGCATCCACCTGAGCTTTCTTTCGTTTCCGTGAGGTAAGCATTTCTTAACGAAATCATTGAGGATTTCATAGTCCTTTTTCTGACTTTTCAGGCAGTATAGCATATATGCGTGCCACATTTCGGGGCGTACATAGAGCTTTGACTGACACCCTGCGTCAATCAGCTTTTGTTGCATACTCTCGGCGTCCGAGAGCAGCATCTCGTCACCTCCTGCGAAAATCAGTGAGGGGGGCATACCCGAAAGGTCGGCGTATAGCGGGGATATCAAGGGAGTGCTCTTTTTTTCCTCATACTCCGCGCTGTGTCTTACCGCTCCCTTTGGCTTTGGCATACTGTGCTTTTCATAGGCGCCAACATAGCAGTTGGCGAAAAAGAGCAGTCGCTCGTGGGTGAGCGAGGGGTCTGCCTCTTGGTTATCGGTATAGGAAGCGCCGCTCATAGCGAGGTCACACCAGGGAGATATGGCTACTATGCCCGCGGGCATTTCTATGCCCTCTTCCCGAAGCTTCAGACACAGAGAATAGGCGAGTCCGCCGCCTGCGCTCTCTCCGGCTACGATAATTCTCTCACCCGGCGTACCACCCCGAAGCAGAGCGATATAAGCGTCATAGACGTCGTCAAGCGCCGCGGGAAAGGGGTGCTCGGGCGCCAGGCGATACTCAACGCAGAAAACCTTCATTCCGCACTCTGCGGCGAGCACCGAGGCGTAGCCCCTGGCGTACTTAATAGAGCCGCAGACGAATCCACCGCCGTGAATATACATTATAACACCGCCCCGAATTTCATCTCTGGGAACGATAAGCGAGGCTCTGACGCCCTCGTAGTAGTTGTCGTGCACCACCACGTCGTGCCTGCGTGTGAAGTGCATTATTCTGCCGATGCGGTCCTGCAGACTCCGCGACACCTCAAGACGGGTGCCATCTGCTATCGGCTTTGTCAGCTCCACCTGGGAGCGCAGTATTTTATCACTTAAATTCATTTTTCTTCTTTCATCACTTATTAATCGGTCGAAAACCGTGGGAATACACCCTGTCATATTATTTTACTATACAGTCGTTACTTTGTCAAGTTTTTGTTGACTTTCCGCACGCGCATCGTGTATAATTATGTAGAAATGAGGTGCTGAAATGAATTATATAGACAGGCAGAAATTCAAAGGAATAGAGGATATATTCCAAAGAAACGCCAGGTTCAATAACCTTCTTGTCAGGTATCTTGAGAATTATCCCGAGCTGATAACGAAGAAAATGATTGACACTCTCACCGAGGAGGGCGATATGACGCCCGAGGCGGCTATAATCGCTATATTAACAGAGGCGTTCGGTCTTGATTTTGACTTACCCGAGGACAGAAGGATTATCAGGGATTATCTTACCCCCTCGGTCAGAATACTCGACGCGAAAAGATATACCGAAAACCCGTACTACAAGAATATTAGGATAGAAAACGTCACCGACGGCTCATGGGAGCTGAGGTGGGAGAGCTATCCTGCCTATCGCGGATTCGTGTCGGGTGACGTAGCTATGCGCTCCGACTTCTATGAGCTGGCGCCTTTAGGCTTTTTTGACGAGGAGTTTTTCTTCCCCGCAGTCCTCGAGGACGGCAACGAGTGGATGACACTCACCCCCGTCGACCTCGATACCTGTGAGGAGGCAATTCTCGCGGCGAGAGGCAGAGTCGTCACCTTCGGACTCGGACTCGGCTACTTCGCATATATGGCGGCAGAGAAGAAGGATGTCACCGAGGTGGTGGTCGTCGAGAAAAGCGAGGCAGTTATAAGGCTTTTCAGAAAATATATACTCCCGCAGATTCCCTCGAAGGAGAAAATCAGCATAGTCAACGCCGACGCCTTCGTCTACGCTGAGAAGATAATGCCGAAGGAGCATTTCGACCTCGCCTTCGTTGACACCTGGCGTGATGCGGGTGACGGCGAGCCTATGTACAGGAAAATGAAGTCGCTCGAGCATCTTTCGGAGGGAACAGAATTTTTATACTGGATAGAGAATTTTCTTATATCGCGCTCAAGGGTTCTTCGCTTTCTTGAAATAAGAGAGCTGATAGAGGAGGACTCTCCCGATGCGCCCAAAACTATCTCTGAAGCTGTCGAGGCGCTGAAAAATCCGCTCGGATTGTAAACTATAGTTTTCATATCGCTACTCGAGAATTTAAAACAAATTGACACGGGGTTCCCAAGAGCTTAAAAAAACGAGGGAGCCCCTTACACTTTTCCGCCGCCGAAAACGCAAGGGTGTGTCGCGGCTCTTTTTGTATAAAACGGAGAAAAAGCCAACGGGGTATTTTTCTTCTTGACTATTTCAATCTTCGGTGGTATAATAATATTGAAAAGGGGCGAGAGCCCACTGCGGCGTGACTGACGGAAAACGGGAATAACCCGTGTGGAGCGCCGCGGAATATTGCCGACCGTCTGGGCAGTCGATATCATTTCTGATACGGCTGTTTTTTTGTTTTTTGACGGGCGAGATTTCCCGAAATTAATAAAATGACTTATATATTCAAATCGAAAGGAGACGGATATGAGAGAGAATACATTTGAATTTGCCTGGCGCGGATTTAGCGCGGGCGACTGGTGCGACAAGATAAGCGTCAGAGATTTCATACAGAAAAACTACACCCCCTACGAGAGTGACGAGAGCTTTCTTTCCCCGCCTACCGAGCGCACCGAGCGCCTTATGGGTAAACTTAACGAGCTTTTCAGAATAGAGAAAGAAAGAGGGGGCGTTGTAGGAATAGATACCGAAACGGTTTCCTCGCTTCTGACCTATCCTGCGGCATATCTTGACCGCGAGGATGAGCTTATCGTAGGACTGCAGACGGGAGCTCCGCTCGTCAGGGGAATTCATCCCTTCGGCGGTATTCGTATGGCTCGCTCTGCCTGCAAGGCGTACGGCTATACCCTGTCGGATAAAATTGAGGAGCAGTTCACCTACAGAACCACGCACAACGACGGAGTTTTCCGCGCCTATACCGACACTATGCGAAAAATGCGCCACGCGGGCATTCTCACAGGACTTCCCGACGCGTACGGCAGAGGCAGAATTATCGGCGACTACAGAAGAATAGCCCTGTACGGCGTTGACAGACTGATTGACGAAAAGAAGATGGATAAAAAAAGGCTTGGCGCCTCGCCTATGACAGAGGAAATAATCCGTCTTTCCGAGGAGCTGCACAAGCAGATAACCTTCCTCGGCTATCTCAAAGAGATGGCGGCTATGTACGACTGCGACATATCGCGTCCCGCTACGACTGCGCGTGAGGCTGTGCAGTGGACCTACCTCGGCTATCTGGCGGCTAATAAGGAGCAGAACGGCGCGGCTATGTCGCTCGGAAGGGTTTCTACCTTCCTTGATATTTATATTGAAAGAGATCTTAAAGAGGGCGTTATCACCGAGAGCGAGGCGCAGGAGCTCATAGACCAGCTCGTTATCAAGCTCAGAATGATACGCCACCTTCGCACCCCCGAGTATAATGAGCTTTTCGGCGGCGACCCAATGTGGATAACCGAGGCGGTCGGCGGAGTCGGACTCGACGGCAGAACGCTCGTCACCAAGAGCTCCTTCAGAATTCTTCACACGCTCTACAACCTCGGCACATCTCCCGAGCCCAACCTCACGGTTCTCTGGAGCCGCGACCTGCCCGAGAGCTTCAAGAAATACTGCGCCAAGGTTTCCATTGACACCGACAGCATACAGTACGAGAGCGACGACCTGATGCGTCCCATCTATGGCGACGACTACGCCATTGCCTGCTGTGTCAGCGCGATGCGGGTAGGAAAGCAGATGCAGTTCTTCGGCGCGAGGTGCAATCTGCCGAAGGTGCTCCTGATGTCGCTCAACGGCGGCAGGGACGAGAAGCAGGGCGTGCAGATCGGACCCGAGATGCCCGTATATGAGGACGAATACCTCGACTATGATAAGGTAACCAAAAGACTTTCGGTCTATATGGAGTGGATAGCGGCGCAGTACGTCAGCACTATGAACGTCATACACTTCATGCACGATAAGTACGCCTACGAGCGCACCATGCTCGCCCTGCACGACACCGACGTTGAGCGGCTTATGGCGTTTGGCGTGGCGGGACTGTCGGTTATCGCGGACAGCCTTTCAGCTATAAAATACGCGAGAGTCAAGACGGTGAAAAACGAGGACGGACTTATCGTTGACTATATCACCGAGGGAGATTTTCCCACCTACGGAAACGACGACGACAGGGTTGACCTTATCGCCAAGGGCATACTCCACGACTTTATCACAGAGCTGAGAAAGACCCCTGCGTACAGAGGAGCGAAGCACACCCTCTCCGCCCTGACCATCACCTCAAACGTGGTCTACGGAAAGAAAACGGGCGCGACACCCGACGGCAGACGCGCAGGCGAGCCCTTCGCCCCCGGCGCTAATCCTATGCACAACAGGGAGAAAAACGGAGCGCTCTCCTCGCTTAACTCCGTAGCGAAGATGAGCTATGACGACTGCCGCGACGGTATCTCCAACACCTTCTCCATAGTACCCTCCGCGCTCGGAAAGACACCCGAGGAGAGAAAAGCCAACCTCGTTTCCATTCTTGACGGCTATTTCTCGCAGGGCGCGCACCATATCAACGTCAACGTCCTCGAAAGAGAGAGGCTTATCGAGGCTATGAAAAACCCCGACCTGTACCCCAACCTTACCATCAGGGTAAGCGGCTACGCAGTTAACTTCCACAAGCTCACCCCCGAGCAGCAGAGAGAGGTTATCAGCCGCACCTTCCACGAAAATGTCTAGGCAGGGATATATACACAGCCTGCAGTCGCTGGGCACGGTTGACGGCCCCGGGGTCAGAGCGGTCGTGTTTTCCTCGGGGTGTCCGCTCCGATGCGTCTTTTGTCACAACCCCGACACCTGGAAAAAGGAAGACGGACAGCAGGTATCCGTTGACGAGCTCGCCTCGAAAATCAAAAGGCTATACCCCTATATAAAAAACGGCGGAGTCACCCTCTCGGGCGGCGAGCCCTGTATGCAGGCGGAGTTTTTCACCGATCTTATAAGAGAGCTTAAGGCTATGGGTCTGCATATCGCTCTTGATACCTCGGGCGCGGTGTATAACGAAGCTGTCGACGAGCTGCTTTCGCTGTGCGACCTCGTTTTGCTCGATATTAAATTCACGAGCGAGGAAAAATACGTGCGCCACACTCTCGGCTCGCTCGAAAAAACGCTTCGCTTTCTTGACAGAGTGACAGAGCTTGGTATACCCGTGTGGATAAGACAGGTTATAGTTCCCGGTATCAATGATACCGAAGCTGATGCCAAAGAGCTTCGCGCTCTTATCAAAGGCTACCCGACGGTAGAGAAAATCGAGCTTCTTCCCTTTAGGAAGCTCTGCCTTGAAAAATACGAGCAGCTGGGACTAAAGTTCCCCCTCGAGAGCACGCCCGAGCCTTCGGCGGAGCTGATGACGAGGCTTGATAAAATAGTGAACGGCTGATACTCAGCCCTTCAGAACAACCGAATAGAAATTGGCTGAGTCAGAAGCTCCCCGTAGCGGATGGCTCAGCCTCTTTTTTCGCACCTTCCGCATTTTCAATTCTCCATTCTGCATTCTGCATTCTGCATTCTCCCCCTCTTTTTCGTTAAATCTAACCAAAAAAAGCCAATATGTTCGTACAGTTTTGACCTTGACTATTCTTTATTTAAAGATTATAATTAAATTAACTTGGCGTATTGTGCCCGTCTGGCCGTAAGAGAGTCGAATTGAAGTAGAGCGGTTCTTACTCTTTCGGCGAGTATGTACATATTTCGCCGTGGAGGAGCTGTCGCCGCTACCCCCTCCCCCTCTCCCGGGGTGTGGCTGGGCTTGGCGCTTCGGTTTGACTCCATTACGGCTAACGGCATAAGCGCACTTGTAAATTTCATTTTTTTGAAAGGAAAAACACAAAATGAGAAAGCAAAGCAAAATTCTCTCCCTCCTGCTCGCTCTGTCTCTTCTTCTCGTGGTGTTCTTCGTTCTTCCCGCATCCGCGGAGGAAACGTTCGCTCCCGCCACAGTAGAACAGGAAGTCTTGTACAGCGAACAGGACGCCACCCTAGCTGGCGTTGTTATCGACTATGAAGTAGCGAACAACGTTTATTCCCAGTTCACCAGCGGAATTAAGCTTAACAAGGATGTGCTTGGCGTGTATCTGGTTCAGGAAATCGATACCGCTAAGGATTACATCAAGGTAGTTTCCCCCTCTAACGGAACAGTTGATGGCTACCTCTCCACTCACGTGCTTGAGTATGATGGTACCGATAGCTGCAACCTTTCCGGCTCTAACGGCTACTTCGTATACGAATTCGATATCGCATGCGACGAGTCCATTATGGCTAATATGACGATTACCCCCGTTATCCAGAAGGTTGGCGAAGGCAACAAGTTCGTTAGCAATCCCCCCACTATGGCAGAGCTCTTCAACAACCAGTATGCTAACAAGGACGGCTGGAACCACGTTACCATCGTTGGTAGAATGTCCAACGGCGAGATGCTCGTGTACGTGAACAACGAGCGTGTTATCTCCGGTAGATATTTCAGCACCGACTCTAGTGCTGAGTGGAAGTTCATTGGCTGCCGCTTCGACCTTGAAAGCGCTATTACCTCTACCAGCGAGGGATACCTTCTTGACAATCTCTCCTGCCGTATCTTCAAGAACAACGAGGATGTTGATAACCTCGAGGAAAAAGGATGGACACTCTCCGAGTGGACCGAGAATATATTTGACGCAGAGAAGAACACCCCCGCCCTTCCCGTTCTCGCAACGGTTGACGGCACTCCCGTATACTCCTCCGGCGCTCTTCTTGCTGCTATCAACGGCAACGAGAATAACAAGAACGTTGAGATTCTCCGCAGCTTCGCCGCTGAGCTCGTTATCACCGCGTCCGCAGTCGTTAACACCAACGAACTTAACGTTAAGCTCACTGCAGGTACCGGAACCACCGCTACCACAGACGGCAACGCAGTTATCTTTGAGACCGCTTGGACACCCACCGCTTCCGAAGAGGCTCTCGACCACGGCGACCAGTACATTCCTCCCGCTCTTATTATCGACAAATCCGTTCCCGGTAACCTCTATGCTCCCTTCAACAGCGGCGTCAAGCTTGACTCCGACAGCGACAACTTGCTGAGAATAGCTAAGGTTACTAACCTCGAGACCGGTAACACCTATCTCAAGATAGCTCCCAACAAGAACACTAACAGCGACAGCGATAACCCCAGATTCGCTACTGAGGTTCTCAAGTACGTTGACGATATTAACACTATCACTCTTACTCACGGCAAGGGCTTCTACGTCTACGAGTTTGACCTTGCTACCGACTCCAAAATTATCGAGGGCATGCGCATTCAGCCCGTTCTTCGCTCTACGGTTGACAACAGCGCTGCATGGCCTACTGCAATCAGAGTTGCTGACCTTATCAACGGTACCGAGGACAGCTGGGTTCACGTTACCATCGTTGGTAATATGGCTACCCAGGAGCAACTCGTCTACGTTAACAACGAGCGCGTTACTCAGGACTGGGGCGACGGACCCAAGAACGTCAGCTACGTTAACACCTCCGAGGGCAACTGGGTATTCCATGGCTGCCGCTTTGAAATTCCCAAGAGAACCGATATCTCCACTGATGAGTCCGTACTTCTTGACAACCTCTCCTGCCGTATCTACAGAGAGACCGAGGATGCTGACAACCTTCACGATAACACCAACTGGACCCTCTCCGACTGGTCTGACAAGATCTACGACGAGAAAGAGCCCCTTGAGAAGCTTCCCGCTATAGCTAGAGTTAACAACGAGAAGGTTTACTCCCTCGCTAACCTCAATGCACTTCTCGCTGAGGGCGGCGACGTCACCGTTGACTTCCTCAGAAGCTTCACTGGCACTGCAGTTACTGCTCGCGGCGGAGTATTCAAGACTCACGGCAACGGCAAGATTATCTGCAACAACACTCCCACCATGGTAGGCGGAAATGTAGTTTCCGGCTCGCTCGCAGTTTCTACTGACGGTGACGTAGTTACCTTCACCAAGATCACCGAGGAGAACCTCAACACCTACACCGTTGCTACCAGATGGGTAATCGATGCAGCTAACAGAGTCATCGAGAACATCTACTTCCTTGAGGGTGACCAGATTTCTTACATCGGCCAGACTCCTCTTAAGACCAACTACATCGAGGACGGCAAGCTCTACAACGCATTCTGGGCAGACCGCACAGGCGCCGAGATCGTTGACTTCGGCATCGCTACCAAGGGTCAGAACTATGCGTTCAATCTCGCTTACAACACCACCGATACCGACATCACCATCAAGAACGAGCTTAAGTACAACCTTTCGCTCTACACTAACTTCGACGTTAACCTCTACGTTCCCGCTGACAAGGCAACCCTTACCGGCGAGACCGTTACCCTTGGCGAGGCTCAGTACGTTGTAGTTACCAAGTCCGTTGCTGCTCCTGCTGTTGCAGAGGGCGCTGTATTCGAGGTTACCTTCACCGTTGACGGCGTTGAGTACACCGAGAAGGTTACCGTTAACGTTG
>JAEIGA010013274.1_pt1 | contig 12536 bp, 9 predicted proteins | sample 9270691 | NCBI WGS metagenome assembly JAEIGA01 (sample SAMN17057246, study PRJNA624740) | gut metagenome | biome: biome; isolation source: fecal sample | host: Bos grunniens | place: China: Xizang | collected 2019 | reverse complement strand
GAACAAGGTGCGAAAATCGTGGACTTGACCGATAACGTCATTTCCTTAAACAACAACCGCTTGGGTGTTTACACCTTCGATTTGTCCCCGACCAAAGGCACCGGAAATACGGTCGAGTGGACTTTAACCGGTAAAAAAGATAAAGCCAACATGGAAGTGTACGGTCAATTGCCGCTCGTCGGCTTGGCCTTGGCCAGCGAAGGGGGAGAACTCCTTACGCACTCTGTAACCGATGCCTGGAAGAGCGACAACGAATTCAGCACCTTCCTCAACGGGGCTTATCACCACACCCGCTACGAAACGGGCAGCGGTTTTGACTTGGACTCCGCCCTCGTGCAAGTGGGTGCTTGGAAGAAATTTAACGAAGAATGGTTGGGTGGTTTCTTTGCCAAATACTCCAACGGTTCTTACGAAACCTACCCGATTAAAGTAACCGGTTCGGCCAATGTATTTGGCGGCGGGCTCATGACTTCTTACCGCTACAGCGAAACGGGCCGCTTGGAAGCCTCTTTAGAAGCGGGCTATATGGATATGGATTTTGAATCCGCTTCCTTGATTTCTTCCTTCAACAGCAAAGGCATGTATTATGGTGCTTCTGCCGGCTTTGTGGAATCTTTGATGCAAGACTTAGACCTCTTTGCCAACATCAATTGGCTCCGCAAAGGAGATGACGACATCACGGATAACTTGGGTCAAAAAGTTACCTTTGACACCATGCAAAGCCTCAACTTGCGCTTCGGTGCGGATTACACCCTCTCCAACATTAACTGGGGCGGTTTAATTCCCTCCTTGGGCGCGATGGGTATTTACGAATTTGACGGCGAATCTTCCGTAGAAATCGACGGAAACAAAAACAGCGATGCTTCCTTAAAAGGCATGAGCGGCCGCGGTCAAATTTCTTTGGCCTATCAAAACAACGATTCCTTCTTGCCCTTACGCACGGTATTCACGGCTTACGGGCAACTGGGTAACCGCAGAGGATTCGGCGGAGAAGTAAACATCTCCTTCGAATTCTAATCAAAAAGTTTTAAGGGCTCTCTTTATGGGAGCCCTTATTTAAGAAAATTTAATACGCAACAAAAAATTGTTGCGTATTTTTTTGAAAACTGTTATAATATATATGTAGTCATTAAGGGCCTGTAGCTCAGCTGGGAGAGCGCCTGCATGGCATGCAGGAGGTCGCAAGTTCGATCCTTGTCAGGTCCACCATTTTTTAATTATAGAACCCACCGAAAGGTGGGTTTTTTATTGCTCGGTTTTTACACAAAAAATAAATGGGAACCCTTCTAAAATTTCATACAATACTTGTATGCGTTGGTATCGAGATAAATTTTTTTGGTATATTTTCGCAACCCTGGCCATATTCAAAGTATTAGCCTTTGTATTTTTGTTTTTCTTTCACCCGGCCGGAGAAAATATTTTGGCATTTCCGGACTCTGTCGGCTACGTATATCCCGCCCAAACCTGGCTGGCATATGGGCAAATGTGGGAAGCTGTTTCCGCTACCCCCATGTTGCTGCGTACGCCGGGCTATCCCTTCTTTTTAGCCCTTATCCAAACCCTTACAGGAAATATGACTTGGGCCATAGCCGCCACGCAAAATTTGCTTTCTCTTTTTCTTTTGATTCCCGTTTATCTAACAACTCGCTTATTATCCGGCGTAAATGCCGCGCGGTGGGCAAGTGTTTTTTGTGCGGGAAGCGTACTGTATTTTTCCCTTTCGTTTGCCGTTTTGACGGAAATACTTTGCGTATTTTTACTTGCTTGGTTCGTCTTTTTGGCGGTTCGCTTTTTAACCAATCCGCGAAGTGCAGATTTATTAGGCGCTTCTTTGTTTTTGGCCGGCGCCGTTTATGTACGCCCGGCAACCTACTATTTTATGTTTTTTGCCGCGGTTCTTTTTTTAGTTTTTCGCGCCGCTAAACTGATCCGCTTTTCCTTTCTCAAAATATCCTTATTTTTTGTTTTACCGCTTTTCTTAAGCATTGGGGCTTGGCATTTTAGAAACGCCCGTGTGGCAGGCTATAAGGGTTTTACCGGTGTGGGAGCTTATAATCTCTACATATGGAACGAAGACTATATCGCTAAAAAATTTAATTTGCCCGTATTGGAAGCCCGCCATCGATTGGAACTGGCATTGCCGCCCGAGTTTTCCGCCCTCCCTCCGCGTGAACAAGTACGGCTTTATAAAGAACTGGCGAAACCGCTTATTCGGGAGAGTTTCTTCTACAAATTATCCCGTGCCCCCTGGTGGCTGACTAAAACCCTTTTGGGAGCCAACAACGCCCACCTGCAACAGTTATTTCATGCCGAAAAACCTTCCTTCTTTCTCTTTCTTGTAGCAGAAGGACAAGTTTGTCTGCTGATTCTTTTTTGCGCTATCGGTTTTTGGATTTTGTGGAAAAAGGAACGCAAAACCGCTTTCTTTCTATTCACTTATTCTCTCTATTTTTGGGCAATCGGTTCGGTTTTCTCGGGGGCATACGCACGCTTTCGCGCGCCGTTTGAATTTGTGCTTTGTATAGCCGCGGGGACGGCCCTTTCGTTCCTGTGGGATAAATACAAAAAACTCTCTTAAAAAAACCGCCCCTTCCGGAGCGGTTTTTTTATAATCCCAAAGATAAACTGTCTATCAAAAAAGAAGGGAATTTCAAGTCGGCCATTTTTTCTTGAGTGGGCTTGAAATCGTACTCGTGGCGCAAAAAACGGAAGGTCTTTTCTTCGGTATCCCAAATGCCGAAGGAAGCGCGGGAATCGTTATCGCGAGGCTTGCCGACAGCCCCCGGGTTAATAATATAGCGGTTTTTTTCGTGCAGGCGCACGGTGGCATCGGTACGCTTGTTTAAGTAAATGGAACAGCCTTTTTCGTTGCCTTTCATGTAGAAGGGAAGATGGATATGCCCCACAAAGCAAACCTGGCCTTGCCACAAATCGTATGTGGTGCGAAATTGGGAACAGCTGGAAAAGTATTCTTTAATCGGGTCTTTCGGTGTGCCGTGTACCACCGCGTAACCGGGCTTTTGTTGGATAGAAGGAAGCCCCGTCAAAAAACGAATCGTTTTTTCGCTTAATTGGCTTTTCGTAAGGGCAAGGGCCTGCTGGGCTTCATGGTTGAAGAATCCTTCGATTTCCGGTTGAGCAAATACAGCATCATGATTGCCCATGACACAACCGATTAGAGGCAAATTCATCACTTTGCGAACGCACTTTTCAGGATCCGGGCCATAGCCGATTAAATCCCCGCAGAAAATATAAGATTGCGCCCCTTCCTGCTTTAGACGCTTCAAACAAGCCTCTAATGCTTCCAAGTTTCCGTGAACATCAGAAAAAACACCTACTTTCACTTATTCCTCCGCCAAGGCTTCAATGGCATATTTCTTTTTTACTTCTTCGGGGTTGCGGTCTTCCAAGTTGACCGACATTACTTTGGACACCCCGCTTTCTTCCATGGTAATACCGTAGAGCATACGCGCCGATTCCATCGTGCGTTTGTTGTGCGTTACCACAATAAATTGCGTGGTTTTGGAAAACTCTTTAATTAAGTTCACATAGCGTTCCACATTGGCTTCGTCCAACGCGGCATCGGCTTCGTCCATAATACAGAACGGAGACGGGTTGTGCGTAAAGAACGCAAACAACAGCGACATGGCCGTTAAAGTTTTTTCGCCACCCGACATGGAAGTAATGTTCAACAGTTTTTTACCCGGAGGTTGGGCAAAAATTTCGATGCCGGTTTCCAATAAATTGTCCGGTTGGGTAAGCACTAAATCACACTCGCCGCCGCGGAAAAGAGTTTGATAAATGTTCTTAAAGTGCATACGCACTTGTTCGAAGGTATATTTGAAGTTTTCGCGCGTGGTTTGGTTGATTTTGTTAATGGCGGATTTCAAATCTTTTTTGGCACTTTCCAAATCCGCAATTTGAGAACGCAGGAAAGTATTGCGCTCGGTTAACGCATCGTATTCTTCCGGTGCGGTCATATTGACGGCGCCCATGTTTTCGATGCGTTTACGCATCATTTTTACGCGCTCGTAATCCACCGTTTTTTCACCATAGTGCATTTGGGCTTCCTCAGGAGTGATGTTCCAACTTTCAAACAAGTTGTTCACTACCGTGGTGCGTTGGCGGCGCGCGTTGGAAAGGGCGTTTTCCAAATCGTTCTTTTTAATGGTTAAATCGGAAAATTCTTTTTTGGAAGCATTTAACGAAGCGTTTTTTTCGTTAAAATCTTTCTTGAGCATTTCCAATTCTTCGCGCATTTTATGTTCGGCCAGTTCCAACTGAGCAAGGGCGTCTCGTTCGGAAGACAGTTTGGCTTGGGTAGAAAGTTTTTCGTCAGCCAAACTCTTAAGGCGCAGGTTGGAAGAGGCAATCTGTTCGTTGCGTTTGCCTTCGTTTTCGGTAAGGCTGTTAAATTCAAACTCGGTTGATTTCAAATCTAATTCCACATTGTTCTTTTTAATGCGGATTTCGTAGAGTTTGGCACTTGCATCGTTTAACGCACTTTTTACCGTTTCGGCTTGGGCACGCAAACTTTCCTGCGATTTTTTTACTTCTTCGGCGCGGGTTTGCGCTTGCGCATGACGGGTTTTTAATTCTTCCAATTGTTGTCTTAAATTTTCTACATTTTTACGGCGATTATCTACCCGCAAAGTGATTTCCTGTTTGCGTGCAAAGGCCCGTTCCAAGGTTTGTTTGGTAGCCGCTATTTCGCGTTCTTTATTGGCATATTCGTTTTGTACGGTATTCAAAGCCAAGGCCGTTTCCTGCATTTTACTACGCATTTGTTTTAAGGCATTATCGGCTTGGGTCAAGGCTTCGTAGTTGGAAATGATTTGTTTGGAAAGGGTTTCTTCTTCCTCGGTTTTGGTTTGCATTTCCGCCCGAACGGTTTCTTCTTCCCCCCAATAGGCTTCGGGGGCGCGCACTCCTTCGGCACCGCCTCCCACGAAGAACGCTCCTTTTACAGAGCCGTCTTTGTATTCATATCCGCCGATAACGAAGTTGATTAAATCGCCCAATTCGGCCGGATAGGAAAGTTGTTCCTTCAGGGTTCCGCCTTGTTCTTTGGCGGAGGGAACTTGGGAAAGAATAATAAATTTAGCGCGGGCTTTTCCGTTTTGTTTTAACAAGGCCAAAGATTCCTGTACGGCTTTTTCATTTTCACACAAAACGGCATCTAAGTATTTACCGAAAGCCTCTTCTACCGCCACACCCAAAGACGCAGGATATTTAAGGGCCTTTCTCAACGTGCCTTTGATACCGGGAATACTGCTTTTTAATACGGCTTGCGCGCCTACCCAATAAGGGTCGTTTTTCCCTTGGGTTTGAATCATTTCCAACTTGGCTTGCAAGGCGGCACGGGCCGATTTAACGGTAGAGAGTTTTTCGTTCAACGAAGAACGCTCTTGCTGTAAATTTTTAAGGGTTTCTTCCCCCCCGGAAATTTCGCGGCGGGCATTTTCCACCGCCGATTTGGCGCCTTCCACGCGGGAAGCAATTTCTTTTAGGGCTTGCTCTAAACCGACCAATCCTTCTTGTTGTGCTTGGCTCGTTTTTTCGGCAACAATTAAATCTTCGTTTTCACGAGCAACGGAAGATTCTTCCAACGAAATACGGTTGGACACTTCCATCTGTTTTTGCACCAAACTCATCAGTTCGCCCGAAGCGCGTTGAAGTTCGCTTTCGGCATTTCTTAAATCGGTTTCCAATTTTTGTGCACTGGCCGTTTGCACGTTGTAATTTTCCTGCAACGGGGTAAGTTCCGCCGATACGGCAGAGAGTTGTTCTTTTAAGCGGGCGATGGCGGGGGCCAATTCCTGCAAGCGGTTTTGCCCGCGTTGAGATTCCGCACCCGAAGCCGCCACTTGGGCCGTTAATTCCGCGCTTAAGTTATCGCAGTTTTTAATGGCACCTTCCAATAAACCTACCTGATATTTGCTGGCAGAAATTTTTTCGTTAAATTCGGCCGCTTCTTTTTGTTTGTGCGTTAAATTTAAGTCCAAAGCCGCACACGCGCCTTCCTGCGCGGAAATGCGGTTTTCTAAATCTTGTTGCCGGCGGACAATCGGTTCCAATTCGCCCGTATGTTTGGCGATAAGCCCGTCAGCCTCTTTAATAGAACACACGGAAATGGCGATTTCGCTTTCCTTTAATTCTTCGCGATATTTTTGATATAAGCGTGCTTTTTTGGCTTCGCTGTCCAACTTTTTAATTTGTTCGCCGATAAGGGCCACCGTGTCGGCAAGGCGTGCCAAGTCCAAATCTACGCGTTCCAAACGCTTGATACATTCTTCCCGTTTGGACTTATATTTGGATACGCCGGCCACTTCTTCAAACATTTCACGGCGTTGTTCGGCCGAGGCGGAAAGTACGCTTTCCACCCCCCCCTGGTCGATAATAGCATATCCTTCTCCGCCGATACCGGTATCCAAAAATAAATCGCGGATATCGCGCAAGCGGCATTGAACTTTATTCAAATAATACTCGCTTTCTCCGGAGCGGAAAATTTTACGGGTAACGGTAATTTCATTAAAATCTAAGGGGAGTTGGCGGGAGGAGTTATCAAACACCATGCTCACTTGCGCCATATTTAAGGGGGCTCTTTTGGCTGTACCGTTGAAAATAATATCTACCATGGAAGAAGAGCGGAGGGACTTCCAACTCATTTCTCCAATTGCCCAACGTACGGAATCAATCACGTTGGATTTTCCGCAACCGTTCGGGCCCACCACACAGGTGATGCCGGGTTCAAAGTCCAGGCGGGATTTATCCGCAAAAGATTTAAAACCAGTAATTTCAATCGCTTTTAGATACATAATGTCCCCTTGGGTAGATATACTTTGATTATACCATTTCCCTATACAATATATATAGAGAAAGGTGTTTTTTGAGACCCTTACGCGTACGAGCAAAAAACAACCCGAGGAAGGCCCGACGAAAAAACCGCTTGCAAAGTGTGGAATTTTTTATTAGACTTTTGGGGTAAGACGTTTTCCTTAAAAGGAGGATTATCCAAATGGCAGAAAAAGTACTTAAAGTTGGTATGGACCGCGAAGACGGCTTCCTCTACTACATTGACAAAGACGGCGACATCGCTCGCGTGCAAATGGCCAGAGGCGGCAAAAAAGGCGGCAAACCGAAAAAAGTTGAAAAATGCGGCATTAAAAAAGAAAAAGGATATCTCTATTTCTTGGACAAGAAAGGTGATATCTCCAGAGCCAAAATGGTTAACGCCAAATAATCAACAAAATTTAACACCCCGCATTTTTGCGGGGTGTTTGTTTTTTTCTAAACGCAAAATTTTTGCGCAGGGTTTAACCTGACGCACAAGAGGCGCAACTCGCATTGTACAACATCACGCTATGCCTCCGCGTTTTGCGCCTCCTGTTTTTCTCACTGCTATCTTCCTCATCATTTTAATCGACAAAAAAGGGGCCGGCCGAGCCAACCCCTTCCCCAAAAAGATTTAACCTTTCACACTTTTTAGACGATAAAAGTTTTCCCTTTATAATCTTCCTTCAAAAAAGGAAATGCTTGCACAAGCGCAGTAAGGTTTACATCAAAATTGCGCTGAGCAGCCGCTTTTTTTACCGCGTTTACCAGTTCTTCGTTTTGCGTAGCACCCGGTTGCAAATGCAAGGTATTAAAAGTATGGTCAGGCGCGTGCTTATCTTCTTTGCAAATGTTCAAACCGGAAAGATAATCTTCAAACTTAAAATCATCTTTTGCCTCACTGGCGGCAATCGGGTTTTTGTCGATTTTCAAACGCACGCAAGGCACCTTATAGGCATCAGCAATAATTAAACCATGCAGGGAAGAAGATAAAATATAGTCGCATTGTAATATTTCGTCCACAAAAGAATTTAAGTCGTTGTACGGGCGATTGATATCAATTATCTTTACCCCTTCTACTGCCGAAAACATGGACGCAAACTTTTCCTGAGACCAATGCAACACAACTCCCAACCTGAATTTTTTAGATAGTTGCGGAAAATAAAATTTTGGCATCAGCAGTGCCGGGTCGGCAAACACAGCCGGGCATTTGTAGCCGGCTTTTAACAAAATTTCGCGCGTTTTGGCTCCGCGCACCGCCAAATAACAAGCGTTGCCTACTTTGCCGCGGAAGTGTTGGCGAATTTTGGTTAAAATTATTTTGTATTGCGCTTGAGGAGATAAGAACCCGCTGCCCCACACCACCGTTTTGGCACACATTTTGTTTCTGCTTAAAACGGAACCTACGGAACACAAATGATAAGTGTTATCTTCGGGATATTTTACTACTTCTTTTCCCGATAATTTTTCTACGATATAGCGCGACAGCAAATCGCCATAGTTCCCCGCTTCGTACCCGGTTGCCATACATACGCTGATTTTGTCACGCGTGGGGCCGGCCAAACATTTTTCTATAGTGGCTAAAGTCATCAGTCCTCCCGATGAAAACACAAAGTAAGATATCAGCACCTTCCCGGGCAAAATGGTTTTATCGGAAAAGAAAAACCCGAAAAGGGGGAGTTTTTATTTTTTAATAATCTGTTTTCCGCTCTGCAGTCAGCGGACTACCTATATCATAATAAAATTAGTGGAAATTTGCGAATTAGCGGAAAAGGCAAGCCCCTTCATAGCGAAAATTTTGATAAAACTTTCGCTTCAAAAAGAAAAAGGGATGTTTAACCCAATACTTAAAAATTCTTTTGCATAAGGCAGGTGTGGAAATTTTTTGGAAACAATCTTTCCACGGCGTTTTTGCCATAAAAATTTGATATTCCAAAGTAGTTTTATGTTTACCGCAATAACGCACCCATGGTTTAGCAGGGCTGGCATAATGCACCACGGAACAAGTGTTAAGCAGGTTGCGGTACTTTTTTATTTCCGGATATTTGTTCCAAGCATAAGTTAGCCAATACATTTGTCCGTTCCATTTGCAAGAAAGAATTTTGATTTGCTTACGAAAAACAAAGTTGATGGCATCTTGGTCCTCAAACTGTAAAGGAGCAGGAGGATTCTGCAAATAAGCAAGCAGTTGCTGTTCTGCGTTTTCTTTGCGCCAACGCGCCAAATCCACAAGCAGCACCCCCGAGTTGATGTAGGAATACTCATGCCACGGCCAAGAATGTTTGTTTTGGCGGGCGAGATTCATTACACCGAAATCTTCCACCCCGCCCAACAGATTATTTCCCAAATCAACCGAAAACAAATTGTAAAGAGATTTACGCACAAAAACATCACAATCTAAATAAATCAAGCGGGATATATTCGTTGGCAGTAAACTCCCCATAAATAAACGAGCATAAGCCGTGTGGCTTAAATGCGTGTTGACTACGGGAAAGCGGGATAGAGTGGCCCTGTCTATAGGATAATAAGAAACACTGAAATTACTGTAATAATTTTGCAGAGAAGACAACTTCTGTTTGTTCTCGGCACCGATGCCGTCATCTAAAATATGAAAACGGCAAAATTCATCTGCTTTTTTGAAAGATAACACCGAAGCCAATGCAACACCCATGTATGGGGCATAGTTATCGTCTGCAGCAAAACAAATATCCAACACTTTCATCTCAGGCTCCTTTTCTTTTGGTTTGTGCACACAAAACCAACCGCGCGTTTTCCGGGAAAACGCCGTCACCAGCAAAAGAAGCAAAACGAGGAAGCAAAAAACGAGGTAAGAGGCTTCTTATACAACCGTGAAGAATTTTACATGCTTTACAGGTTAAAAGACCTTTTCTCCCAGAGAAAAACCTAACCTAACTATATGATAACAAAATTTTAGAATTAGTCTTTTTCTTTGGGCTTGATTTTCCGCAAAAAGCGCCTAAACTAACAGTATTCGACGGTCTTGGAGGCATTATCAAATAATTCTTTCTCTTTTTCCTGCCTGATATCCGCCTAAACGAAAGGCGGCTTTTTTCTCCCCCTTGCGCGCGAACGCGCGAACGATTGACAGACGGCATTTTTAATGGTTTAATAACTCTACGGGGGACTCTCTCGCAACCACTAAACGGAGGAATTTATGGATATTAAAATTACGGCTAAAAACATCAAATTAACGCCGGCTATTAAAGAATATATCAATACCCGCGTAAGCAAAGTGGAAAACTTTTTCGATAACATTGTTTCCGCCCAAGTGCTTATTTCGGTAGAAAAGAAAATCAACCAAAAAGCGGAAATCATTTTGCACACCGGTGCCAAAACCACCATCAGCGCCAGCGCCGTGGAAAGCAACCTTTACAAAGCCATTGACGCCGCTGCCGTAAAAGCCGAAGCGCAAGCCAAAAAAATTAAAAACAAAGCCAAAGCCCGCAAAGTAAGCAAAAAATCCGTAAAAGAAGCGGACTTGAGCACTTTTGCCGAACATATTATGATTCAGCAAAACGATGTTAAATTCTCCGTCATCAAACAAGTGGAAGTATCTCCCATGAATCCGGAAGATGCCGCTTACGAAATGGAACGCCTGGGTTATTCCTTCTGGATGTTCTTAGACGAAGATTCCAAGCAAATCAACTTGATTTTCAAACGCTTGGACGGCACCTACGGCCTGATTAAACCCATCAAAAAGAAATAATGACACAAGACGGGGCTGAAATGGAATTTACCAAATCCATTACGGTAGCAGAACTACTCCAGGTTAAGAGGCTTAACCTGGAGTTAGTCTGCGGAAAAAGATATATCCACCGCGAGATTACGCTGGGCAGTGTCAACCGCCCCGGCCTGGCGCTCGGCGGGCATTTGGATAATTTTCGTGCTAATTCGGTGCAGGTTTTCGGCCGGGGGGAACACGCCTTCTGCCAAAAAGAAAACAAAGCGCGCTTGCGGGCCAATGTTTCCAAAATGTTAAGCGAAGGAAATGTGCCCTGTGTTATTATGACCGCCGATTTAGACCCGCTACCCGCGATCAGAAAAGCCTGTTTGGGGGCTGATGTGCCGGTGCTGAAAACGGCTATGGAATCGGCCGCTTTCGTGGCGGAATTTTCCCGATTTTTAGACGAAAAACTGGCGCCCGTTACCCATGTGCACGGGGTAATGGTGGATGTAAGCGGAATCGGGGTGCTGATTCGCGGAGAGTCCGGCATCGGCAAAAGCGAATGTGCACTGGAACTTATCAAACGCGGCCATATTTTGGTGGCCGACGATGTGGTGGAAATTCAAAAAAGCCGTGGCCGTTTTTTGGTCGGCTCCTGCCCTACCATGTTAAGACATTACATGGAAGTAAGAGGTTTAGGTATTTTGGACGTACCGCTTCTGTTTGGCGTAGGCTCTACGCTTGACGAAGCCAAAATAGATATGGAAGTAGTACTTACCTCTCCGTCCAAACAACCCTTAGACCGCTTGGGAGTAGAGCAAAAAACGACTAACATTTTAGGGGTAGAAATTCCTTCGCTGGGGTTGCCCGTTACCCCCGGGCGCAACTTGGCAGTACTTATTGAAGTGGCTTCCCTGAACCAACAGTTAAAAAGCCAAGGTATTTTTTCCGCCAAGGAATTCAGCCAAAAGATTTTGGATAAAATGAAAAAAGGAACCGGGGATAAAAATGGAAAACAATAAAAGAAGAGTTTTTATTATCACCGGTATGAGCGGGGCAGGAAAATCCCAAGCACTTAAAATGTTCGGCGACTTGGGTTTTAACTGTGTGGATAATTTGCCCTTGGCTCTTTTCGGCAATTTTATCGAATATGTAAAAACCACCGACACCATGCAAAATGTTGCACTGGGCGTAGATGTGCGCGAAGGCGACAGATTGCGCGAAGTGCCCAAGTTGTTAGATGCTTTGGTGAAGGACGATTTTACGGTAAAGGTAGTATTTTTGGACGCCTCCGAAGAGTGCCTGATTCGCCGCTTTTCCGAAACCAAACATCGGCACCCGATTCAAAAGAAATTGGCGGCCGCTATCGCGCACGAGCGGGAATTGTTGATTCCCATTAAATCAATTGCCGATAAAGTAATTGATACTTCTTCTCTTAAATTGGGAGAACTAAAAGAAAAATTATCCGGTTTGTTAGGTATTGCGCGCGCCGGAGATATGCAGATTTCCGTAATGTCTTTCGGGTTCAAGCACGGGATTCCCAAAGATTGCGACATCGTAATGGATGTCCGCTTTTTGCCCAACCCGTATTACATTGCAGAATTAAAAGAAAAAACAGGGCTGGAAAAAGAAGTGCAAGATTACATCATGTCCTTCAAGCAATCGCATGAATTTGCCGGAAAATTCGCCGATTTCATCAAATACCTGATTCCTCAATACATCAAAGAAGGGAAAAGTTATTTGACGATTGCCATGGGTTGCACGGGCGGGCATCACCGCAGTGTGTTTATGGCCCATGCACTGGCGGAATACTTAAATAAACAGGGGTTAAGCGCCTCGGAATTTCACAGGGATATAGGAATTTAATTATGGTAAAAATTATTTTGGTTACGCATGGAAATTTAGCCCAACAAATGTTGGAAACGGCCGGACAAATCATCGGCAAGCCTTCCGAAGAAGGATTTGCCACTTTTACCGTAACGGCGGCTTCTTCTGTCGAAAAAGAAGCGGCGCGCTT
>JAEIGA010013273.1_pt1 | contig 12536 bp, 13 predicted proteins | sample 9270691 | NCBI WGS metagenome assembly JAEIGA01 (sample SAMN17057246, study PRJNA624740) | gut metagenome | biome: biome; isolation source: fecal sample | host: Bos grunniens | place: China: Xizang | collected 2019 | reverse complement strand
ATTCCGATTTTATGGGAAAATTATCTGAATCGGAACGAACAAAAATACTACGAGCGTTATTATTGTTTGAAACAGAGGATAAAATTCCTTATCATTACATAAAATATTTGCGTGATGATATTTATGAATTTAGGGTTAACTATGGTACTAATGAATTTAGATTGTTGTTTATTTACGATGGCGATACGATAGTTGTACTACTAAATTGTTTTAAAAAGAAAACTCAGAAAACTCCTAATAGTGAGATAGAAAAAGCAATACGTTTAAAAGAAGAATATTATGAACAAAAAGGCTGAAATATACGATATTAGTGCGGAACTTACCAAAGAATTTGGTGCAGTGGGCACAGCAAAGAGAGCAGAAGCTATAGAACAAGCTTGGGAAGAATATAATGCTCAAATATTGTTAGATGCACGTAAAAAAGCGCATCTAACACAAGCAGAAGTTGCAGCTCGCATTGGTGCTGACAAAAGTTATATATCACGTGTAGAACGTGGGTTAACAGTACCAACAGTTGCTACTCTCTATAAAATAGTGGCAGCAATGGGTTTTGCGGTTGTATTAAGACCTATTTAAAAAAAGTGGTATGTCTGGAATCCCGACATACCACTTACTTATATTAAGTTGTTAAATCTTATTTCTTAAAATACGAATCTAGGAGTTTTGTGGCAGCAATGAATGAGCTTATTTCGTCTTTGCTGATTTTTATTTCCATATCTGAAAGCTGTGCTTCTATTTCTGGATTTTTGTAGAAATGGTTGCGTAGGGCTTCGTCGATGGTTTCATACATCCAATATTTAGATTGTAGTTTGCGTTTTACATCGAAATAACCATTCTTTTTGGTGAAAGCAATGTATTCTTCCATCATTTGCCATACTTCTTCAATGCCTATTTTGTGGAATGCCGAGCAGGTAAGCACTTTTGGAACCCAACCGGACTCGTGTGCAGGGAATAGGTGAAGTGCGTTTTGGAACTGGCATTGAGCAAGTTTTGCTTTTTCTAGGTTTGCACCTTCTGCTTTGTTTATGATAATGCCGTCTGCCATTTCCATAATGCCACGTTTTATACCTTGTAGCTCATCGCCTGTGCCTGCAAGTTGGATAAGTAGGAAGAAGTCGACCATTGAGTGCACTGCGGTTTCGCTTTGACCTACACCCACAGTTTCAATAATGATTTTGTCAAAACCAGCAGCTTCGCAAAGCACAACTGTCTCTCTAGTCTTGCGTGCTACACCACCAAGAGAACCTGCCGATGGCGAAGGGCGAATAAATGCTTTATCGCTCACAGAAAGTTCTTCCATACGAGTTTTGTCGCCAAGAATACTACCTTTAGATCTTTCAGAACTAGGGTCGATGGCAAGCACTGCTAGTTTGCTACCTTTGTTTACAAGGTGCATACCAAGTGCTTCAATAAATGTACTTTTACCAGCGCCAGGCACACCTGTAATACCTATACGAGCAGAACGGCTAGCGTATGGCAAACATTTTTCAATCACCTCTTGCGATAGTGCATAATGCTCTGGAAGTGTGCTTTCTACTAGTGTAACGGCTTGTCCTAAAATAGAAATATCTCCTTTTAGGATGCCTTCTACATACTCGCCAGAGGTAAGAGTACGTTTTCTTTTTACTCTCACTAGGTATGGATTTACAGAAGGTGGCTGTGCAATACCTTTGTTTACTGTAAGTCCTTTATATTGTGGATCATTTTCTGGATGCATAGTTTAAATAATTAATACCTTGGTCTTAACACTGTTCCTGATAGTGTTAGTCTTTTTGTTGGTGTGTTAGAGTAAATAAATATTGATTTTTTAAATTTACCTTTTATTTCTTTTGGATCTATCACAAAACGTATAGTGCCACCCTCGTCGAAACCATATTGATTGATAAGTTCTCTTTCTAGAATTGTTACGCCAGGAGATGTGATTATTCTATTTATTTTTAATGTGTCTAGACCTTCGTTGCAGAAGTTGAAGTCGTACTCCAAGTCTTGTCTTAGTGTGTCAATTATTCCAAAATGATAACTTTCTATTTCTAACGCGAATACTGGCTCTTGACTTGGTCCCATAATAGAGTCGGTTAGGGTAGAATCTACTACCACTTCCACTACTTCTTCTTTTTTCTGTTTTTCTTTTGCCTTTTTAGGTTTGGCATACACGGTAAAACAAAATAGCAATAATATTATGCTTGGTATAATGCTTTTCATATCTTATCTAATATGAATGTAAAGGTACAAAAAAAGAGTGAAACACAAAAAATGTTTCACTCTTTTTATATGCAGCGTGAAAATTACCATTAAGGCTTATTCAGCAACTGGTTTTGGTTTTGGTATTACATTACCCTTAATGTTTAGTACAATAACTTGTGGTTTTTCTTCACCAGCTTGTTGGTAGCGTACAGTAATACTTTTGCTGAAGTTACCAGGACGACCTGCTGGATTGTAAGTAACTTTGATTAAACCTTTTTTCTTAGGAGCGATAGGTTCTTTTGGCCAGTTTGGTGTGGTGCAGCCGCAAGATGCTTGAACGTTAGTTAAAGTAATAGCTTTTTTGCTAGTGTTTTTAAATTCAAAATCAAATGATACTCTACCATCTACTTCATTGATAGTTCCGAAATCGTGAACTCTTTCTTCAAATTCGATAGCTTGTGTTTCTTGTGCCCATAATGCTCCGCATACAGAGAATAAAAGAGCTAATAAAAATAATTTTGCTTTCATAATATTTTATTTACGTATTAATAATTTATTTCTTTACAATTTTGTTACAATAACAAGACGCAAATTTACATAAAAAGTTTATTAAGACACTAATTTTTGTAGAATTTTTATGATTTTTTCCTTTTTAATTTATGTGTAACGAAAAATGTAAAGAAATTAATTATCTTTGTAAAAAAATAAATATATGAAAATAGCATTAATTGGATACGGAAAAATGGGAAAGACCATAGAGCAAATAGCAATCTCTAGAGGTCATGAAATAGTAAGTAGAATAGACATAGATAATCAAGAAGACTTTAATAGCGAGGAATTTAAGTCTGCAGATGTGGCTATAGAGTTTACAGCACCAAAAGTAGCTGTAGAAAATTATATCAAAGCGTTTAACTCTGGTGTGTCTGTGGTATCAGGTACAACAGGTTGGACAGAAAAAATGCCAGAAGTAGAAGCTCTATGCAATGAAAAAGGCTTGGCATTCTTCTGGACTTCAAACTTTAGTTTGGGTGTGAATGTATTTTTTGCAGTAAATAAATATCTAGCAAAAATTATGAACCAATTTGAAAACTACAATGTTTCTATGACAGAGGTTCACCATACACAAAAACTTGATGCTCCAAGTGGTACTGCAATCAGCCTTGCAGATGATATTTTAGCTCAGCTAGATAGAAAGTCTGCGTGGGAACTTGGCGAAGTAGAAACAGCAGCAGACAAACTTCCTATCAAAGCTATTCGTGAAGGACAAGTGCCAGGTATTCACACTATTAGATATGAATCTGAAGTGGATTCTATCACTATCACTCACGATGCAAAAAGTAGAATGGGATTTGCTTTAGGAGCTGTGCTAGCTGCTGAGTTTACTTGTGGTAAAAAAGGTATGCTTAGCATGAATGATATGTTAAAATTTTGATTATGATTAAATTTAAAGATATTCCATTTAAACAATGGCTTAAAGCTACTCTTGCAACAATAATTTATGTACTTTTTATTGTATGGGTAGGAAATTTTTGGTGGTTGTTGCTTTTGCCTATTATTTTAGATATTTATCTAACTAAAATAATACCTTGGACATTTTGGAAAAAGACACAAAACAAATTTCTTTACTCTGTAATGAGTTGGGTAGATGCTATTGTGTTTGCATTGGTAGCTGTGTATTTTATCAACACTTTTATTTTCCAAAATTATAAGATTCCAACATCTTCACTAGAAAAATCACTCTTAGTAGGGGATTATTTGTTGGTGGATAAGATTACATATGGTCCACGTGTGCCTATGACTCCACTTTCGTTTCCACTTGCGCAACATACATTGCCAATTTTAAATTGCAAATCTTATGTGGAAGTTCCTTCTTGGGATTATCGCAGATTGGCAGGTTTAGATACAATTAAAGCATTGGATATTGTTGTATTCAACTTCCCAGCTGGTGACACGGTTGCGTTAAAGGTGCAAGCACCAGATTACTACACTTTATGTGAGTTTTATGGTAGAGACAAGGTTTGGAACAACCCAGAATATTTTGGAGAGATTGTAGTGCGTCCTGTGGATAGACGTGAGAATTATGTTAAACGTTGCGTAGGTCTTCCTGGTGATAGTCTACAAATTATAGATGGACAAATCTATATCAATGGCAAAGCGCAAAAAAATCCTACAAATCTTCAAAGAAACTATCTTGTAATGACAGATGGTAGAAAGATTTCTGACGAACAATTTGAAAGATTAGATGTAAGTGTTGATGATAGAATTTTGATTAATAATTGGAAAAACGGTAATGTAATATTAGAATCGCTTCAATATCCACTTAATGAGAAAAATTCTTACAATCCAGTATATTTTCTTCCTTTAACATCAAAGGCGTTGAATCAAATAAAGAATTTCCCTAATGTGTTAGAGGTAATTGACGATCCAGATTTGTTCTCACATCAAGTATATCCAAAAGCATATACAAGCTGGTCTAGAGACAATTACGGACCTATCTACATTCCTCGCAAAGGTGCAACAGTGGAAGTGAATTTGGAAAACTATCCACTTTATGAGCGTTTGATTCGCACATACGAAGGCAATGAACTACAAGTAAAAGATTCTACTATTTACATCAATGGTGAAGTAGCTACTGAGTATACATTCAAAATGAATTATTACTGGATGATGGGCGACAATCGCAACAACTCAGAAGACTCACGTTATTGGGGATATGTGCCAGAAGACCACATTGTTGGTAAACCTTTATTCGTATGGTTGTCTATAGATAAAGACCAACCTGGTTTAGGTATTAGATGGGAACGTTTCTTTAAATGGGTAGATAAAATAAAATGATAAACCCTATAGTTATACCAGCGTACTCTGGAAATATACAGTATTACTCAATACTTTCAAATTTCAGAGAGGTATATCTGGAGCAGTATGCTCACTATGTAAAGCAAACTTACAGAAATAGATGTCAGATTCTTACTGCCAATGGAGTAATGAATCTGACTATTCCTGTAGATAAGGTGTCTGGCGAAAAAGTATTAGATAAAGATGTTAGAATCTCAGATACCGATTGGCAACGTGTTCATTGGGCTGCAATAGAATCTGCATACAACAATAGCCCTTTTTTCCTTTATTATTCAGACGATATTAGACCTTTGTATGAAAAGAAGTTTGATTTTCTTTTAGACTTCAATCTTAAATTGCAAGATGTAATCATTTCTCTTATAGGTTTGGATACTAATCTTATTTTAACAGAATCATATTCAGAGGCTAACGCATTTGATTTTAGGGAAAAACTTTCTCCTAAATATAAAGGTGAACCTTTAAATATTACATTAAAACCATATTATCAGGTTTTTAAGGAAAAGTTTGGCTTTGTAGAAAACCTAAGCATATACGATTTGCTGTTTAATATGGGTAATGAAAGTATTTTGATTTTAAAAGATTCCTACGTGATATGAAAAGATTTTTTCTGTATTTAGTTTCTATATTTATTGTCTCTCAGGCTTTTGCACAATATGAGTCTGCTGGAGCACCACTGAAATATACTCTAGAAAAACAGGGTATGCGTCGTAGTACTTCAAATTTCTATATAAACCTAAATGCAGATACAACAAAGGTGTCTTTTGATTCTCCTAGTAGAAAATTTATATCAGGTGTTACTTGTGATATAGATGTTTCGATAGCAGAAGGAAGTACGTTTGTAGAGGAAAAGTTTAAAGTATATAGAGTAGGTTTACATTCTGAAAATGCAAAAGGAATAGCTCTTTTCTTTGATAGATTTTTATTGCCAGAGGGCGGAAAGTTGTTTGTTTACAATCCGGATCAATCAATAGTTTACGGTGCATTTACGTCAGAGAATAACAATAAGGAAAATAAATTATTAATTCGTCCATTGCCATCAGATTCTATTGTTGTAGAGTATCAAGAGCCATTTGATGCAACATTTGAAGCAGACCTACACCTTTCTCAAGCTACACATGAGTTGAGAGGAGTAAACTCTTTTATGGCTTCAAATGAATGCTCACCTCATGCTACACATGAAGATAAAACAGAAAAACTAAGACAATCAGTTTGTCTTCTATTTATGGTTGGAGATGTTCAGTCTTTTTGGGGCACAGGTGCTCTAATTAATAATGCAGAACACAAACCTTATGTTTTCACAGCAGGACACAATCTGACAAAAGCATCCCTAGCAACTAAAACAGTGTATTATTTTAATTATGAAGTACCTGCTCAAGATGATAAATTTCAAGGTTCTAGACAATTTACAATCTCAGGTTCAACACTTATCTCTAGGGATAGCGAAGTAGATTTTGCTTTAGCTGAACTTAACATGATGCCACCAGCCGACTATCGTCCTTATTTGGCAGGTTGGACTAGAAATACTCCAAAAGCTCCTTATATGAGCATTCAGCATCCGTATGGGGATGTAAAAAAAGTAAGTTATACAGATGAACTTTCTGTTTCATATTTTAATAATCCACGTTATTCTACTTACTGGCATGTAAAAAGATGGAGCATAGGTGTTACAGAGCAAGGTTCTTCTGGTTCTCCACTTTTTGATGCAGATGGCTATATAATAGGTGAACTAACAGGTGGGAACTCTTTTTGTCATACTCCTGTAAATGATTATTTTTGTCAATTATCGGCAGCTTGGGATTATTATTCAGATGAAACAAAACAATTAGCTTGTTATATATCGCCTAATAAAGCTGATATTATGTCTATGGAGGGTTACGACCCTTATTCAGATTTAGAAGTTACAAGAATAAGTAATATTAAAAAAGGTGATGCAATTGCATTAAATACAGTTGACAGTAGTCCACTTGTAGGTCATACAAACTATAATTTTACCAAGTTTGCAGAGAAGTTTGAGTTAAAAGAATCTGCTTGTGTTTATGGAGTATATATTATGCCAATGCGTGGTAAATATGATGTTTCAAATCCTATCACAGTAGAAATATACTCAGGTGTTGATACTCCTGAAACACTTCTTTATAGCACTATCCTTCATCCTACAGAGGCTAATTTCTACAGAGATGGCAAGCCTTTTGAAAAAGATATTGTAGATTTTAAACGACAAGAAATTTATGTACCTCTTCATATTCCAGTGAATGTAAGTGGCAATCTTTTTGTTGTATTAGGTATTAAATATCAAAATGTAACTACAAAATTTGCAATGTCGTGTGTAAAAGCAGATGACAGAAAGTGTACTGCATATTTTTATGATGGTCAATGGAAACCATTTACAGAACATCCAACTGGAAAACATAATTTGAGCATTTGGATTGATCCAGTAGTAGGTAAATCTCAGAAAACAAACATAGGTGAAAATGTGGAGAATCAATCAAAATTTGTTGTTTATCCAAATCCTGCAAAAAGTGAGGTGTATGTAAGTCCTTCATTTGAAGGAGAATACAAACTATTTGATATGGCAGGAAAAATGGTAGGTACAGGTGTATATGATTCTCAAATAGATATGCCAGAGAAAGGTTTCTACATATTAGAATTGCTCCCAAACTTTGATAAAAAGGAAACTCATAAAATAATCTGCCATTAATGTTATATTCTACAAAAGGTATAGTTTTGCGCTTGGTCCAATACAAGGATAATAGCTTTATAGCCGAGATTTATACCCAAAAATTTGGCAAAGTTAGCTTTTCTGTGCATCGTCCACAAAGTAAAAAGGCTTCTATTAGGAATTATCACCTTATGCCTTTTTCGCTTCTTGATATGCAGATTGAATATAAAGAGAATAGAGATATCCAGAAAATTCGTGAGGCATCTCTTGCGGCAGAAAGCTATAATGTGGTAGATAGTCCTGTAAAGGGGTTGATATGTCAATTTATGGCAGAGGTGGTGAGTAAGACCTTGGAGCATAACAATGCAGACGAGATACTTTTTGATTATTTTACTTCATTAATAGGCAATATTTCCTTGTCGGAGAGTTTAGGTACTTTCCCATTAGATTTTCTATTAGGTTATTCACAATATTTAGGCATTTATCCAGATGATGGAGAGAGTAATGAGTTTGTAAAACTTTTAGGAGTAGAGGATAAGATCTTGTTATTAAAGGCGATAGAAGATACTTCTGTGCTTAACAGAATAGAAAGACGTAGGGCAATAAATATTCTTTTAAAATATTATCAGTACTTTTTGCCATCTATGGGCACTATCAAATCACTTGATGTGATTACTGATGTACTCGGCTAGATATTCTTGCTCTGTTTGTCCTGGGGTGGGGATGAGTGTAGCGTTTTGTAGTTTGCCTAGTGCGTGTAGGTCCATAATGCTACTATAACCGCTTCGGCAAATAATATTATCTGCTTTTAGTATGTTTTCTTGAAGTTCTTCAGTGTGCATGTAGTTATACACAGTTACTTTCCCTACTTTGTACTTCTTTTGCTCTGCTTCAACTTTTCCTTGCACTAGTATAATATCCTCGTGTTGGTCTTCTTGTAGCGATGTTAGCAGTTCTTCTTCAAGCATAGTGCGCTGAGGCTCAGCCCCTGATAATATAGTTAGGAGTGAGGAATTTTGCGAGTAAGCGAGAGCAATGTTAAGCTTGCTTATGCATAGCCGAGCGGGAGCAAAATCACGGGCGCAGTCCGTAATTATATTTTCACGCCCGTAGAGTGTGCATCTTTTAGAAAATCTAGAGAGAACCCCAATATATCTCACATTCCTTGGCTTCTTGTTTGGATGCGAAAGCTCTCCTGCAAGCGATTCACTCACATTTTCAAAATCTGGCACCCAACACTCCGTAAACCTATTTATAATACACCTATGCACAAATGCAACAAAAGGTTCCATCCATGCCCATCCTTTAGGCAATTTGATTAAAAGTTGGTGGGTAATGTATGCAGAAGGTACTGTTTTGTGAAAAAGACCAAATCTATTATCAGAAATAATAAAATCTATATTCTCTTCATTTACAATGCGTTTGAGCACTTTGTGCTCTTTTATACTATAATATATTAGCTTTGGAAATGCTTTTACTACTGCCCATACTTGAGAATTGCTAGTAGAATACTTCATCTTAAAAGATGGTATTTCAATACTATGCAAGTGTGGAAATTGTTTTTTAAGAAGATTTAAAGACATACCAGAACCAGCGATAATAATATTATCGCCAAGCTCTAAGTGTTTGTCTATAAGGGGAATAATTCTAGACGCATGACCCAATCCCCAATCTAGTGGTGATATTAATATGCGTCTAGGAGTTTTCATGGGGTAACCAAGGTATTAAGACCAATCTTTTTAACTCGTTTTTCTATTTCACGAAGTTCACTTTCATCTACGTGCACAAGTCCTTCTATAGGAACTTTTCTGTCTATGCTATAAATTTGCACTAGTCGTGGTTGAATTAGTTTTAGTGCATTTATCCATGCAGAGACTTCTTCCTCTGTGGTGTTGTCTATTTCAGGACCTTTTACAAACATAGTTTGCACAATGCAGTTGTCTTTAAATTGTGCAATTTGTGAAATAAGAGTTTCAACCTCGAAGTTTGGATTTACTGGTTGATTGATTTTAAGAATAGTTTCTTTTTTTGCGCTATCCAGCTTTAATATATTATTATCCACTCTTTTAAGAGCAAAAACCACATCTTTGTTGGCTAGTTGCCATGCATTGGTTAAAACAGAAATAACAGCTTCTGGATAATATGTGTTGCGCAAGTGGATAACATCTTCCACTATATTTTTAAAATCAGGGTGCATGGTTGGTTCGCCATTGCCAGCAAATGTAAATGTGTCTATAATGGCATTAGAAGACTTGAGCTCTTTTAGTCTAGTTTCTAGTTCTTTATGAACTTCTTCTCTAGTAGAAAGTTTTGTATCTTCTCTGCCATCTTTATTTAAACCACATTCGCAATAAATGCAGTCAAAAGAACATATTTTACCATTGTTAGGTAATAAATTTATACCCAACGAGTTTCCTAGTCTGCGACTACGGATAGGACCGAATATTGTGGTATTAAATAACATCTAGTAATGCTTTTTCTTTTTCTTCTACTTTATCAAAAGGGAATTCTTCTAATATTTTTTCCATTAAAGCAGAAATTTTATCATTGCAAAGATTTCCTATACTACCTTCGTGAGTGTGGTTTACGGTTTTGTTTGGAGTAAATTTACCTTCTTCAATAGCTAAACCTACTTGTTTATAAGCATCTCTGAAAGGTACGCCTTCAAGAGTAAGTCTGTTTACTTCTTCCACACTAAATATTAAATCATATTTAGGGTCATTTAAAATATTTTCGTTGATTTGAATTTTTTCTATCATGCTGCGTGTCATATCTAGAATATCCAACATTTCATCGAAAAGAGGAAGGTAAACTTCCTTAATGATTTGTAAATCACGGAAATAACCAGAAGGTAAGTTGTTGATTATCATTGTGATTTGCTGAGGTACACCTTGTATTTTGTTGCATTTTGCTCTAGTCAATTCAAATACGTCAGGGTTCTTTTTGTGTGGCATGATACTAGAACCAGTGGTAAACTCGTCTGCTAGTTTAATGAAACCAAAGTTTTGGTTTGTAAACATACAACTATCAAATGCAAGTTTAGAAATGGTGCCAGCCACAGAAGCAAGGGCAGAAGCCACAATGCGTTCTGTCTTACCACGTCCCATTTGTGCATATACCACGTTGTAGTCCATACTGTCAAAACCAAGCAAGTCGGTGGTCATTTGTCTATTTAATGGGAAAGAGTTGCCATAACCAGCAGCTGAACCAAGAGGGTTGCGATTAACCACCTTGTATGCACTTAGAAGCAGTTGCATGTCGTCTAGAAGACTTTCAGCATATGCTCCAAACCATAACCCAAAAGATGATGGCATTGCTATTTGTAGGTGAGTATAACCAGGCATTAGAACGTTTTTATAACGTTCACTTTGGCTAATTAGGCTACCAAAAAGAGCATAAACAGACTCAACAACCTCTTTTAATTTTGCACGTGAGAAAAGACGTAAATCCACTAAGACTTGGTCGTTTCTAGAACGTCCACTATGTAGTTTCTTACCAGCGTCGCCTAGTTGCATTTCTACTTGAGAGTGAATATCTTCTACACCATCTTCTATGATGAATTCGTCGTTTTCTATTTGGTTGAAAATTTCTTTAAGTCCTTTTAGAATGGCATTTAAGTCTGTTTTTTCCAACAAACCAATTGACTCAAGCATTTTGGCGTGAGCCATAGAACCCAACACGTCATAACGTGCTATATACATATCCATTTCTGCATCTTTACCTATAGTGTAGCGTTCTATGTCACTATTTACTATGGTTTTCTTTTGCCAAAGTTTATTTGCCATATATTAATATTGAATTTTAGTAAGTAAATCTGCTACTTGGTTAATACCATCAGCAAGTTTGTTTTTTACAAACATTTTTAACATAAAAGGAATATCTGCCTTAAGAGTAATCTTTGCCTTAGTGTCGTAAGGAGCCTTTTCTACTAATTGAATCCAAATATAGAATTCCACAGGAGATTTGTCAGAGGCAAATTTAATACACTTATATTCCTCTCTTTCAATTATCTTAAAACCTATTTCGCCCATAGCATCCACCTTTATGCTACAAGAGTCCGCAGTAAGAGTAATGTCTTCTGGCTTAATCTTGTCTTGTGGAATATTATCTATTATAGGTCTAAGATTATCTAAATTGGAAAGTTTTTCAAAAATAGCTTTTGCGTTACTATTAATGTGTACTATCTTACTTTCAAATGTATCCATATTAATCTTTTTTCCCGTTACCTGGATCTTTACGCCATTCTTGTAGGGTAGGAAGCATTTCTTCGCTAATGTAACCAGTTTCTAGAGCTAGTTTAAGAACAGCTTCGTAATTTGAAAGTGTAGTAAGTTCCACATTTGCAGCAGCAAATTGTTCTTGTGCTAGAGGGAAACCATATGTAAAGATAGCAACCATACCAAGTACGTCACATTTCTTTTCGTTTCTAAGAGCAGCAACAGCTTTTAAACTACTACCGCCTGTAGAAATAAGGTCTTCTACTACAACTACCTTTTTGCCTTCTTCTAAATAACCTTCAACTAGGTTTTCCATGCCGTGGTCTTTTTTAGAAGAACGAACATATACAAATGGAAGACCAAGAGCGTCAGCCACTAGAGCGCCTTGTGCAATAGCACCTGTAGCCACACCAGCGATAGCTTCTACGTCTGGATATTTTTCTAAAATGATGCGAGCAAGCTCCAATTTAATTAAGCTGCGTACTTCTGGATAAGAAAGAGTTTTTCTGTTGTCACAATAAATAGGTGATTTCCAGCCAGATGCCCATGTAAAAGGTTGATTTGGTTGTAATTTAACGGCTTGAACGCCAAGTAGGCGAGATGCTACTAAACTTTCTACT
>JAEIGA010013272.1_pt1 | contig 12536 bp, 2 predicted proteins | sample 9270691 | NCBI WGS metagenome assembly JAEIGA01 (sample SAMN17057246, study PRJNA624740) | gut metagenome | biome: biome; isolation source: fecal sample | host: Bos grunniens | place: China: Xizang | collected 2019 | reverse complement strand
GGGCGACGCTTAGTCCTGTGGGGATTGTTCTTGTTAGAGATTTATCGTAAGCATCTACGGTAGTATATGGGTCATAGGCCAGAGCGGCTTTTGAACCTCCGCCAAACAAAGCATAATCACCAACCGATACTGCTGATAAATTGGCTCTAGCCACGCTAAGTACAGTAGGCTTTGTTTGCGTTAGTGAATTATCATAGGCATATACGGTATTATGAACGATATCATTTCCGGTTGACCCACCGCCGAACAGAGCGTATCCACCAACCGATGCTGCCGCCATGTCATATATTGACCCACCAAATCCAGTTGGGCTTGATCTTGTCAGCGATTTATTATAAGCATCTACCAGGCCATCCAAATTTCCGCCGAACAATGCGTGATCACCTGTAGAGGTTGCAGCCATATTGGATCGCTTTTTAGAGAGGCTACTTGCATCTGATCTTGTTAGGGATTCATTGTAGGCCTCTACACTATTCACAGTGGTATATGATTCGCCGTCATTGTATCCACCACCTGCAAATAGCGCATATCCTCCAACCGATGCAGCAGAATGCTCAGTCCTTTCTCGATAAAGCGATGATGGTTTAGATCTCGTTAAGGATGCATCATAGGCATCCACAACATTTGAGTAGCCGTCACTCATACCACCGCCACCAAACAAGGCGTAACCCCCAACCGTTGTTGCTGCCAGGTTGAACCTTGCAAGGCTTAATCCTGTGACCGTACCGTAGTATGCCAGCTCCGCACCGCTCCAGCAGGGCCTCGCCACGCCGCCGATTCCGATATATGCCTTCTTGATCCGTCTGGCTACGCCCTCAACGCCTACATAGCTTTTCTTAACAGCCCTTGCTACACCGTCAATGCCGATGTATGCTTTTTTAGCCATTTACCTCACCGCCTACTCATAAACGAAATGAAGTTTTCCTGTTGCCAGAGGCGTTGTCCCGGCTTCCAGATCCTCCGTGCCATAGGTGTAGACAGGCGCAAAGTGTTCCGAAAGCCCCTGGATGTCCTCTTCCGTGAGGTAGTCCTCGCCCTTCACAGGGGCAGGCCCGGCAGGCCCTGCAGGCCCAGGCTCGCCCTGGGGGCCGGGATCACCCTTCGGTCCCTTGATATTGCCAAGTAAAACCTTTGCCATAGTTAATCCTCCTTGATCTCATAGTAAAGCTTGCCATCCTCGTCCAGCGTCAGGACCGGAGGCGTTGCCGTTTCTTCCGTAACGCAGTAAATGTTGCCCGTTGCGCTGTCAACCTCCAGCGCAAAGTAGCCGATGGTCGGTGCCACAACGCCGCTTGCGCCCTGCGGTCCTACGAACTCCCCATTCGCCAGCTTGCTTCCAACTTCATTTACGAGCTTGTTTGCTTCACTCACCAGATGGGTCAGCGCTCCTACTTCCTTCTCCGACCCCACCTCGATCTCCTCGTTGTAGACCGTGTCCTCCACGAGCAGTGAGAATCGTGCGCCGGTCAGCAGCTTGTCGCCATCGCCATACAGCTTGATCTCGCACTCCAGCTTACCGGCAGCCGCGCAGGTCTGCGGTGTGAAGGCATAGCTGATCGTATTGCCGATGATGGAGCAGTGGTTGAAAAGAATGTTGCCGTCTGCTTTCTTTGCGGTAAACACCGCATAGCTGTCATTGGAGATAATGTATGGATTTCTTCCGTCCATCAATGTGATGTACAGGATTCTGCCGGTGTCACCCCTTTTTGTTTTTAGAGATACATTTGATCCGTGGTCATGAATATCCAACGAAATTTTGTAAGACGAGTTGGTCACGATCCTCACCCCCTATTCAATGCCAAGCATAACAAAAAGTGGCTCCGGGATTCTACCCCCGAAGCCACTCCGTATTTAATTACCAGGGAACATCCCAGATCTTGCTCTCCGCGTATTCTGCTGCCAGGTACAGAGCATCCTTCTGCTGCCAGGTAAGCGGCAGCGAATCGATAACCTCAAGCACCTGCTCACGCTTGGACTGCACCTCATCGCCCCATTTGTCATAGATAGTTGCAAGACCGGCTGTGCCTTTCACATACTGTTCGAACACATCCAGAGGAATGCCTTCCGGCTCAGCAAATTCCTGGTATTTCTCCACCTGGGTCTCACTGAGATCACACCCGGGATTCGCCTTGCAGAAAGCCCAGTAGCTGACCTTAGCGGCCGCTTCTTCCTCATCCTTGCCTGCATAGTCCACGAGCATTCTCTCCGCGCCTGTTTCATCCAGCAAGCCGGAATCAAAGGCATTGCGGGTGCTGGTCGCAACAGAGCTGGCGAAGGACGCCTCTGCCTCTTCCATGGTGTCACCATAGGCAACCTTGTATGCCAGGATATCATCCCGAATCGCAGCTGCGGAGCTGGCTTCACCAACGATCACGGCATTGACAAAGTCCGTGGCGCTATAGTTGCTGCTTTCCTTGGCAGGCTCGATGCCGCTCTTGATCTTGGACAGCTCTGTGTTGATGGCATCCATGATCTCATCAAAGCCGAACTTGCCCTCTCCCTGGATCTGACGGAAGATCCGCTTGTACTCCTCGCTGTTGCCATCGTACTTGGCCTGTGCCGCCTGATGGACTCTCGGATCATTCTCCCGCAGAGCCTTGCGGACAGCGCTTGCATAAGCATCCTCCGTCTTATAGGCACCCTTCAGCCGGTCAAGATACGCCGCGTCACCGCTGACGATGGCATCATACAGCTTATCTCCCTTGGCCCGGTCCTTGGTCCATGCATAGATGGGGATTGTGTCCTTGACTGCTGCACCGACCTTGTCCCAGAAGCTATCCCAGGTGGTATCCCGCTCGGTTACATCCTTTTTGACGGTCTTCCAGGCATTGATGATGCCGTTGGCATCTCTGCGGACATTCTTGATCGGCACGCCGAACATGGAGCATCCGGCATCCAGCAGGCTCATCAGCACGCCGTACACATTCTTATGATGCTCTGCCAGTTCCTTGTCATCCATATTGGAAGTATCCTTGCCAATGACGTAGAAGGACTTCTTCAGCGCATCCCGCACATCCGCAATCACGGACATGTCAGCTCTCTCCACATCGTAGCCCTGGAACAGGGAATACACATCCTTCAGGAAGGGGTAGTAGCTCATCGGGTTGATGTCATCGATCATTCCGGAAGCAAAGCTCTGGAAATACTTCTCAATGAAGGTCTCGTCCTCGTCATCGTCACGCATAGCATACACAATGGATGCCAGTGCGTTATTCAGAACAATGGACACCGCCACCGCGCCGAAGGCCCTTGCCATCTGCTTCTTGTCCTTGCCCCGGATCGCATCCTCCAGAAGGTTGATCGTGGTGGTAGGCTCAGCCATAAATGCCGTAGCCATAGCCATAAATGCGCTCTTGGATCTCATGTTGGCAGATCTTGCAAGCACAGAGTCATAGACCTGGGTCTTCTCGATAGTCTCGCTGAACCGTTCTGCGGCCAGCTTGAGGAATTCCTCGGACTTCACATCCACCTTCGGATGCTTCGCCCTGGTCTCCCGCTTCGCCGCCTCCCAGATGGCGCACCATGTCTTTTTATCAGCCTTGGCAGGAAGATATCCCATGAAGTCGGAGCGGTACTGCTCGTCATTCAGAAGACCCTTGATGCGCTCGCCCTTGCCGTACTGCTCAGCCAGGATGTAGGACTTTGCGCTGCCCTTGGTGCCGGTGTCGAAGCCACCCATCTCCTTGATGATGGCAACAGGGGCGTACTTCTTCATCTCATCAGCAGAAGAGAGCTGGGTACCGGTATTGACCTTCGCACCTGCAAAGTATCTCGGCTCAATCACGGCATAAGCTCTGCCGATAGAGGAGAACTGCTGAACCACAACAGAACCGGACAGCATGACCGCAGCCTTCTTGAAATTGCTGATGTGCGCCTTGAAAGGAGTCTCACGGGGATCAATGGTAGCACCGGCGTTCAGCTCACGATAGAGCTGATCGATATAACCGGTTGCAGCTTTGCCGTAGGCATCCTGAATAGTCTGGAACACAGATGCGCTGTCGAACTTATCGTCATGGATCGTGGAGTAGTTGTACACCTTGCGGAAGTCTTCCATAGGAAGCACCATGGAGTGGTACATACTCATCTCGTTGCAATGCTCTGCCCACACATCGGCGAAGCCTGCCAGGATCACAGGGTTCTTTGCCTCTGGCTTGACCGCATGGGTGAAACCGGAGTTCACGATGTTGATCTGGCCCTGCTGCTTCTTCAGCTCCGCTTCCTTGGCTCTCTCCAGATAAGCACCGGAGGATCTCAGCGGGAAGTAGAACTTCTCCTTGAACATCTCGATTCCGTACAGCTTCATGGACACCTCGTTGCCCTTGGCACCCATCGTTTCGGAGAGGTACTTCTGCATCTCATCCACATAGGCCTTCTGGTCCGCAGTCAGGGTTCTGAGGATCTCATTCAGCGTTGCCTCGTTGAGCTTGTAGGAAGTTGCACCGTCACGCAGGTAAGTCCGCTTGATGCCCTTCTCATCCACGATCACCGTGGAGTTGCTGTCAAATACGAAGCCGCCGTTCAGCAGGTGGCTGTAAGCCTGTTCTCTCTTGGAGTATGCGTACAGGCTCATGATCTGCTGCAGGCTGAGGCTGAAATCCTTGCCGGTTGGGGTACGGAATTGGTACTGCTTCTCAGCATCCCAGTTTCTCGGATGGTACTTCTTGTCCATCTCCAGTTTGAACTGCTTTGCCTCATCGATGTCCACAGCAAAGTTGTACTGGCCCTTGAACAGACCCTTCATCAGCCTGCCGAAGGTATAGGAACCGATGCGGTTTGCCACCCATACAGGCTTCATGTTGTTCCACAGGGCCTCGCTTGCCTTCAGCTCAGCCTTTGTCCAAAGGCCGTGAACGCCGCCGGCACTCATAACCTCCTGGATCACCGCATTGCCCAGCTGCTCACGGCTCTGCTTCAGCTCTTCGTTGAACATCTGGTTTGCCTTCCGGAACGTAGTCAGCACCATCTTGTATGCCGCATACAGGCTCTCCAGCTGATTCTTGGTCATGTCACGGACGATGGTGCCGCCGACCTCGCTCTGCAGGCTCTTGAGGAAGTTGTACACAGCCTCGCTGTAGGCTCCCTGCACATAGCTCTGCTCGGACTTCTCCAGGCTTGCGTAAGCCTCTGCCAGATCGCCCAGAATGCTGGACACCTTGGTGCTGTTCAGTCGCTTGCGCTCTCGTGCGAAGACATCATTCAGCTTGCTCATCTTGGCTTTGAGTCTGTTCTCAGCCTCCTGGCGAGCCTGGAAGTTGTCATAGCCGTCCGCAGGCATCTTGTCCAGATCCTTGAGCATCCGGGCGCAGGTGTTCACCAGCGATTCCTCGGCATCACTCAGCTCAGTGCCAATGCCGTTTCGGAGCATATCGTAGTTGCCATAGTTGTCTGTGAAGAGGATGTCCGCAGCCTGCAATGCCTTGGTGACCACATTCTGCATATCTTCCTTCACATTCAGCTTCTTATTGCCCCTGTTGAGGATCTTATCCAGATCCCGGATGGCCTTGCGGATCTTGTGGCGAAGCTCCGTCTGCTCCGCCCGGACCTTCTTGTTCTGCAAGATCTCATTTACATGCTCACGGGTTTTCTGGCTTGCCTTCTTCCGTTCCTGCTCGATAACCTTTCTCAGAGGCTCAGAGGCTTCCAGATTCAGAAGTTTTCTGTCATTGCGGCTGATATGTCCGGCAAGTTCCTTCGCCTCTGCCTGGAGCTGCTGGAGCTTCTTGGTGTCCCGCTTGCCGCTTGTGCCGAAGGTGATCTCCCGGATCTGCTCGTTAATCTTGCTCAGCTTCTCCTCGTACTCGTTCAGAATCTTGATGCGACCCTTGTACTCCTGGATCAGCTTGTACTCCTCGCTGTTCTGGGTGATCCCCTCAAAAGCATTGGCCAGCAGGCTTCGGTTGGATACAGAGTCCCCGGTGCGCTCGGAGTAGCGAATGTCATCGCTCTCTGCCTTGAATCTCTCGGAGATCGGGATCACATTTCCGTTGTCATCGTATGTGATAGGATCGGCAGATTTGATCTTGTTGCTGTCATAAACAACGATCTCAGTATCGCCGACCTTGTTCTGATCAACGCCGCCTTCCATATCTTCAGGCACATAGATAAATCCATCGGCCTTGTCTTCCTGCACACCATTCACCTGATTCCAATCGTAGTCATAAATGGCAGGATTAGTCAGGTCGATATAGAACGCTCTGGTGTCTCCGTACTCAGCAGCAAAGGACTGCCAAGGGGAGAAGTAATTGCCGACACCGCCAATTTCCTTGCCTCGGAAAACATTGAACTTTCCATGAGAGCCGTGGTACACCTTGATGAGCTTGCCATTCTTATCACGCAGAACGCTGTTCCTGAAAGCCTCGCTCGCTGCCTGATCAACCATTCTCTGAGCGGCATTCAGATTTCCTTCAGCAATGAACTTGGCATACTTCTCATCATTTTTTGCATTGGTTTTCTTGATGGTTTCTGCAATGCCTTCCCATTTCGTTTTAATCTGCTCATCGCTCAGCATATTGTCTGGCAGGTATCTCAGCAAGTCTTTTCCGTTGACAAAACGAGCAAGATTTGCTACACTAACCTTGAAAGCAGAGCGAGAGATTGCTGCACGAACACCTTGTTCGTCCGGAATCTTTACGACCTCTGCTTTTATTTTTTTGCTTGCGACCGGCTGCTGATCAACAATGACATACAATGTTGCCTCACCAGTAGTGCTGTGTTTCAAGCCAAACCGAACCGGGACAAAGTATTCGCCGTCAACATATCCACCAAGCAGATTTTCAAAGTACACGGTTGTGTTGTCATAGAAATATCTGTTGGCATGACTTTCTATACCGATCGCATTCTCAACAGCAGTTCTCAGTACCGGCAACAGCTTTGCAATTTGAACCGGCGTAATATCTTTGGACACGCTTTCCTTTATATTGCTTTTAGACAGCTGAATTTTGACATCAACATCGGCAATATCGTAGTCAGCGAAAATACCAAACTCATCACCAATTCTAACAAGCACAGACTTTACCAAGCCTATCTTGCCACTGTCGAGGTCGGCTTGGTTGCGTTTAATTGTGCCTTCAGCCTGACCATCATACACGCCTGCAATTAGGCTCTTTTTGTTGAGAATGGATGTTCTTTCCTCATCCGTCATGGATAGAGTGATTCTGTCAGAGTTCTTGACACCAGCATCCTTAGCCTGCGCCGCCACAGTCTGGTTCGCCAGGGTATCCGCAGCCTTCTTGGCTTTGCCCTTCTTCAGCTCCTTGATGCGGTTAGGGATGCTGTCCCAGTTCTCAACGATGTGGTTCAAGGCTCTCTGTTCAAGGCCTGCATCGTAGTTATCCACGAACTTATCCACAACACGCTTGATAACATCGAATTCAAAGGTAGGAGTCACAGCCTTCTGCTGAATGAGCTTCCCGGTCTTCTGGTTGACCATTTTGCGGTCAATCAGCAGCTTCCAGTAGTTCTCTTCCTGGGCGAACTGGTTGAACTTAGGTGTAAGACCACGGTCACGGCACAGCTTCTTGTACTTTTCAGCACTTGCTCTCATGGCCTTGATGCCGGTCATGCCGGTGTCATAGCCCACGAAGAACTCGCTGAACACAGGCTCCTCATGCCAGTGTTCCTTGTCCACAGCATTTTCAAGCTTGATGCTCTTGTCGATGGCTGCATGCTGGGTTCCGGTGTAGTCCTTCCAGCCGTGGATATCCGCCATTCTGCGAAGAGCCGCATTCAAGCCGGATACATGGTAAGGAATCACATAGTCGATGATGTCACTTCTCAGCAGGGCGGTGATATGCTCATTGCTGACACCGATACACTGCAGGCCCGCCGTCTCCGGGAATTCCTTACGGAGCTGGATTGCCTCGTTCACATCGATGCTCTCGGTATCGCTGAAGTTCAGACTGCCGTCTTCGTTAAGGCCTGTCTGCGTTCCGGTCACGCCGCTCATATTGAACATCATGCCGGTCTTGCCCAGCACCCGCACCTCGTCACCAAACTTGGTGTAGCCATGCATAGCAGCCCCTCTCACGCTGTTGTCGATCACAGCGGTGATGTAGTCCAGCATATGCTGGATTCTCCAGTCGCTCCAGGAGGAGAAGCGCATGCCGTTCTCCCGGTTCACAGCCTCAATAAAGCTGTCGCTCACGATGATGCCGTTGCCGTTGTCCCTTCTGGAATCGCCGTAGTAATAAGGCTCGTCCGTTTCCAGGCTCTTGCTTCTGGTGGCGGTTCTTACGAATGCGGTGTACGCATCGTAGATGGCAGGATCACTCTCGCTTAGATTGGCAAGATTACCGGCGGTGAGGTAGGTGCTGCCCGGAAGGGTCTTCGCCTTTTCCACGATGGCCTGCTCCTGGGCGCTCAGCTGATACTGGGATCGGAGCTTCGGTCCGATCTTGTTCAGTTCTCTCACATCCGCAGGCTTCATATCCTTTTTGGGAGCATTCCTGTCATAGCCCCTGGACTCCTTGAAGTCAGCCTGTGCCTTCTTTACAGATGCGTTGAACTCGGTGTTCTTCAGCGCAAAGTAGTTGGTAAGATGCGGTGCGGGATCGTCAAGCCACCTCTGGATCTGCTTCGGAGACTTCAGTCTCGCCGCCTCCACATAGCACATAGCGCAGGCAACCTGCAGCCCCTTCTCCACCTTGCGGTACTCGTTCAGCATATCCCGGATCGCCATCTGCTCCTCGGCAGACATAGGTCTGTTCTCCCGGAGCTGGAGGTTCTCAATGACATACTGGGTCAGAAGTCTCTTGCTGCACAGTGTGGAGAAGTCCATGCTGATCTTGTACAGAGGATCGCTGTTAGGCTTGTAAGGGGAGAATCGTCTGCCCTCTCTGCCGTAGGACTCGTTCATGTCCAGGATGTCGCGATAGGGGATCATGTACTCCACCAGATCCTTCAGCTGATTGCGAAGGGTATCGACCTGCTTCTGTGTCCAGCCGCAGTAGGTCTTCAGATCTTCGAACATCTTGCCCTCTGCGATGTCCTGCTTCATGGATCGGATGGAGTGCTTCTCGCCCTCTCCGTCCGTGACCACAGCACCGTCCGTGATGATCTCGTCAGTGGAGACAGGCTCAGCCTTTGCTTCCACAACACTTTCCATAGCTGCATGGAAGTTGTCGCTGGCCTCCACCAGGGCCTCCGCAAAGGCTCTCTGGAGCTTGTCGAACACATCCTTCATTTCCCGGATATCCCTTGCATCCCGCTGGTCCGGAGTCAGCTTGTCATAGACATCCTTGAATCTGTCGATCAGCTTCTGGAAGAACTTCTTGATGGAGTTAAAGAGCTTCCTGTCCTTCACCTTAATCTCTGCCAGCTGCTCATAGAAGCTGCCGTCAGCCATCATCGTGGACAGCGCATCGCATATAACCTCTTCGTAGGCATCATCGTAGGACACATGCTTTCCATCCCGGTTGGCAGCCATCTCATTCTGCCTGCGCACGGTTCTTTCATGCAGGCTGAGGTCGGTCTTGTCATAAGCCTCCTTGACGATATCCGCAAGGCGCTGGAACTGGCTCTCAGACTGATCCTTCACAAAGTGTGTCAACTCATGGGCCAGAGTAAACAGGGTTACGCCCTGTCCCTTGTCGCCTGCGTTCAGGTCGATGTAGAATGTGCCGGTGCCGACCTTATAGATGCCGTTGGGAGCCAGCTTCTCCACGCCGTTCTCGTCCACATAATACCGCTTGCCGTCCTTCGCGTAGGACTCATAGAAGTAATACTTCTTGCCGATCCCCAGCCTGGAGAGGAACTTTGCCGCATTCACACCTGCCATGCGCTTCTCGTCATACTCTACGCCTGCTTCGTCGAACTTCTTCACGGTCTTGGTCTTTCTGTCCATGAAGTAGACCTCGGCACCCCCTTGGAAGCGGGCCTTCTGCTTTTCGGTCTTCTGCTTCTCGGTCACCTTCGCCTCGGCAGCGGTGCGCATCTTCACAGCCGGTGCATTCTTCTCAGCATTGCTCTTACGCAGCTCCTTGCCAAGATTGTATGCCTTCATCATCTGCGCATCACTCAGCGCCCCAACGAAGTCGCCCGCCTTCAGATCCTCCTCAGAGTAGCCGCTTCTTCCGTAGGTATACGCCTCATCCAAACCGTTCAGCTGCTCACCAACAGGCTTTTCGTAGTCGATCACCTTGAGCATCTCCGTAGCCGCTGCCGGGGTCATCTCCTCCATGTCAGCCACACCGGAAAATGCGTGGGACTGTTCGCTTGTAGCAAAGTCAATGTCACCAGCGTAAACCTCTTCGCCGCCCTCCGGCTTGATGGTCATCTCCCCGTCTTCCAGCTTAGTGACCTCGAAGTTTTCAAGATCCACCTTCTCCCCGGACTCCCGGACCACAGCCTCGCCGCTCTCAGCAACATTGAACCTACCCTCCTCACCAACTCGCTCGGTGAGAGGTTTGTACTCAACTTTCACAGTCTTGTAAGCCACATTGAAAGGCTTCTCGCCGCTTTCGGTTTCTTCTGTTGCCTCTGCGGCATCAGACATCTCCTTCGCTACCTGCGCACCAAACTGGCTGCGGACAAGGGTGCTTTTCTCTGCACGGGTCAGCGCCTGACCTGTAGCTCGTTTTGCAATAAGCTCAGCAAGCGGCCAGATCTCTGTGACATTTTCGCCAAGCTCCTTCAGCCGATCCTTTGCCTGGTTCCTTACTTCCTTGAAATCCTCCACCGCAAACTGCGCATCATTCGCAGCCACCAGTTTGCGGATCTGGGAGCCGGTCAGCGCCTTGCCATCTTTACCGTCCTTACCCTGGGTCTGCTGCTGATACTGCTGGGCAAGCTTGTAGCTCTCGCTCTTCGGGTCACTCTCCAGGCCCTCCTTGATGAGATCCCCGGTCACCTCTCCGTACTGCTGGACAGCCTGCTTGTTAAGATTCGATTCAGCTCTCGTCTCTCTGACAGTTCCACCGGCTTCCAGCGCGCCTGTGGAAAGCATCGTTACAATAGCGGTCTCGATGATCTCATCAATTGTTGGAGCATCGTAATCTTCCCCAAAGAGGATCGTGCGGAATGCAGGCTCAAGGAAGTTCTGGATTTCTTCTTCTGCAATTTCGCCAGCAACATTCACACCAAGTTTTGCGGCACCACGAAGAAGTGCATTATCAATTGCTGCAATCTTGCCTGCAACTTTGCCTGACACGCCACCCAGTTTGCTAATACCACCAACGAGGTACTGCAGTACGCCTTCCGATGCACCAACTAAGTTGCTGTATGTTCTTGCGCTGTCTTGATCGTACCCTTTTGATAGTGCATCCTTGTAAGCACTACCTGCGGCAGATGCACCCATTGTAGCCGAACCAACGCCCTCTGCAATCTTTTGCGGAACACCCAACCCCGTCAGCGCAGAAGAAACCAGGATGGACGGAGCCATATTGCCTATGGTTGTAGCCGCTGAATGTGCATAGTAGCCCAATCCATCCAGGGAATCCGATATATGTTCATTGGCATATGTTGAAGGGTAATGTGCCAATTCCTCATCGGACAGGAACTGCTCTACGCCGAAAGCGAAATTGTTGACACCGGCTAATGCACCGTAACCCATTACTGCCAGGTCTTCAATGACAGGAATATCGATGCCTGTAACCTTTTCACCAATATCGGTCCCTCGTCTTTGGCTGAGTGTTTCCTCCATGATGTCCACATACTGTTCAGCCATATTCGTGCCATGTTCCTTGTCATAGGCAATGTAGTATGCCAGGTTCTCAAATTCCTCGTCCTTCATGGTGCGGTAAATGGAAACCTGCTCTTCATACTGACCTTGGCTGCCAAGGGGAGAATCGTTGCCGTAATGTTCCGCAAGTGCAAGAGAGGCTGCACGGTATTTATCGATGCTGTTATAGCCACGCTGTCTTCTGCTCTTGCCTTTATGCCATTCCTCATTACCGAAATCGGTGTAGGCAAGGGTATTTCCCCGGCTGGCATATTCCTGGAAGTCAGCATTGCTGCGGGTGGTATCGCCTACGATATCACCCTTGTAGTACTGAAGCCAGTCTCTCTCCTCGCCCACACCAACAGTATCTAGTGCTTTCTGGATATCTTCAGAGGTAGCACCCTTATATTTTTTGCTGTACCCATCATAGCGCTGGCTGGTCTGGTATGTAGCCTCGTCCGCAAATTTGCTCCACCACTCGTTGTCCTTGGCAGAGTAGTCCAGAGCCGTCTTCTGCTGTTCTCTGGCACCGGTTATGGTCTTTCTCACGGAGTCCACCCACGCCTCGTCCAAATAACCGGCATTCTGATCCAGGTAAGAGAGGATTCTGTCAGCCTCCGTATCCAGGGCGCTCTTCCGCTTGGATGCTGTGTCCAGCCAGTCGGCAGAATCGTTCACATAAGCGTCCGTGTAATCAAACTTCCTGCCCTTATAGCGGTTCTGATAATTCGCCAGGTAGTTGTTGTGGTTCTGCAGCCAGATGTTTACACCCTCATAGATGCTGGTTGCGATCTCCTCTGCGACACCGCTGCTGTCCCAATGGCTCTGGCTTTCGCCTCTTTTTTCCTTGTATTCTTCGTAGCGATTCTTCTTCGTTCCG
>JAEIGA010013271.1_pt1 | contig 12536 bp, 9 predicted proteins | sample 9270691 | NCBI WGS metagenome assembly JAEIGA01 (sample SAMN17057246, study PRJNA624740) | gut metagenome | biome: biome; isolation source: fecal sample | host: Bos grunniens | place: China: Xizang | collected 2019 | reverse complement strand
TATTCGAAAGAATGGTATCCTGCTGCTCAGCTTCTAAATCATTGAACAAGGAAATGATTTTCTGATAAAGAGGCAGAATCTTTTCTTGGAAGTAGTCTTGGAGGAGGAGAATCATTGTGTCAAGATGCTCAGGCAATACTTTGGATAAATAGGCAGCTCCCGCCACGATTTCGACGATTAGAAAGGTAATCAACCCTGCAATTAGCGCAATCAGAAAAACCATGCTGACCAAGACAGACAAGGTGCGCGGAAACCTTGATTTCTCGGATAGAAAGATGATAAAGGGATTCATCAAGAAGGCAAGGATTATCCCGATGATAAACGGGTAAGTATACCTCGCTGACAGAAGCAATAAATAAATCAATAGAACGGTGCCGGCAACGACAAGAACAAAGCGCAGAACCCGATATAAAATTTCGAGATTCACAATGGATGCCTCCTTAAGCGAGGATCTAGTATGACTTGTACTACACTCTTATCTTTAGTTTGTTGAAAAACAGATTATGACCATAAAACAAAATAAACTATTCATTTACAATCTTTGGATAATATGAAAGGCTTGGAAGGATGGACGAAACATGTATGGACCGTATATATTCTTGATTATTCTGCTCCTAATTGGCATCATCGCCAAAAATACTTCTCTTATTGTAGCTGCAGGTTTCCTGCTTATGGTGAAATTCGTAGGCGCAGATGGCCGATTTCTTGCTTATGTGCAATCAAAAGGGATTAATTGGGGAGTGACAGTTATCACGATTGCTGTGCTTGTTCCCATTGCCACAGGACATATAGGCTTTAAGCAGCTGGCAGAAGCAGCTAAATCACCGTATGCATGGGTGGCAATGCTCTCTGGTGTAGCAGTTGCCTTAATTGCGAAGAATGGCATCCAGCTGCTTGCCTCCGATCCGCATATCACCGTGGCTCTCGTATTTGGTACGATTCTTGCAGTGGCCTTGTTTAATGGGATAGCGGTAGGTCCGCTGATTGGTGCTGGAATTGCCTATTTAATGATGCAGCTGATTGATTTATTCAGATAACTCTTTCCGGCAAATTGTTGTCAAACATTTTCATAAGTTGTTTTCATTCACAAATTTGGAATAATTGTTTATAATTATAAATGGGCTTTGGTTTCACAAAAATTTACAATTTTTTTGTGAAACCTATTGTTATTCTGAGCAAACGTTCAGAATAGGGTTTAGAAGGGTTTTTAGATGCTTCCTTATGATAACGCTTACTTGTTATAAGAGTATAGAGTTATGCATGGATATGGATATGGCTTTAAGCTGGGGTATATTCAGCATGATGAACCCGACTGACCAGTGAATTGAAAACACAGGGGAAATTTCTGGCAAAGGAGAGATTACTAATGTCTGTAACAAAAGGTCTAGAAGGTATTGTTGCTACATCATCTTCCATTAGCTCAATCATTGATGACACTCTCACGTATGTAGGGTATGACATTGATGATTTAGCAGAGAACGCAAGCTTTGAAGAGGTTATTTTCCTGTTATGGAACCTAAGGCTGCCGAATCATGTTGAATTAGAGGACTTGAAGAATCAATTGGCTGCTAATGCTGCATTGCCGAATGAAATCATTGAACATTTTAAAATGTATCCAATTGAAAAAGTACATCCGATGGGGGCTTTGAGAACGGCTATATCCATGCTTGGATTATACGATGAAGAAGCGGATGTAATGGATGATCAGGCAAATTTAAGAAAAGCTATTCGTTTGCAAGCGAAGATTCCGGCCATTGTAACGGCTTTTTCACGCATCCGCAAAGGCCTTGAGCCAATCGCGCCTCGCAAAGATTTTGGATATGCCCAAAACTTCTTGTATATGTTAAATGGCAATGAACCGAGCCAGATTGAAATTGAAGCCTTTGATAAGGCACTCGTTCTTCATGCCGATCATGAATTGAATGCTTCTACATTCACTGCACGTGTATGTGTGGCAACATTATCTGATATGTATTCAGGAGTCACTGCTGCAATCGGCGCCTTGAAAGGTCCGTTGCATGGCGGAGCAAATGAAGCTGTCATGAAGATGCTGAAAGAAATCGATTCACTTGAGAACGTGGAAACTTATATCAATAGCAAGCTTGATAATAAAGAAAAGATTATGGGATTTGGCCACCGTGTTTACCGCAAAGGGGATCCTCGCGCAAAACATCTCCGTGAAATGTCCAAAAGGCTTACTGACATGAACGGCGAACCTAAATGGTATGATATGTCGACAAAAATTGAGGAACTAGTTACTTCCAGAAAACCTCTTCCGCCAAATGTGGACTTTTATTCTGCATCTGTCTACCACAGCTTAGGCATCGACCATGACTTGTTTACGCCAATCTTTGCTGTCAGCCGTATGTCTGGTTGGATCGCTCATATTCTTGAGCAATATGAAAACAATCGTTTGATTCGTCCTCGTGCAGAGTATGTCGGACCTGGCATGCAAAAGTACATTCCAATCGAAGAACGCTAATTTTCATCGGACAAAGGACAAGCCTCTTTCAATAATTCTGATACTTGTAAATGTAGGGTTTTTTCATAATATTTGTAATACATGTGTTATACTTTAGAGTGTTAAAGAAATATAGAAAAATAGAGACTAAGAAGTCGGCAGCATTATGATGCCGATACATCTGGAGGGATTTTCAATGAGTCAGGCAGAAAAAATCAAAGTAGTAGACGGCGCTTTGCAAGTGCCAAACCATGCTATCATTCCTTTTATCGAAGGTGATGGAACAGGTCCGGATATTTGGGCTGCTGCATCCCGCGTATTAGAAGCTTCCGTAGAGAAAGCTTATAACGGGGAGAAAGCAATCGTTTGGAAGGAAGTATTAGCTGGTGAAAAAGCGTTTAATGAAACAGGTGAATGGCTCCCGGCTGAAACACTTGATGTGATTAAAGAATATTTAATCGCCATTAAAGGTCCATTGACAACTCCTGTCGGCGGCGGAATTCGCTCTTTGAATGTAGCCCTTCGCCAAGAGCTTGATTTATATACATGCTTAAGACCTGTTCGTTATTTCAACGGCGTTCCTTCACCGGTTAAACGTCCGCAAGATACAGACATGGTTATCTTCCGCGAAAATACGGAAGACATCTACGCTGGAATTGAATATGCCAAAGGGTCTGATGATGTTAAGAAACTATTAGATTTCCTTCGAAATGAGATGGGCGTATCCAAGATTCGTTTCCCTGAAACCTCCGGTCTTGGTATTAAACCAGTTTCCGAAGAGGGAACAAAACGACTAGTGCGTGCAGCCTTGAATTATGCAATCAAAGAAGGAAGAAAATCCTTGACATTGGTTCATAAAGGTAACATCATGAAATTCACTGAAGGAGCCTTCAAGAACTGGGGATATGAAGTGGCAGAACAAGAATTCGGCGACAAAGTATTCACATGGGCTCAATATGACCGCATTAAAGACGCTGAAGGAACAGAAGCAGCCAATAAAGCGCAGGCTGATGCTGAAGCTGAAGGCAAAATCATTGTGAAGGATTCAATTGCTGATATTTTCCTTCAACAAATCCTGACAAGACCAAGAGAATTCGATGTCGTTGCGACAATGAACTTGAATGGTGACTATATTTCTGACGCTCTTGCTGCGCAAGTCGGCGGAATCGGTATCGCTCCAGGTGCGAACATTAACTATGTGACAGGTCATGCAATCTTTGAAGCAACACATGGTACAGCTCCAAAATATGCAGGACTAGATAAAGTAAATCCATCCTCTGTTATCCTATCCGGAGTATTGATGCTTGAGCATTTAGGCTGGAATGAAGCAGCAGATATGATCACTCGTTCCATGGAGAAAACCATTGATTCGAAAGTGGTCACTTATGACTTCGCTCGTTTGATGGATGGTGCAAACGAAGTGAAATGCTCTGAGTTTGCTGATGAGTTAATCAAGAATATGGAATAAGGGAACAAAGGGTTTAATCCAGACAGGGGTAACTGGGGAGAATTTGAACGGTACCGTCAATAAAAGATGGGGGTAGATGATATATGGGATTGAAGCGCAATAAAATCTCTGTAATCGGAAGTGGTTTTACAGGAGCAACAACAGCCTTTCTTTTAGCTCAAAAGGAGCTGGGAGATGTCGTGCTTGTTGATATTCCGCAAATGGATAAGCCTACAAAGGGGAAGGCTTTAGACATGGCCGAAGCAGGTCCGGTACAGGGATTTGATGCATCGATTACAGGTACATCCAATTACGAGGATACAAAGGATTCTGATCTCGTGATTATTACGGCAGGCATTGCCCGTAAGCCTGGGATGAGTCGTGATGATCTTGTGCAAACCAACCAGAAAATCATGCGTTCAGTAGCAAAGGAAGTTGCGAAGCACTCGCCGGATAGCTACATCATCGTGCTGACAAACCCGGTTGACGCGATGACCTATACGGTTTTTAAAGAAACTGGTTTTCCGAAGAATCGTGTCATTGGTCAATCCGGCGTTCTCGATACAGCAAGGTTCCGTACATTTGTCGCTCAGGAATTAAATCTGTCTGTTAAGGATATTACCGGCTTTGTCCTTGGGGGGCATGGGGACGAAATGGTCCCTCTTGTCCGCTATTCCTATGCCGGCGGAATTCCTCTAGAAAAGCTTATTCCAAAGGAACGTCTTGACAGCATTGTCGAACGGACAAGAAAAGGCGGAGGGGAAATTGTGGAGCTGCTTGGCAATGGCAGTGCCTACTATGCGCCAGCAGCCTCCCTTGTCTCCATGGCAGAAGCTATCTTGAAGGATCAGCGCCGTGTCCTCCCAGCTATAGCCTATTTAGAGGGGGAATATGGCTATAATGGCATCTATCTTGGTGTGCCAACCATCATTGGCGCAGGAGGCATAGAAAAAGTCATTGAACTTGAATTGCAAGAGGAGGAAAAAGCTGCTCTTGATCATTCGGTTCAATCTGTCAAAGCGGTCATGTCCATTCTTGCCTAACTCAATATGAATAGAACTTGAAAAGGGACTCTGAATGTTTACATTCAGGGTCCCTTTAATTTTGTATGCAATTATTTCAGTAAGCCCTTAAGAGCGAGAAGCTGGAAGGAACCCGGAAATCAAGGGTCGATCCATTTATGTTTTTACTTACCTGCCAATTTCGAGATTGGGTATTATACCAAGAATTCATCTTTTCATATATAATAGTGAGGGATTCATCTGTATAAAATTTAATATCTTAGCAGATGTCCTGCAGGTATGATGTACAAATGCAAATAGAGCTGGCCAATCATATGGCAGCTAGCATAAATAAAGCCAATATATATGGGAGTGGCAGGAGGATAAGATGAGCAAAAAAGTCCTAGTTGTGGAAGATGAAGAATCAATCATTACTTTGCTAGCGTATAATTTGGAACAAGCTGGGTTTAGCGTAATAAAGGCAATGGATGGGGAAATGGGCAAGCAATTGGCCATGACCGAAAAACCTGACGTCATCATTTTGGATCTCATGCTGCCGAAATTAGACGGGATCGAGATTTGCAAAATCTTACGACAAAACAAGGTTACAGTCCCAATTATGATGCTTACTGCAAAAAATGAGGAGTTTGATAAAGTCCTTGGGCTTGAGCTCGGTGCTGATGACTATATGACAAAGCCTTTTAGCCCGCGTGAGGTTGTGGCAAGGGTGAAGGCACTATTGCGCAGGGTGGATATGATGAATAGTGCGACCGAGATAAAAGAGGATGAATCTGATTTCCTTACGATTGGGAATTTGAAGATATATTTGGAGCGATATGAAGCCTATCTGGGTGATGAGATGCTTGAGCTGACTCCGAAGGAATTTGAATTATTGGCTTATCTAGCGAAGAATAAGTCTAGAATTTTAACAAGGGACCAGCTTTTGAATGTAATCTGGAATTATGATTTTGTCGGAGATACACGAATTGTAGACGTGCACATTAGCCATTTGCGTGAAAAGATTGAACAAGATACGAAGAAACCGGCCTATATCAAAACCGTACGCGGGCTGGGCTATAAGTTAGAGGAACCTAAAGAATGAATAAAGCAAGAAGAATGATGACATTCGAAATAGCCGCCGCTATCCTAATGGTTTCCCTCCTGTTTGGAATTTTGTTAGGGAAGCTGTTCGGTATGTATCTAGAGAAGGATACAAAGGACGATTTAGAGAATGTGGCACAAATTATCGAATGGCAGCTCGCTGATATACAGGATACTGCTACTGTAAATGGCAGGCTCAAGCAGCTTAGTGAAAAGTACGAGATCACCATTCTGCTCGCCGGCAATGATGGCAAGCTCCTATCTGAGTTTACTTATATGGAAGAGGGACTGTCTGCTGAGGAGCGAGACCTTTATCAAGCCGAAGTGACGAATTATGCCGGCCAATTTAATGAACCAATCCACGGAGAACTTAATAGGGACAGCTTCTATTATTATTTAGACAAAAATCAAGCAGGTGAAGGCTATCTGTTGGTCGGGAAAGAAAGAAATGCCAGTATTGATGGGCTATCTGCCTGGACAACATCCCTATTGTTCCTGATTGTTGCTTTCATTATTATCATGCTGTTTGTCTTTCAAATCATCAAGAAATACTTCGTACCGGTTGAAAGTGCCCTTGGTGCAGTGCGTGAGCTGACAAAAGGAAATTACCGGGCGCGCTCATATGTCGGGCGTAATAAGGAAGTGGGGATGCTGAATGATTCCATTAATCAGCTTGCCCGCGATATGCAAGAGATGAAAATTGCCTATGATATACAGAAGGACCGGCTCAGTACCTTGATTGAGAATATGGGAAGTGCGTTATTATTGATTGATGACAAGGGATATATCAATATGGTCAATCGCGAGTACCTAAATCTCTTTAAGGTGGATGAGGAGAGCTTCTTATCCGAACTGTATTACAAGGTGATAGACCGTGAGGAAGTCAATGCTCTCATTGAGGAAATCTTCATGGTAGAGCAAAAGGTCAGGAAGCAAATCGTCCTGACAATCGGGCTCGAACGGAAGAATTTTGAGGTGTACGGTGCTCCGATTATTGGACCGAAAGGCGAATGGAAAGGGATTATTCTCGTCTTCCATGATATTACTGAGCTTAAGAAGCTTGAAACTGTGCGAAAGCAATTCGTAGCCAATGTATCTCATGAATTGAATACCCCTGTAACGTCCATTAAGGGCTTCACTGAAACATTAATTGACGGTGCTAAGGAAGATAAAAACACGCTTGATCACTTCTTATCAATCATCCTGAAGGAGAGCAATAGACTACAGGCGCTGATCAAGGAATTACTTGAGTTATCCAAGGTGGAACAGCATGGCTTCCGCCTCGATCTGCAAAAGGTGGACATCGTGCCTGTCCTAAAAGACACATATGAAATTCTTGAGAAGAAAGCAACCAAGAAGAATATTCACTTGGAGATAATGGAACCTAAAAAGCCGATCATTTGTGAAACGGATTCCTTCCGCATACAGCAAGTCATTATCAATCTCGTTAGCAATGCCATTTCTTATACACCTCCTAACGGAAAGGTGACGGTCTCTGCGAGCGAGGATGGAGATAAGGTCTATCTCAGGGTTTCAGATACTGGGATTGGCATTGAAGAAAAGGAATTTCCGCGCATTTTTGAACGTTTTTATCGAGTTGATAAGGACCGGAGCAGAGAGAGCGGCGGAACGGGACTTGGACTCGCGATTGTGAAACATATCCTTGAAGCCCATCACGGTGAAATCACCATCGAGAGCAAGCTGAATGAAGGCAGTACATTTACAGTTATCATCCCGAAGAATCAATGTTCTATTAAAAGGGAAATGAAATAGACATGAAAAGTTGGCTCCTTTCACGGTTCGTGAAGGGAGCTTTTCATTTTCGAGCGGATTTAAGTGAAAAGCATGTTTCCGGAGGAGAGAACAGCGGTTTTTCTTTCAATTAAGACTCATGTTAGAATAGAGTAATAAGATCAACGGTTAAATGGATAAATACGATTAATGGGAGGAAAGCATGAATAATAGAATCGTTTTAATAGATGGCAATAGCATTGCTTACAGAGCATTTTTTGCGTTGCCTTTGCTCAATAATGATAAGGGTGTACATACAAATGCCATTTACGGCTTCGCGATGATGCTGAACAAAATAATGGAAGAGGAAAAGCCGACCCATATGCTGGTGGCCTTTGACGCTGGCAAGACTACATTTCGCCATAGTACCTTCAAGGAATATAAGGGAGGCCGCCAAAAGACTCCGCCGGAGCTATCCGAGCAATTTCCATTTATTCGCGAGTTGCTTGATGCGTATGGGGTCTCTCGCTATGAATTGCCGAATTATGAGGCGGATGACATTATTGGTACCCTTGCCACTCTAGCAGAGGGCGAAGGGTATGAGGTCACGGTCATTTCCGGAGACAAGGATTTGACACAGCTTGCTTCAGAGAAAACGACGGTTCGAATTACGCGCAAAGGAATCACGGATATGGAGGATTACACGCCTGGGCATATTAGAGAGAAGTATAATTTGACACCTGAGCAGATAATCGACCTGAAGGGCTTGATGGGTGATTCCTCTGATAATATCCCTGGAATCCCCGGCGTTGGAGAGAAAACAGCGCTGAAGCTTCTGCACCAGTTCGGAAGCGTGGAGGCAGTTGTCGAATCGCCTGATAAGGTGAGCGGCAAGAAATTAAAAGAAAAAATTGAAGAATATAAAGAGCAGGCCATCCTATCCAAGCAGCTTGCGACCATTGAAAAACAGGCGCCGATTGAAGTCAGTCTTGAGGAGGCTGATTACACGGGCGCAGACCAGGAAAAGCTGCTCGCCATTTATAAGGAACTTGGCTTTGCGACCTTGATTGAGAAGATGGACCCGGTTAAGGCTGAGGAGACTGAGGTACTTGAGGAGATTGACTATACATTCATCAAGGAAATCACCTCAGACCTATTTACCGATGATACGGCGCTGTACGTAGAAATCTTAGAGGATAATTACCATACAGCCCCTATTATTGGCGTTGCTATCTCAAATGAGAAAGGGGCCTTCTTCATGGAGAAAGATACGGCTGTTGAATCAGCTGTGTTTAAGGAATGGGCAGAAAATCCTGACATGAAGAAAACGGTGCATGATGTGAAGAAAACAATCGTTGCTCTTCATCGCCATGGGATAGAGTTGAAAGGGACTGAGTTCGATCTCTTCCTTGCTTCCTATGTGCTTAATCCTGCTGAGCCGGAAGTAGATATGGCAGACCTTGCGAAAAAGCATCATGCAGGTCATATCCAAACGGATGAGCATGTATATGGAAAAGGAGCGAAACGTAAAATCCCAAGTCCGGAGGTTTACGGTGAGCATATCGCACGCAAGGCTCATGCAATGGGGTTGATTAAAGCGAGTATTGAAAGTCAGCTAATTGCAAATGCGCAATTATCCTTGCTGAATGATTTGGAATTGCCGCTTGCCGTCATCCTGGCTGAGATGGAGATTACGGGTGTCAAGGTGGATAAGGAAAGACTGAAGGAAATGGGCGGAGAGCTGGCAGCGAGGCTTACGGATATAGAGACAAAAATCTATGACATGGCTGGTGAGAAGTTCAACATTAACTCTCCAAAGCAATTAGGGGTCATTCTTTTTGAGCGATTGGGCCTGCCTGTGATCAAGAAGACAAAAACGGGTTACTCCACATCAGCGGATATTCTGGAGAAGCTTGAGAATAAACATGAAATTATCCGTGAGATTCTGGACTATCGCCAGCTTGGCAAGCTGCAATCGACTTATATTGAAGGGCTTTTAAAGGTCATCCATGAGGATGGCAAAGTGCATACACGCTTTAATCAGGCGTTAACGCAGACTGGCCGCTTAAGCTCGACTGATCCGAATCTGCAGAACATCCCTATCCGCTTGGAAGAAGGCAAGAAAATCAGGCAAGCCTTCGTGCCATCGGTGGAGGATTGGGTCATATTTGCGGCAGACTATTCTCAAATCGAGCTCCGTGTCCTTGCCCATATTGCGGATGATGAGAATTTAATCGAGGCATTCAAGCAAGATATGGATATCCATACGAAAACGGCGATGGATGTATTCCATGTGGAAGAAGGGGAAGTGACATCTCTTATGAGACGCCATGCAAAGGCGGTCAACTTCGGAATCGTATATGGGATCAGTGATTATGGTTTATCCCAAAATCTGAATATAACGAGGAAGGAAGCCGGCACCTTCATTGAACGTTATTTGGAAAGCTATCCGGGCGTACAGCGTTACATGAAGGATATTATTGAAGAGGCGAAGGAGTGCGGCTATGTAAAGACCCTTCTCCATCGGCGCCGTTATATCCCGGAAATCAATAACCGAAACTTCAATGTACGCGGGTTTGCAGAAAGAACAGCGATGAACACGCCGATTCAGGGCAGTGCCGCTGATATTATTAAGCTGGCGATGATTCACATGAACGACCGGCTGAAGCAAGAGAATCTGCAGGCGAAGCTTTTGCTTCAAGTGCATGATGAATTGATTTTTGAAGCGCCGAAGGATGAAATAGACATCTTAAAGAAAATCGTGCCAGAGGAAATGGAGAATGCCATCAAGTTGAGTGTTCCGCTCAAGGTGGATTATTCATTTGGCGATACTTGGTATGATGCGAAATAGAGAACAGCATAAGGGGGTATTGGTTTGCCTGAATTACCAGAAGTAGAGACGATAAGGCGCACGCTTGAAGTCTTGGTGCTTGGCAAGACGATTGAGGATGTAGAGGTGCGATGGGGCAAGATCATCAAGGAACCGGATGACGCCGAATTGTTCCGCCTCTTCCTTAAGGGACAGACGATTCGTGAGATTGGCCGCCGCGGCAAGTTCCTTATCTTTTACTTAGATGATTATAGCCTCGTTTCCCATTTGCGCATGGAAGGGAAATATGGCCTATTTGACAAGAGTGAAGAGATGGATAAGCATACCCACGTCATTTTTTCATTCACGGATGGCACGGAGCTCCGTTACAGAGATGTGCGCAAATTCGGCACGATGCATTTATATCCGAAAGGAACGGAGCTGGATGTTCTGCCGCTTTCAAAGGTGGGTCCTGAACCATTTTCTGAGGAATTCACGCCAGAGCATCTGGCAGAAGGGCTCCGGAAGACGCATCGTTTTATTAAGACGGTCCTCTTGGATCAGCGATTGCTTGCCGGGCTTGGGAATATATACGTGGATGAGGCATTGTTCCATGCGGGCATACATCCAGAGCGTCCCGCTTCGTCCTTGGATAAAGAGGAAATCGAGCGCCTGTATGCGGCGATTAAGACGACGCTTGCTGATGCCATTGAAAAGGGAGGAAGCACCATTCGTTCTTACGTGAATTCACAAGGGCAGATTGGCATGTTCCAGCTCGAATTATTTGCTTACTCCAGGAAGGGGCAGCCTTGCAAGACATGCGGCACAATCATGGAGAGAATCATTGTCGGGGGCAGAGGCACTGTTTATTGTCCCTCCTGTCAAAAACGCGATTGAAGGCCATGAACATAAAATAGGCTTCTGACATATAGTATGGTATTGATTGTTGAAAGGAGTTCCCTCGAATGGAGCACTTGGCTTCAATACTCTTACTCGCTATGGCAGTCAGCCTTGACAGTTGTGGTGTCGGAATGACCTATGGAATCCGGAATGTGGTCATTCCCTTAAAATCGATTATGATCATTGCCGCTTGTTCGGCCATAAGCTTTGCGATTGGCATGTTCACAGGTTCTGTGAGTGAACACTTCATGGCAGAGTCATGGGCAGGCGTGCTTGGAGGCCTAATCCTGATATTATTAGGCCTTTGGACAGCATCAAGTAATTTAAAGCCAAATGATGATGTATATTTGAATGTGGATGAACGGACTTTATTCCAGCTGGAGATCAAGTCGATCGGTCTTGTCGTTCATATTTTGAAAAAGCCGCTCAGCGCCGACTTTGACCGCTCAGGCACCATTACGGGTCTTGAAGCTTGTTTTTTAGGCTTTGCCCTTTCTCTTGATGGATTTGGTGCAGGAATTGGGGCCGGTATTCTCAACTATCCGCCTGCCGGTATCGTCTTGCTTTGCTTCCTTATGAGTGCCGTGTTTATGAAAACCGGCCTCCAAGCTGGAAAGTACTTAAATGATTCGCTCTTTGCGAAGGTTTTGTCCTTTGTACCTGGAATTGTCTTAATCATACTCGGGGTCAGTAAATTATTTTAGACAGGGGATACGATATTTTTATGAAGAAAATTATTGGACTGACAGGCGGTATTGCTAGCGGGAAAAGCACAGTCTCAAACTGGCTTATCTCACAAGGCTACCCTGTCGTTGATGCAGATATCGCAGCAAGGAAAGTCGTTGAACCGGGCATGCCGGCACTAAGGGAAATCACGGAGGCCTTTGGGAATGACATGTTGCTTGAGGATGGGACGCTTGATAGAAAGAAACTTGGGTCGGTCATCTTCGCTGATGAAGAAAAGCGCCATACGTTAAATGCAATTGTGCATCCAGCGGTTAGAGAATGGATGGGGCGAGAAACGGATCGGGCTTTTGAAAATGGGGCCTCCATTGTCATCATGGACATCCCTTTGCTGTTTGAGAG
>JAEIGA010013270.1_pt1 | contig 12536 bp, 10 predicted proteins | sample 9270691 | NCBI WGS metagenome assembly JAEIGA01 (sample SAMN17057246, study PRJNA624740) | gut metagenome | biome: biome; isolation source: fecal sample | host: Bos grunniens | place: China: Xizang | collected 2019 | reverse complement strand
GCTGGTGAAGTGAGCACCCGCCTCCTCGGCGTAGGATTCGGAGAACTTACGCACCAGCTCCTCAAAGATGTAGCCGCAGTCCACCGCGCTGATTTTATCCGGCCCCAGATAGCCCTTGGGCGAGGCAAACTCCTGCACCACAAGGAACAGGGCGTTGTGCTCCACCAGCGTGTTGAGCTGGTCCTCGAAGCGGAACTTGGTGAGGATGTCCTGCACGTTGCGGGAGAAGCCTGCCAGATAGTTGCGAAAATTGGCCTCGATATTGTTCGGGTCGGCCACCAGAGTGTCGAAGGTGAACTTGCTGGTGTTGTAGAACTTGTATCCGGATGCACGCATGAGCATCATATCCAGCGCACCGGGGGCAAGATTGGCGTGCTTTTCATGCGCCGCCAGTACCTCTGCATGCGTGGCTGCAAGGCAGTCGTGGAAGCGCTTAATCACGGTCATGGGCAGAATGACCTTGCCGTATTCATGCGGTTTGAAGATGCCGAATATGGCGTTGGCCACGTTCCAGATGACGGTGGCTTTTTCCTGAATATTGGTGCCTACTTGGTAAATCTTATCGTCTTCCATTATGAAGTCTCCTACTGAGGAAATTATATCCGAAACTTAATGTCTATTAAAGCTAAAATTACGTTATCAGGGGCGTCGCAGAAATATGCCTCTTGTTCCCGAGTTTAAACCAGGAACATGAGAAGCTATGTGCTCGAAAGTTTCTAATTTTTGATTAAGCGTGCCGATGCGTTCTTCATACTGTCGAAGTTTCGCTTCATACTCTTCCTTCAACCCGTTAATGCGCTCACGTAGCGAAGTAATGTTACGAATCAGAGAGCCCTCCAAGGTTTCTCCATCGGGTACCTTGTAGAAATGAGCCGCGAAATGTATAGCGCAGTGCTCAGAAATGCGCTTAGGCTCAAACCACGCGTTAGGATCTATGGGTAGTACTTCACGAGCAAAGAATACGTCCGGAGACTCGTTCCATGCCACTGTAAATTCCTCGCTTAGAGTACGATCGGCTTCCGGTTTACCCAGTTTCATTTGAATCTTGCCAGTCTTGGTGAGTTTCGGGTGCTCTACCATTATTTTTCGATATGCGAATTTGTAATTCTCAACAACGCGACTTTCGCAACGCATTTTTCCGGGGTCACCGTAAAAACATTCATGTTCGAATGCGTTGTAAGCCTGAAGTATGAGCTTTCGACCTTCCTCCGGGAATGCTCTGCACCGTGCTACTCCGGCCTTATGCAATTCACCCCCACAATTTGATGCATCCAGCAAAAGAACCTTGCCATGACGAGCCTTAGGCTTATTCTTTGCAATAATCCATATATACAGAGGAATACCAGTGTATATAGAAAGATGGCTAGGAAGCTGAATAATAGCCTCCAACAAGTCGTTTTCAATAAGATACCGCCTACACTCAACGTCACCTCGTCTCGACGAAAACATTGAAGCACCTGGTTGCAATATAGCGAGTCTACCAGAGGCGTTTAACTTAGAAAGGCATGCAAACAGGAAGAACAGAGAAGAATCAGAAGCAGCGGGGTATCCTTCTATTGCACGCACCGGACGGGACGTGTCCAGTCTCATGCCGAAGGGCGGCTCGCATACCATGAAATCAAAAGTGTGTCCGGAGAATACGTCGTTAGCAACTACGTCATCATGAACAATATTCTCGGGGTAACCGCCTCGAACAAACGTCAGTAATTTTGCAATAGCAACGGTACGATGGTTAATATCTACCCCGTATGTATTTACACGGCACCTATACAAAGTCTCTAACTTATGAGCCAACGCTTTCAACAAGGTGGTTGAACCCACCGCCATATCGCAAATGCTGATTTGCTGTTCTTGGTCCAGTTCTAGATTTGAAGCCAGCAGATCACTCATTAGCTCGGCCACCTCAGAGTTGGACCAATGAGCACCATCTTCACGATTTGTTTCTGCTCTGCTACGGATAAAAATAGTAAGCAGTTCCTCAAAGTCAGCGTCACTAAAGCGAGAGGGGGAGAAATTCCCAACGGGCTCCATAAGCGCTTCTACAATCCTCTGAATGTATAGAATCTCATGTCTAGACTTGGAGATAATAATTGAATCAAAATCTAGCTCCCTCAGTATATTTTGAATATTTTTGGAAAAACCTTGGCAAAAAGCCCTGAGTTTTTCTATGGATATACTTCCGTTTTCTATCAGATCAGAGAACGCCACGCCGCTGGCATTTGAATATGGAACGGACTGTTCATCGTATTGGAGGCAATCGTGCAGTCTCTTCAAAAACGTAATTCCAACGACAAACACAAACCCTTGATTTCTCATGAAATCACACTCACGCATAGTGATACGAGAAATATAGTTGAAAGCTGCTTGTGCCGGTGACAGGTGTCGGTCCTCATGAGGATTATCTTCAATCGCGGCCTTTTTAGAGGCACGAGGTACAAGAGATTTTTCTTTAGCGGCGACATCCGTTTCCATCAAAGAGATAAGCTCCCCAATCTTGTCATGGCTGGCAGACGGGACCTCCTTGAGCTCTTTCAGGTGCTCAAGGGGGAGCTGGAAGCCGTACTTGCGAACTGTCTTGGCAATGAGCTCTTTGAGCAAACGGAAATGAAGCGCGTTGTCTGAAAGGTATGTGGGCACCTTGAATCCCGGGTAATCGAGTACCCACCAATTCAAGGCAATGGGAGAACATGCATCAGCCAGTTTGATAAGCTTTTCTACATATTTATCCTTACCAAGGCGCAGAGCCGCGATGATGCCGTGCTCTAATGCATCGCGACCAAAGCGGCTACGAGTAACCAGAGATGTTACGATTTCCTCATCATCCGTTCTGATGCCTTCAGCAATAGCCCGACGTATCTCCGGAACGACGGAGCCACGGACATTGGCCTGTGCAATAATAGCGCGGTCTACATTGCTCAGGAAACCATGGCGGTTAATAGAGAATACAGAGAGCTTCAGCGAGCTGCGGCCAAGCTGATGTACCACACGGGTCCCGGTGGTGACCTTATCCGTGATAAAAACGATGGACTTACCGGCAAGGCTGGGCTCCTCTTTCAAAATTGCCTCCACAATGGCGTCAGAAGTAGGCAAATCGCGGTTGAGGTACGCAAAGCGTACAGTGGCGGGGGCCTCCTGTGCTCGCGCGATTAAGAGGTCAGCGTGGGGCAAAGGTTGGTCTTTATAGGCGAACACAATGAGTTGGGCATTTGCCGCGATAAGGGGTGCTTTGACGTGGCGGAGAAAGTCCGGGGCCTGCTCATGCTTCAGGCCGGAAGCGTCAATGCACATAAGGGAGCGCTTGGCGGTAGCACTGAGCCGTTCCACCGCTATTTTTTCAGCCTCGCATGAATACAGCAGGTCAAAGGGATTTGCCAGCTCTCCTTTATCGTTCAGGCTTAAAGTTACCAGCGCGGGTAAGCTCTGAGCCGCCGCCGCGTTAGCCTTGCAAAGTTGGCGCAGCTCCCCAAGAAAGGCCTTATCTTGGGCAATGATGATTTGCTTTTGTGTGCGGTGATTAGCGAACACATAATTACGAAGCTCTTGCTCCTCTGTTGCGGCCGTGTCACCCTGTACACCGAGAACCCGGATTTTACCGTTGGCTCCCGAGCCGCTTTGCAGCAGCTGCGTGATAATAGCAGAAGCAGAGGGGCCGGCAGTCCCGGTCTTGGCGGCGTTCAGCACACCAAGCCCGGAAACCAAGATGGCGGGACCCTGCAGGCGGGGGGCCGCCTGCAGCATTTCAGTCAGAAGCACTTCAGCACTCCCACAGAGTAGCGAACTAGAATGAATAAGCGTGGCTCCGGCCTGCTCGGAGACCGTATTGTAATCGGCGATAAGCTTATCCTGAGCGTTGTTCCAGGGGTCAAATACAGCACGTTCGTTCATGATGTAAAAAAATTAAAGGTTTTCTGTCGGTAAATTAAGCGGCCTGCTGGGTGGTGTCACTATTCTTCACGGTTTTACGAAGGAGCCCACGAGCATCAATGAAGCACCCCCAGAACTCCTGCATCTTGTGGGTCGTAGGTATACGTCCCAACACATATTCGAAGCGCTCCTTCTTATTGGTGATGAGGAGCATGTGGGGCTCGTTAGAGATACGGGCCTCGTCGAGCATGGCTTGGAAGATAGACTCGTCTTCACGCATGCGGGGACTGATAGCCTGCACAATGTTGAACAGGTGGGGCATGGCCTCAACCGTGCTACGCACTTCGGGGTCGTAGAGAGAGGTCGTTACCACGTTGATCTTTTGGCCGGGGCGAAGGGCGTCAAACGCCTTTAAGTTGGCACAGAAGTCAGTTTTAGCGGCCCCGATACCAAGAGCGTGGCGCAGAGCACAAGAGTCCATGAACACGCAGCCGTTGTAGATGCAATCATGGAAATAGCGCTCGACCCAGGGCTTCACTTTAGGCTCGCCAATAACGCTCCATGCGGGAAGCTCAACACCGTCTGCGAGAAATTCAAGGCGGCTCTCGTGGTAGCGCGTGAGCTTGGCGTTTTTGGCATCGATGAAAAGGACCTGTACCTGCCCGTGCTCCTCGCCCAGCCCTTCAATGTAGCAAGCATTGAAGATGGAGCTGGTCAGCCGCTTATCGCTGGTGAGGATGAGTACGTGCTTCTCATGGCGCAGCTTGAGGGTACGGGCAGCGTCAATCAGATTCGGGTCAGCATGTGTAACGATGCTGCTGGGGGGATAGGTATCAAAGAGGTCGCGGTATTCAGCAGAGCCAATCAGAGACCAACCACGTGTGGCGCGGAGCTTCTTCTCATCATCAGTGTTAAGGAGATTGCGGTACAGCTCCATCATCACTTGGGGCGTTACATAGAACTTGATGCCATTGGCACGGAATGATGCAGCGTTCAGCTTAAGGAAAACTTCGAGACCGGGAGTCATTAGCTCACAGGTATCAATCAAAATTGCAAAGTAGCGACGAAGATCAGCAATTGTTTTGTCGTCGAGCCCCTCAAAAATGTCAGGGGTAGAAGGAGCCATCATGGAGGCAGCCTTGGAGGTGGAAACTACGTTATTCTGCGTACGGCAGAAGCCAGCGGGGGTCTTGATGAATGTAGACATCGTGTATAATAGTGTGTTTGTATTTTTGATTGCAGCTTGGCGGCAATCTGACCGTTCCAGCTTCTAAGACGGACCTTCCGTATATCCCAAATTGGGACCCTCGAAGTGGGAACGCACTCATTCTTGCACAAATTAAGCGATTTTGCAAGCAAAAAATTAATTATTTTCTTACACATTGATTTTTTTAATACTTGTGATAGCAAGTCTTTTTAACAACCGTAAAAGCCCCTACGCTTTTCGCCATTCTTTACCATGTTAGAAACGTCTATCTCATCCATGCAGAGAATTCAAGGATAGAAAGTTGCTTAATCTCACGAATGTACATTTTTAACTCATCTCACGGAGAAAATTCGGATTTTACGATTTTTCTCGTAAACCGTTGGATTGCTGCAATCTTGGAGCAGGATTAGCGGGATTATTTCCCCTCCCAGTAATCCAGCCAGCGCTGCAATTTGTAGAAGGCGCGCTCGTATTGGCGATATTGGCGTTCTGCAGCTTTCTCTTCTTCGGAATCCAAAATGCGGGGCGCTCCGCCCAGCAGCTGCATACACCTAGCGTTCATGCTATCCATGAGAAGTTGGCGTGCTACTGCGCATTCCTTTTTGGTTAAAGGCTTGGGGGAATAGAACTCGTGTATGCTGATATCGCCGACCAGTACTTGAGTCACGATATCCTCTTTGCGAGATTTCCGTTTCTTTCCTGCGTAGTTGGGGGTAATGTTGTTGAGTTCGGGGGTAATGTCCATGTAAGTATACTATACGGGAATGTTGCGCATGGCAATAAAAAAATGGATTTTTCAACAATTTTCCGAGAATAGGTGCCGATGAGCATGTGCGGGAATTGATTTTGCTTGACTTAGGTGGGCGGGCGTGCCAGAATGTGGGTGCGGGGAGGGTTCGGCCAAGAGTCAGTTAAAATCGTGACGCCCCGCTTTTATTGTGCCTTGGGATTGGGCTTGAAGGCAATGAAGGCTGGGAACAACTAAAAAGTTAGATATAAAGCTGTACATTTGGTAGTAATCTGCTAGAATCAGGCAAGCATCGCAGTTGAAACAGCCTATAAATGACCGGATATGATAGAGTATATTGAAGGAGATATATTCGAAAGCCCTGCACAGGTTATTGTAAACACAGTAAATACCGTGGGCGTCATGGGAAAAGGGATTGCTCTTTCTTTTAAGAAGAGATATCCTGAAATGTTCGCGCGCTACAAGAGTGTTTGCGAGCAGGGATTGCTGCGGACCGGTAAGCTTATGTTATTCTATGAGGCTGATTATTGGGTACTTTTATTTCCGACGAAAGAGAATTGGCGACAACCTTCGAAATTAGAATATATAGAGGCAGGACTTCAGAAGTTTGTGCAGACCTATGCCTCAAAGGGTATAACGTCTATAGCATTTCCTCGTTTAGGGTGCGGGAACGGAGAGTTAAACTGGAGCGAAGTGAAGCCGCTCATGGAGAAATATCTGAAAAAGTTACCAATTTCTATCTACATATATCTGGGTAAGCATCCTGACGAAGAGCCTGAACATAAGACTCCGCAAAAAACCATTGCGTGGTTAAAGCGCAATGCCAAGGATATATCTTTTAACGGTGTGAAAGATGATTTGAGACACAGCAGTGCAATACTGCCATACGAGTTTGATTGGAATAAAAAGCCTATTACCATGAAATACATGGATGATACGCTCTTATTCACCCGGGAAGATCAAGCAGAAGAAAAAGCTATTCCTGAGGATGAATTATACCGTGTATGGGATAATCTGCGTTCATCATCCGTTACATCGTTAGAAAAAGCAACGGAAGAGGAATCTTTGCTATATGCGCTACTGTATTCGGCAGGATATTTATCTAAAATAAAGCTCTATAATGCTGACATTCAGCAAATGACTGATGGATACCAGCTTAATGCTGGAGTGGGACGTATGTCTGTCTACCATATTAAATGATAAGGATGAACTACGGAGATATCATACAGAGAAATCTTAATTACCATACACCTACATCATGGTGGCGTAAGTATGCTTTTCATTTTACGGATGTAAGTAATGCTGCAAGCATCTTGAATAGTGGACGCTTGTACAGTCGCAGTCAAGCGCTTAACCACAATATCATGCTAAATGATAACGCAAGTAGACAGGTTATAGATATTACCGATAGAGAAGTGATATCAAATGTCCGGTTCTATTTTCGACCGAAAACACCGACTCAATATTATAACGAAGGGTATAAGCATCCTTTGCTGCGTTTTCATGGAGATCCGAATGCCAATGTTCCTGTCCCGGTGTTTTTCTTGTTTGATTTGGAAAAATTGATGTCGCATCCTGAAGTAGAGTTTTCCGAATTTTCGCAGGCCGGTCACGGTGCAAAAACGCTTCGAGGAGAGGAAGCGTTTTCTCGTTTGAATTTTGAATACATATACGATAATATATATGATAATTTTTCCAAAACGAAAAATTATCGTCATGCGGAAATATTGATACCAAATCATATAGATATCGATCCTTACCTAAGCTACATACTTTGCAGAAACAACATCGAGCAAGTAACATTACTCAATTCGCTTAATGGTGATACGCTTGAACGATACAAATACCTTATCAGAGTACACAAAAAAGATGTTTTCTACGACAACGGAGTATACATCAACAATTGTGAATACAATGGAGACTCCATATATGTAACACTGTCAGACTCGTATGAGAGTTATCTGTATAACAGACGAGAGAAAATTAAGCGATGCTTGACTGAATTGAGTCCTATTGAAGCAAGTGTCTACATGGAATGGATAGGCGATGACGAGTCCGTTTTAAAAAGAGCACGAGCCACGATGAACGTGGATATACAAAACGCTAAGGAACTGCATATAAGGTCACTACCTGTTGTACCGGGTGCAAAAAAACTGGGAATAAGAATATTTTTCGAAAAGAAATTAATGTGCTATGTCATTCGCTCCCTTATGCATTCAGAACTACTGGAATAAGTAGTGTGCTATCGATAGAAAAAGATGAACGGAGAATTATCAGCAACTCAAAGGTAAAGATTGGGCTTGAAGGCTAAGCGGGAGAGCCCGATGGAGAGGAAAATACAAGGAACATTTTCAGCAGATATGAGAAAGATAGAAGTATGCTGCACCTCGCTGGATGAGGTGCGTGAGGCGGCAGCCGGTGGTGCTGTGCGCGTGGAGCTGTGCACGGCGATTACCTGTGGGGGCGTGACCCCGAGCCACGGGATGATTCAGAGCGTGGTGGAGGCGGAGCTTGGGGTAGATGTGAATGTGCTGATACGCGCGAGGGATGGCGGTTTTTGCTACTCGGCGGCGGAGGTGGAAACGATGTGCCGCGATATTGAATACTGCCGCGCAGCGGGGGTGCATGGCGTGGTCATCGGCGCGCTGACGCCGGAGGGGGATTTGGATATGGAGGCTTGCCGCCGTATGGTGACGGCTGCGGACGGGATGTCCATCACCTTTCACCGTGCGTTCGATATTTGTAATAAGCCGCTGGAGGCGCTGGAGCAGATTATTGAGCTGGGGTGCGATAGGTTGCTTACCTCCGGCCAGGAGTCGACGGCAGAGGCGGGGGCGGAGTTCATTGCGCAGCTGGTGGAGCGCGCCGCAGGGCGCATCATCATCATGCCCGGCGCGGGGGTGAAGCCGAACAACATTGCCCGCATTGAGCAAGTGAGCGGAGCGACGGAGTTCCACTCTACCGCGGCTGTGGATGCGCAGGACTGCGCGTACCGCGGGCATGCGGTGTCTTTTGCGGCGTACCCACAGCGCGAGGGTATCATCCGCCACTCCGCCCGCGAGGTGGTGGCGCAGCTGGTGGGGAGGTGAAATCACCCACCGGGTGGTGAAATCGCGCCTAATGGCGCGGTGAAATCATCTCGCTGCGCGAGATGGTGGGGGCTTCGCGTCTGCGCTTGCTACGCCCTCCCTGGGAAATCACGCGTTCCGCGTGGAGCAAAATTCCCGACGGCTTTGCCGTTGCGAGCATTTCAGCAATGACCTCCTGCCATTGATTTTTCAAATTCCGATTGATCAGACCTTGTAGCTCCAGCCGTGGTCGCCGTGGTAAATCATTTGGCGGGTCATGCCGCCATCTATGCAGATGTTTTCGCCGGTGATGAAGCCGGCTTTGGCGGAGCAGAGGAAGAGTGCCATTTCCGCGATGTCCTCCGGGGTGCCGACGCGGGCGGCGGGGTGCTGGAGGACATCCGCCCCGGAGTAGGTGGCGCCGCGGGTCTCAATCCAGCCCGGTGAGATGCTGTTTACGCGTACACGCCCAGCGAGGGAGACAGCCAAGGCGTGCGTGAGGGCGGCGATGCCGCCTTTTGCCGCGGTGTAAGCCTCTGTAGCGGGCATGCTCATGCGGTCGCGCGAGGAGGAGATGTTCACAATGGCGGCGCCGGGGGCAAAATGCTGCATGAAGAGGCGGGTGAGCATGTACGGCGCGGCTACACCGACTTGCAGCGCGTAGTTGAACTCTTGCCAGGTGCAATCCGGCAGGCCTTTGAAGAGGGGCGCGGCGTTGTTGATGAGGAAATCCACCCGGCCGTGCTCCGCCAGCACTTTGGCAGCGAAGGCTTGCAGGTCCGCCTCATTGGAGAGATCACCCACGAAGTAGGGGTTGGGCTGCAGGTCAAAAATGCACACATGCGCACCCGCCTGGGCGAACATGCGAGCCATGCAGCTGCCAATGCCTTGCGCCCCACCTGTGATGACCACGACTTTACCGGCAAACTCGCTCATGCTCAGTGCGGGTTGGGGAGTGATTACTTGCCGAGCACCTGCTGCAGCACCTCCAGGCAGCGCGCGTTCTCCGCAGCGGTGCCGACGGTGATGCGGATGTAGTCCGGGAGGCCGTAGCCGTCCATGTGGCGGAGGATGACGCCCTGCTGCAGGCAGGCGTTGAACACCTTGCGCCCCTGCCCGGTCTTCACCAAGATGAAGTTGCCATGGCTGGGGATGTAGGGGATGCCCCAGGAGTCGAACGCGGCGTAGTACTGCTGCTTGCCCTCGCGCACCATGCGCACGGAGGCTGCGAGGTGCTGCTCGTCATCCAAGGCGGCAACGGTGGCAACCTGCGCCATGAGGTTCATGTTGAAGGGAGTGCGGGCTTTGTTCAGCAGGTCCGCAATGGCGGGGGTGGTGATGGCGTAACCGGCGCGCAGACCGGCAAGGCCGTATGCCTTGGAGAAGGTGCGGAGGATGGCGACGTTTTTGCCCTGGTGGATGTACTTGAGGGTGTCCGGCTTTTGCTCCGCGAAGTCGATGTAGGCCTCATCAAACACGACGATGACGTGCTCCGGCACTTGGGCCATGAAGGCATCCAGCTCTTCCTGGAACACCATGGTGCCGAGGGGGTTGGTGGGGTTGGTGACGAAGAGGAGGCGCGTTTGCGGGGTGATGGCGCGCAGCATGGCAGCGAGGTCGTGGCTCCAGTCCGGCTTGTTGTCCACCTCCACATAGCGGGCGCCAAAGAGCTTGCACATGATGGGGTACATGGAGAAGCCGTGCTTGGCGGCGATGAGCTCAATGCCCTCGTGCAGGCAGGCGTGGCACAGCAGCTCAATGAGCTCACTGCTGCCGCTGCCGACGGCGGTTTGCTCGAAGGTGACGCCGTGCATGGCGGCCAGCTTGCTGCGCAGGGTGAATGAGGCGCCATCCGGGTAAATATGCACACCGGCGGCGGCTTGCTGCATGGCTTGCACGGCTTTTGGGGAGGGGCCGAGGGAGTTCTCATTAGATGCCAGTTTGACGATGGCGGCGGGGTCCAGCCCCAGCTCGCGGGCTGTTTCTTCGATGGGTTTACCGGGCTGGTAGGCCACTAAATCCAGCACATACGGGTTGGCATAATGAGTGATGCAGCGGTTCATAACGGCGGCAATTATAATACGCGCAAGGGGGTAAATCAAGCGCGGAATCCGCCAGCAGTGCGGGCGGGCGGCATTTTTTTGCTTGCAATGCGGTGAGTTATGATATATAAGTGTCTAAAAGGTATTGTATTTTCATCATGAAATCAGGCGTAGCAGTTCTGTTACTCATCGGCGCTGTGCTGCAGGCAGAGGAAGCGGATGTGGCAGTGCAGTTGGCATCCTGTCGCTCCGAGTTCCGCACACACGACAGCACCAATAAGCCGGGCTTTGCGGTAAGGCTGCAGCTTACGCCCGCTCCGGGCTTGAGCCTGTGCGAGACGGAAACCCTTGAGCCTAAACTGACGGTCACAGACACCAACGGCAAAAAACACAAAGCGACAACGGCGCGCCTGCACCGCGAAGAGAACGGCAGCAATAAGGCCTACGCCGTGTTCACCATACCGAAGCGCCCCAGCGGCAGCAAAGTGAAGGTGGAGGGCGAAATGCGCCTCACCATCGCCCGTGACCTGGTGCAGCACGCACCGCAGAGCATCAACCTGCTGGAGGGCGGGAAAATAATGCTGGGCAACACGGAGTTCACCCTGACCCCGGCAGCGGCAAATGCGACTAAGAACAACCGCGAGGGAGAGCGCCTGCGCCATGCAGAGGTGACACTGCGTTACCCGGCTCAAATCAGCATCATGCAAATCTCCCGCTGCTGGGAGCAAGAGCCCCATGCAGAGGGTAAATGCAGTGAGCATTATACGCAGGAGGTGGACTACACCACAAAGAGCAGCGAAGACGGCGCCACTAAGTTGACCACCATCATCTTAGCGGATGCGCGCCCCTGCCCGTCGCTGCAAATCTCTACCTGCTCGGAAAAGAAGGAAATTACCGTACCCTTTCACTTCGAAGTGACGCTCAGTGAGGCGGTGGAGCTACCGTCTCAGAAGCCCAAGCCTAAAAGTGACGCAAAGAAATCATGATACGCCACGCCTACATTCCCCTGCTCTGCAGTGCTACCATTCTGAGCGCTGCGGATGACACCCCGAAGGTGAAGATTTCCCCGCAAAGCGTGGAATGCCGGTTCATCACTACTACTCCGCAAGGTGCCGATGCGGAAACACCCGCTGAGGCACCTGCTGCAAACACGGAGGCACCGGCCGAAAATGCAGAAGCCCCTGCGGAAACACCCGCTGAGCAGCCCGCTGCAGGCACGGAGGCACCGGCCGAAAATGCAGAAGCCCCTGCGGAAACTCCCGCTGAGCAGCCCGCTGCAAACACGGAAGCCCCCTCCGAGAATGCAGAAGCCCCTGCGGAAACTCCCGCTGAGCAGCCCGCTGCAAACACGGAGGCACCCGCCGAGAATGCAGAAGCCCCAGCGGAAACTCCCGCTGAGCAGCCCGCTGCAAGCACGGAGGCACCGGCCGAAAATGCAGAAGCCCCTGCGGCCCCCCCCGCTGAGGCACCAGCTGCAAACACGGAAGCCCCCGCCGAGAATGCAGAAGCCCCTGCGGAAACTCACGCTGAGCAGCCAGCTGCAAACACGGAAGCCCCGGCCGAGAATGCAGAAGCCCCTGCGGAAACACCCGCTGAGCAGCCAGCAG
>JAEIGA010013269.1_pt1 | contig 12536 bp, 11 predicted proteins | sample 9270691 | NCBI WGS metagenome assembly JAEIGA01 (sample SAMN17057246, study PRJNA624740) | gut metagenome | biome: biome; isolation source: fecal sample | host: Bos grunniens | place: China: Xizang | collected 2019 | reverse complement strand
GCGGCGCATCTGCTCTATCTCCTGCATATAATACTCCTTCTGCTGTTTCTGATGTTTCAACTCTGACCTTGACTTTGCCCAATGGATGACCGTATTGCCCGGTCCGACAATCCATATGAACAAGAAAATGAACACGCTGATTGCAAGGAACTTGAAGAAAGTTCCATGCTCACCGTTAAACAAATCATTTATCTTTTTCAAAATACAACCTCCTATCGTATGTTTGTTTGACAAAAATAATTAATTTTGGAAGATTTTTATAACAAACGATAAATTATTCACACTTAAATACTATTGCAATGAAACCAACACTTCTTGTACTTGCTGCGGGAATGGGAAGCCGTTATGGCGGACTCAAGCAGATGGACGGACTCGGTCCTAATGGTGAAACAATCATCGACTACTCTATCTATGATGCGGTAGAGGCAGGATTCGGCAAGGTTGTATACATCGTCAGAGAGTACTTCAAGGACGCAATGATCGAGGCTGTCAACGCCATGTACGGCAATGTGAAATGCATCGACGGAGAGCCTCTCCAGTTCGAGTTCGTAACCCAGGAGCTTGACAAGATTCCGGCACAATTCACCCTCAACCCTGAGCGCGAAAAGCCTTGGGGAACCGCACACGCAGTTCTTATGGGCAAGCCTGTGATCAACGAGCCATTCGCTGTGATCAATGGCGACGATTACTATGGCAAAGATTCTTTCAAGATCCTCGCAGACTGGCTCAAGGCTCACGAGGGCTGTACAGGAGAATATGCACTTGTAGGCTTCGAACTTGACAACACCCTCTCGGAGTCAGGCGGAGTGTCAAGAGGAGTTGGAACCGCAGATGAGACAGGATATCTCACAGACGTTGTCGAGCATCACAAGATCGCGAAGAATGAGGACGGCAAGATTTACGGTGAGAACAATGTAACAGGCGAGACTGTCGAGCTTGCACCGAAATCTCTCTGCTCTATGAACATGTGGGGTTTCACTCCTGACTATTTCGACAAGAGCGAGGCGATCTTCACAAAGTTCCTTGAGAAGAATATCGGAGAACTCAAGTCTGAATTCTACATTCCATTCGTGATCGACTCGATCATCAAGGAGGGCACAGGAAAGTGCGAGCTTCTCTCGACTTCATCACGCTGGTTCGGTGTGACTTTCAAGGAAGACCGTCCGGGAGTTGTAGCCAAGTTCCAGGAATTCGCAGACCAGGGCATCTACCCTACTCCACTCTACAAAAAATAATATGGCATACATACGAAAACATAAGGGAAGAGGTTCTTACGACCTCTTCTCTAATTATACATACTGCCTTCCTGATATGGGAGGAATGTTTCTGCTGTTCCTGCTCTTTCTTGCAGGCGCATTGCTTGGAAACATCATAGTACTGGGTCTAGGGTTCGTGTCCCTTGACTTCAGCGCAACATACGGAACCGTGATATCATATCCGGTCATGTTCATTCCTCCGCTGATGTACGCTTCACTTCAGAGCCGCAGGAACGAATTCTTCGATAAGGGATACAAGATCGACAGCAACAACTTCGGCAATCTGGGCGGCATAGGCCTTGGCCTTGTCCTTTCCATCGCGACCGTCGCTGTAGCCTTCATGACAGATTCGCTCACAAAGGTCCTCCCCGAAACTCCGGAGTGGTTCGAACAGGCCATGGACAGCATAATGGACGCCCCTGTATGGATCACCCTCCTTTCAGTATCCATCTTCGCTCCTCTTTTTGAGGAGTGGCTCTGCAGAGGACTCGTACTGAGAGGCCTGCTTCAGAAGAAAAGCCCTGCTACAGCGATAACAGTATCGGCTCTTTTCTTTGCCGTACTTCATCTGAATCCTTGGCAGGCGGTTCCGGCCTTTATACTGGGAGCCTTCTTCGGTTATGTATATTATAAGACAGGATCACTGAAACTGACCATGCTCATGCATTGCGTCAACAATACTTTTGCAGTGATTTTCAGCAAAATACCGGCATTCTCCGAGGCGGAATGCTTCATTGATGTAATGCGTCCATGGACATATGTGCTCATCTTCATCGCCTGCGCTGCCTTCACTTGGGGAGCGATCACAACCCTTCGCTGCATCCCTATGAAAAAAGAAGGATCGACCTGTAACTGTGACGAGGTCGACCCTATGAGCATATAATACTTTATTAAGGTATCATCCGATCTTCTTGCCGAATGGAACCAGCGCAAGAAGAGTCATTTTGAAATGCTGGATTCCGAACGGAATACCAACGATGGTGAGACAGCAGATCAATCCGCAGGTGACATGAATCGTCGCTATCTCGATTCCACCTATGAGTATCCAGATGATATTCATGAGGATTGACAGGCAACCTCCGTCGTTGGTATTCGGTTTTACTTCACTTCCGAAAGGCCAGAGCGCAAATGCTCCCATCTTAAAAAGCTGATATCCGAAAGGTATTCCGACAATTGTCACGCAGAAAAGCAATCCTACTATAAAATAGTAGAGCGAGACCAGAAGTCCTCCGAGTACAAGCCAGAGAAGATTTCCAAGAAATTTCATGATAGCACAATCTTTAATAAGGTAAACTGTTCACAAAAGGGAGGGAATATTACTTCGCATCCTTCACAAGGAAGAGCGAACCGCGCTTTCTCTGTCCATAGTGATCCCACTTCTTGTTGTCGCAAGGATAGTTCAACACGTTGTTTACAGGATCTCCATATCCTTTGACATACATTGTGGATGATCCACCGCCGTCCATATTGATGGCCCAGCGCGGGTTGAAATATTTCACGAGGAAATTGGTGAGTTCCTTTGCATTCATACCTGCAGCCTTGCCGGAGAAACGTCCGTCAACCACAACAAGCAAAAAGTCGTTGTCCTCTGTAAGAGCCGCAGCAACTCTCGGATGGCGCACTCCCTGATGACGACGCCAGTCCTCACTGTCAAACTTTGCGAGTTCCGCACTTGAATAATGAGATGGAACATATGTCGCTCCTACAGGCTTGAAGTCATCAATGAGCATAGGCGCGCTTGCGAAAATATTCTTCTCTTTCAGTTTGCGATAGATTTCAAGAGCCTGAATTCCACCATCCTTATGGTTGTCAGTTCCCTTTGCGCCGTAGATCATGCCTATCTTTCTTTCACCGTCGCTCACAATGGCAGCCTCGTGCTTCCAGAATCTGAGATGGTCGGTATTAAGATCGCAGGTGCCATGCACCACACCATTGGTCTTTGAATATATGGCATCGAGCTCGTAGCAGGCATTGACCGCCGCTATCGCGCCCTGCTTCTTGGCAATGGCAGAAGTCGTGTCGCTAGCTCCGTAGTAGAATTCAACCTTATAATTCTCATTGTTAAGGTCTACCTCAAGAACGAAGATAGTCTGATTCTCATTAGTCACGGCATCCTTCTTCATCTCAGCAGAATAAAGGGTGATACCGTCCTTGACTTTCTGTTCAGTAAAATATCCGTCGACAAGAAGGGTCTTGACCTTAGGAGTCTTCGGATCCGGATAATTCGCCTCTGTATCAGGAGTTACCGGAGTTTCAATTTCCGGTGGTTCCGGTGCCGGAAGTTCAGTCGAAGGTTTCTCACCACAAGAAACGAAGATGGTAAACATTGCCAGGGCAACTAAAGCCTGATAAAATCTTAGATGTTTCATATATGTAAAGTGTTAATTGTATTTTACTTAATCTCTATCTATCCCATGTCATCCCTGCGCCACAAACTCCTCGGCCGGACCGAGAGCATCCAGTTTGCCCACATCCAGGAGTTTCAGATCCTGCACAGGAACGCCATATATAGGATGCTTCGCCGCAGCCCAAAGATAGAAGTCGACTATAGAGAATCTCGTTCCGCACTCGTCCGAAGGCAGTTCACTCTCCTGCACATATTCGGCCATAAGATCGAAGACCCTATCGGAGAGAACATGTATTCCTGTAAAAGCATAGGCCTTGCAGTCTTCCGGAGACATTGTCGGATCGGACATCCTGCACTCCCCTGTCTTGACATTGGTCCAACCCACTAGTCTGAGTGTCTGCGGATGGAAAAGGAAATAGCGGGTCGTGCTGCGGCTGCTTACCACCAGTGTTCCCACAGCATCGGGACGAACCTGGTCCATCAGCCAAGGCAGATCGCAGTCCGACAGGATATCCACATTATGTATGAGGAAATTCCCACAGCCGTCCAGATACCTCCTTGCATGAAGGACAGCACCTCCGGTTTCCAGCAGCATCTTCCTCTCATCGCTCACCTGCATCAGCATCTTGCCTGGAGTCTTTTCCTCAAGATTTCCGCAAAGCCAGTCCTGAGCTGAAATCCAGGTTTCAATGTCATCCGCAAAATGATGCACATTCACCACAGCCTCATCTATGCCAGAGGCCATAAGCCTACGAGCCACATGCTCAAGCAGAGGTTTCCCGCTGACAGGCACAAGAGCCTTGGGCAATGTGTCAGTCAGAGGCTTAAGACGAGTACCGAGACCGGCTGCAAAGATCATTGCCTTCATGCCTGTTCCATATATTTGTCCACACCCTGCTCCCTATGGATCAGACGTACCCGGATATCCGGATGCATCTGAGCCAGATGAGCCGCCATATGTTCCGCACAATATACCGAGCGATGCTGACCGCCCGTACAGCCGAAACTTACAAGAAGGCTTGTGAATCCACGGCTCTGGAAATATTTCACGTGCGGATCAACCACTGCGTAAGCATGGCCAAGGAAGTCAAAGACACCTCCATCATCCTCCAGATACCTGATCACAGGCTCATCCATTCCTGTCATATACTTATACTCGATATGACGTCCCGGATTTTTGATCGAACGGCAATCGAAGACATAGCCGCCACCGTTTCCGCTCGGGTCCTCCGGCATTCCATTCATGAACGAGAAGCTATAGACCTTCACCTCCAGCTTACCATCGACGTTGTCCAGACCGGCAAAGCGCGGAAGTTCCGTCATTCTGCCGAGACAGTCCATAAGATATGGATAATCAGTAAAAGGCACCTCGATGAGATCCTTCAGACTACGGAGAGCCGCAGGTATGCTTGCAACGAATTTCGCCTTGTGCTCACTCCAGCCTCTGAATCCATATGCGCCCATAGCCTGAAGGAGGCGGAAGAGCACGAAGATCCTCAGGCGACCATCAAACTCTTCGCGTCTTATGTCCATATATTCCGACAGGGCTTCCAGATATGAAGAGAGCATCCTCTCTCTCAGATCCTTGGGATATTCAGCCCTGGCCTGCCACACGAAAGAAGCGACATCATAATATATAGGACCGCGTCTTCCTCCCTGGAAATCAATGAAGTATGGTCCATCTTCAGTCACCATCACATTGCGGGCATTAAAATCCCTATACAGGAAAGTATCGGTATCATACCTGAGAAGGTCATCTGCAAAACGCTCAAAATCATTCTGAAGCAGAACCTCATTGAACTCAAGGCCGCTGGCCTTGAGGAAGCAGTATTTGAAATAGTTCAGATCAAACATCACCATCCTCCTGTCAAATGACGGCTGAGGATAGCAGACATTGAAGTCCAGTCCCTGTGCACCTTCGAACTGAATCTTAGGAAGAAGGGCCATAGTGCGGCAGAGCATATCCTCCACTTTCTCCACACCCTCGCCTGCCTTGCGTGCCTTCACAAGCATATTCAGCAGCATGTCATGACCGAGGTCTTCCTGTATGTACACCATTCCATCTTCTCCTACTGCGAGGACTTCAGGTACGGATATTCCTTTTGTCCTGAAATGACGTGCAAGGGTAATGAACGCTGTATTCTCCTGCAGATCAGTGCCTACCACACCTACACAGGTACCGGCCTCCGACGTCAGACGGCAATATCGTCTGTTGCTGGCCGAGCCTGTCATGGGAAGCACCTTTTCCGGCTTGCAGCCATAGTGGGACTCGTATAATCTATGTAATCTTTCCATCTTTTTCTCTTCTTGAATCAGCCCTTGCGGGGCCTCCTGTATTTTTTTGCGAATTTAAGAAATAGTTACACAAAAAATAGTAAATTTGTATGATTTAAATTATAAAAGTCATGCTTAATTTCGCTTATTGCTCAGACAAGTACCAATATACGATGGGAAAATCCTTTTATGACAGCGGTATGAAGGACCAGCATTCGGTCTTCAACCTTTTCTATAGGAAAGCCCCGGAAAACAACAACTGGGCAGTGGTCAGCGGCGTTGAGGAAGTCATAGAGATGGTAGCCCACCTCGGCAATATGGACCCGGCGTTTTTCGAGAGGTTCCTTCCAGGGGAAGAATATAAGGAGTTCAGGGGATATCTGTCGGCAATGAAGTTCACAGGAAACATCTACGCAATGCGCGAAGGTGAAATCGTCTTTCCCAATCAGCCTATAATCATTGTGGAGGGCCCGCTCATCGAGGCACAGGTACTTGAGACACCTATGCTCTGCATAATGAACCACCAGATGGCTGTGGCAACCAAGGCATCAAGAGTCTGCCGTGCCACCAACCGTCCTGTAAGCGAATTCGGCTCAAGAAGGGCACACGGTCCATGGGCTGCGACATATGGAGCCAAAGCCGCAATCATCGCAGGATGCAGCGCAACCTCGAACATTCTTGCCGGAACAATGTATGATTACGGCTGCACAGGAACAATGGCTCACAGTTATGTCACCTCTTTCGGCTGCAGCGTCGAGGGTGAATTCAAGGCCTTCGACACTTATATGAAGACGCATAAGGGAGAGTCACTCATAATGCTCATCGACACATACGACACTCTCAGATGCGGCATTCTCAATGCAATGAGAGCCTTCAGGGCGAACGGCATCGACGACGATTATGAGAATGTCTACGGCGTGAGGCTTGACAGCGGAGACCTTGCCTACCTGTCCATGGAGTGCAGAAGGATCCTGGATGAAAACGGATTCACCCAGTGCAAGATATTCGCAACCAATTCATTGGATGAATACCTCATCACAGACCTTGAACGCCAGGGTGCCTGCATAGACTCGTACGGAGTCGGCGATGCCATTGCCACAAGCAAGGCCGCACCTTGCTTCGGAAACGTCTATAAGCTAGTGGAGATCGACGGTGAGGCGGTGCTGAAGCGTTCCGAGGACAAGATAAAGCTCATCAATCCGGGCTTCCAGATCACCTACCGCATCATGAAGACAGACCCTAAAAAGGGAGAGATATACAAGGCGGACGTGACCTGCCTCAGAGGAGACCAGCTGAGCAGAAAGATAGAGGCCGGCGAGGAATTCACCATCTGCGACGAATACGACAGATACAAGTTCAAGACCTTCGAGGCCGGAGACTATACCGCATTCCCTCTTCAGCACAAGGTGATAGAGAACGGAACAAGAGTCGCTCCGGTGCATACCCTGACGGAAAAGAAGGCCTATTACGACAACACTCTTGCACATTTCAGCCCGAGCGAAAGGCGTCTTATCAATCCGCACTACTATAAGGTGGATATCTCGGATGACCTTTATAACCTGAAGATGAGCATAATCAATAAGATAGTTAAGGAAATCAACAGCTTCAAGATATGAGAAACAGCGCATTGACAGTCGTGGACATGCTCTATGACTTCATCGACGGCAGTCTCGCTTGCCAGAATGCGGAGAACGCGGTGAAGGAGACTTTGAAATTCATTGATGCACAGACCAAAGGACAGGGTGGAGAAGAACACGAGATCCTGGATACCTTCCCTATCCTTTTCGTAAGGGACCAGCACCCTGCTGACCACTCATCATTCAAGGAGCAGGGCGGCATCTGGCCGGCACACTGCGTCTCAGGCACAAGAGGTGGAGAGATTCACGATGACCTCAAACCTTATGTCCAGGAAGAACTGACATTCGACAAGGGCTGCGACAAGGCAAGCGAGCAGTACTCGGGATACGAGGCCGTGAACAATGCCGAGCAGAGTCTTGGAGAAATTCTCGAACTTCTTGACACCACGGACGTCTATGTCTGCGGAATCGCTACCGAGTATTGTGTAAGGAAGACCTGCGAGGACCTGGCCAAGGCAGGATTCAAGGTACACCTACTCTCAAAATGCCTCGCATATGTTGACAGCGAGGGACATACAAAAGCCCTCGAGGAAATGAAGGCGGAGGGCATCGGTATTGAATAATAAATAATTATTCGTACCTTTGCCGTCTTGAATGAAAAGTTTTTGGGCTAAAATATGGGTTCCCCTGACTCTCGTTGCGATGGCTGGACTTCAGTCATTCGGCATCGACGCAAGCAGGGCGGTGGGTTTCAGAAGACTCACCGACTCACTTATACTCAATCAGTTAGCCGACACCGTTGCTCTTCAGGACAGCACACTTCCTTCAGAAAGACAGGCTGACAGCGTGACCAATCTGATCCTGTCGGCACGTGACACCATCGTCGTTCCTGATTCGCTTAAGGAAACAGATCCATTCAAATTCAAATATTATATCGCCATCAAGGATTCTACGACAAGATTCCAGGTACGCGATTCGCTTATTGCTGCCGGCGACACCCTTGAACTCGCCAGACTTGATTCACTCTATCTGAAGGACTCTTCAGACGTTGCGTACGCCAAGCATATCGCATGGTACAACTCGGCCAGCAGAAAGGAGAGGAAGAAATATGACGCGGAGCAGGCTCTCCCTGCGCTCATCGCTGCAGCAAACCGCAAGCTTGAGGTGAAGGACAGCATCAGAGCAGCCAAGGACAGCATCATCGCCGAGAAGCCACGTATCCTTCAGACTTTTGCAGTTCCGGATTCGATGCATTACAAGAGAATCATCACCTGGGACCACGACAGGCATTTCCATAACGTGAATCTCAAGGATTTCGACACCACTTACAACTACCGATTCAACGACTATCCTTTCTTCAAGGGTGATGCGGTAAATTCGGTATGGCTGGGAGTAGTCGGTGCCCCTGAGCAGTCATATGACTTCTTCAGACGCACAGAAGAGGACAAGGCCATTTTCTACTCGCCTTACCAGACATATAACTATACTCCTGAAAATGCACCTCAGTTCAACACCAAGACTCCGTATACGGAACTTGCATACTGGGGAACGCTCTTTGCCAACAAAGAGAAGGAGGAGTCGAATGTACAGGTCCTTACCACTCAGAACATCACACCGGAACTCAACTTCACTCTGGAGTACAGGAGATACGGAAGCAACGGTATGCTCAGGAGGGAGGACACCGACAACAGGTCTTTCGTAGCCACCACCAACTATCTCGGCAAGCGCTATCTGATGCACGCCGGCTTCATCTACAACAAGATAGAGAGAAGCGAGAACGGCGGTATAGTGGACCAGTCCTGGATCCGAGACACGGTTGTGGATGCAAGAGAGATCGATATCCGTCTGAAGAACGCATCCAACAGACTGAAGAAGAACACCGTGTTCCTTGACCAGAGCTACAGGATTCCTTTTACCTTCATCAACAACATCAAGGAAAAGAAGGCCCTCAAGATAAAGATGGCCGCACGCGACAGCATCATGGCCTGTGGAGATTCGCTGGTGATCGAGGCCTACCTTGAGAAGGAAAGGGAGGATTCCATCGAGAGGGCTCAGGCGATAGACACTACAGGCATAGCGGATAACGTGACTACTGCCTTCATCGGACACAGCACCGAATACTCGGTATTCAGAAAGACATATGCAGACGAAATCGACGCGGCAGACTCGATAGGAAGGGCATTCTATGAAGACAGGTTCTTCATCAACCCTACCAAGAGCATGGACTCGCTGAGAGTGATGAAGCTCGAGAACAGGGCCTTCATCAGACTTCAGCCTTGGAAGAGCGACGGCATCGTATCGAAACTGGACGTAGGTATCGGTGACAAACTCGCAAGTTACTACAGTTTCAATCCGGTAGACTACCTCATGGGTAGCCACAATGTCCTCCAGAACTCCGTTTACCTCTATGCAGGAGCAAACGGACAGTTCAAGAAATACATGCGCTGGGATGCGAAGGGACAGTACACATTCCTCGGCCACGAAATCAATGATTTCAGCATCGATGGCAACCTCGCCTTCAATGTATATCCGTTCCGCAGACATCGCAACAGTCCTATGACCTTGAAGGCTCATTTCGAGACAAGCCTTAAGGAACCGGACTATTACCAGCAGCATCTTTTCACAAACCACTACAAGTGGGACAACAACTTCAGCAAGATATCCACAACCAAGGTCCAGGCCTCTCTGTCAATTCCGAAGTGGCAGATGGCGGCATCCTTCGGATATGCATTGCTAGGCAATAATATATATTACGACTACTCCGGTATGGCAAGACAGAACACCACACCGATGAGTGTCATCACTGCTTCACTTAAAAAGAATTTCACGGTCTGGAATTTCCATTTCGACCACAAGGCTCTGTTCCAGCTGTCCTCAAATGAAGAGGTCATGCCTTTACCAATGCTCGCATTGAACTTCCGTTACTACTTCCAGATGAATGTAGTCAAGAATGTAATGCAGATGCAGATCGGAGCCCATGGAACATATACCACAGAGTGGTATCTCCCGGCATATAACCCGGTGCTGGGCGTGTTCCATAACCAGAATGAGATGAAATACGGCAATTGCCCTTACATCGACGCCTTTGTGAATATCCAGTGGAAACGCGCATGCATCTTCATCAAGGCAATCAACGTCAATATGGGCTGGCCATCTAAATCCGCCGATTACTTCACAGCAGACGGATACATCGCTCCTCAGAGAGCAATCAAAGTCGGTATTTCATGGCCATTCTATATGCAGCCGGGTAATAATAAGAGTACAGGCAAGGGAGGCGGCGCCACTAGAGGAAGCAGCGGAAACAGTGGTGGCGGCAGTGGATTCTCCGGCATGCCGAGCGGATTATCTGCGAGAGGTATGTAGCGTACTCAAATATGTAGATGATGAGATTAACGGAAAAACGAAAAAGAAAAATCAATTGTTTCATCTTCTCCATCATGGTAATATGCATCACTCCCCTTTGCGAAAAGGGTAGAATGCTCAGCGGCCACGGAATGACAACGGCCTTTGCAGGAGAAGAAATCACATGCGCCATTGACTTAGGAGATGACATGTACGGCGCATTCGGACTAAAGACAGGGTTCAATTATGAACTGCTGGAACAATTCGCCAAGGATCACAGATGTGACATCAAGGTTGTGACAGCCAAGAAAGGCGAGAATTACAGAGACTCTCTTCACAATGGAGTCATTGACATACTTGTAACAAGTGACTTAAGCGAGCTCAACCCTCTGAACACCAGGGAGTTTGACAAGCATTCAGTCTGGTCGGTAAACAGTCCTGACATCAAGAAGGCCAGAACGCTTGACATATGGATAAGCCATATCAAGGGTTCGCACACATACTCGGAACTTCAGGACAAGTACTTCAGAACATACAATCCTCATAAAAGGGCGGGAAAGGGCGTGATAACCTCAAGGGTGAGCCCGTACGACAACCTTATCCGAAAGTACGCAAAGGAACTCGGATGGGATTGGAGAATGCTTGCCGCTGTGGTATATCAGGAATCTAAATTCTCGATCAATTCAGTTTCGCATCGCGGAGCAGTAGGTCTTATGCAGGTAATGCCTCAGACAGGTCGTCACTACGGCATTGAGAACCTGATCGATCCTGAGCAGAACCTTATTGCAGGTACAAGCCATCTGATGAGACTTCAGAGTCTATACAAGAACTCAGGAATGAACAAAGAGGACTTGATCAAGTTCACACTTGCCGCATATAATGCCGGCGAGGGGCGTATCAAGGATTGCAGGAATTTCGCCGCATCCCAGGGGGCTGACAGGAACAGTTGGGAAACCATCGTGAGACTCATCCCTCAGATGAGAGAAGACTCTATCCTTGACAACGAAGCTGTCAAACTCGGAAAATTCAAAGGTTACGAGACAATCGCATATGTAGACAGCATCATGGCTCTCTATGATTCAATCTGTGCGATACATCCTTCTATCTGACCCTGACGGTATCCGCAGGGTCAACCTTCGAGATAAATAGGCACGGAATAAGAAGAAGCGCCATTATCACGGTAAAGGAGACCACATCGGCAAGAAGGATAAATCCGAAATTCACATTGACTGGAACGTACGGCACAAAGTAGTTCTCCGGATTAAGGGGAATCATATGTGTCGTGCTTTGCAGTATACAGAAGGCAAGGGCAAGAAGATTTCCTATAAGCATGCCCTTTCCTGTAAGAACGGCCGAACTTGAAAGGAAGACCTTGGATATGGCCTTGTCAGTCATACCCAAAGACTTGAGCAGGCCGATGGTCGAGATGTTTTCGAAAAGCATGATCAACAGGCCGGAAATCATGTTGAAGCCCGCCACTATAGTCATGAGCAGAAGGATGAAGAAGACATTGAAGTCTATCAGATTCACCCAATCGAACAGCTGAGGATATTTGGATACGGAAGATGTCGCTATGACAGGAGAATCGCTGTCCTTGGAATATGAATTCACTATAGTACCTATATGCATGTTCATCTCCCTTAGGCTTCTTTCATCCTTATATGAAGATTCAAGGGCAATCTCAATGGCAGACACCTGGTTTTCATCCCACTCCATAATTCTCTGCAGATCAGCCATATC
>JAEIGA010013268.1_pt1 | contig 12537 bp, 10 predicted proteins | sample 9270691 | NCBI WGS metagenome assembly JAEIGA01 (sample SAMN17057246, study PRJNA624740) | gut metagenome | biome: biome; isolation source: fecal sample | host: Bos grunniens | place: China: Xizang | collected 2019 | reverse complement strand
ATCCGTATCTTCGACAACCAAAATGGTTTTATCTTGGTCTTGTACGGTTTTTTGTACCTGCATCGGTGTTTCAGAATTTTCTGTTTCATATGGGTTTAATACTAGATCACCCGATTGTGTCGGTTTTAATTTACAGCCACCATTGCCGTCGGATTCAAGACCTTTTTCTGAGTCGCATTCACATTTTTTCGTTGCTTCGTTCCATACACCCGCAACCGCACCGTTTGCGCAGGCATTTTTTTCTGATTCATTTGGGTCTTTAAGTTCTGGTGATACGGGACCACCCGATTGTGACGGTTTTAATTCACAGGTCTTAGACGTTGTATTCCATGTGCCGCCGTTCGAACATACGCATGCGGAACCAGATAATTCTAAGCCCTTGGATGAACTGCACGAACATGTGCCGTTGGCATTCCATGTGCCGCCACTGCGTTGGCATAATTTCTTTTCGGTTACGCCGTTTTGTACGTCGTCAACCCATTGGCTGATAATCGATGGTGTTGGTTCGCCCGCCGCATCGCCCGTTACAGACATACATGTCACAATTTGTTGACGGCATGCATTGATTGCTATGTTTTGGGTGGTGTCGTACGAGTTTTGCGTCAAACAACTTTTTACATCTGTTATGCAAGATTCCGCGTATGCCGACAACAGTTGGTCTTGGCGGACCTTAATCTGGGTCAATGTGCGTTGCAGATATTCTTTTACAACCGCGTTGTCTGGGATGTATTCGCCGTCTTTGGTGTATGTAATATCCTGACACTTGTTCAATACAGACATACACATACCGTAATTACGGTCGGTGTCACCGTCATGATAACCTATCTTGTACTGTAAAAACGCAGACATTTCTTCGGATGTTTCGGTTGGTAAACCATCAACCGTGTCGGATATATATCCAACCAAACTGCCGTCTTCGGTCCATGCGTTTTTGCCGCCATAATTCCATGTCGCATACAGGTGGTCCGTATCATATGTATAGCCGGGTGCCAATTGATAATTATCTATAACAGGTTGCCCAGGGGTCGAACCAACAACAACCGCACCATTTACAATGTATTTGCCGGATGGATCCAAACAGTTTTCATAATCCGCACCACATACAAATTCATCTTGCATACATGAATCCAATGCAGTCACACATCCACGCAGGTCATATGTGTTCTTTTGTTGACGTACCATCAAACGCGCGCGCTGCAATACGTTCTGTGCATTACGTACCGTTTGACGCATTTCGGCATTGCCGTCGGTCAATGTGCGTTCATATGCAATACAGGATTTATCAATTTCTAAATCATATGCGTTGGTGATAATGTTTGTATCAACACCTTGTTTGCTGCAAACATCCAATACCGTCGCACGACAACGTGCCGCCGCCGTTTTGTACAATTGATCACCACGTTGATTGGATATACTGGTCGATGTTTGTGTCGTATTAAACATAGACAACAGGTCGAAACCTGTGCTGTCAATCGTAAAGTCCAATAAATTATCCAAATCCAATGACAGGCCGTTGTCCGCAACGTCGGTCGCAGTGGCCGTTGTTGGTTTGACATCAATCATCATGTCATAGATTTTATCCAATTGGGTCTTTATTTGGCTGTTGTCGGTTACACCCTGCATTGCCTGTTCGGCGGCCGTTTGGGTGAATAAAGTTTCAACTTCATCACGGGTCAAACCGATATATTGAATCTGTTGCGCGACGTCTTGTAATAATTCGTTGGCTTGCTTTAACGCTTCTTCACTTTTGGCATAGTTCTTTAAGTTTTTCGAGCAACTGCAACGGCCCTGCTCGTCATCCAATACGTTACAGAAATTATCCATACACGATACATATTGTGATTTACAGAAGTCCGTGATTTGTTTGTCGTCTTCCATAGATGCAATGGTGTCCGTCAAAGTTTTTGTTGCAGAGGTATCTACTTTGCGGGTTGCGGAAAACATACGTGACAAAACGCCCGCACGGCTGTGTACAGTGTTGCCGGCACGTGTTGTGGCATTGCGTGTTGCGTTGCGTGCCGTGGTTGCGCGGCTTTGTGTTTGTGCGCCGGTTGCACGGTTGGCCGCCGCACGTGATGCGTTTGTCGTTGCAACACGGTTTTGAATATTTGCAGATGTACGTGCGACCGCAGAACGCGACGCGTTTGTTGTTGCGGTGCGTGCCGATGCAGCATCACGGGTGTTTACACCACGTTCGGAACGTGGTTGCGCATCAGATGTGCGAACCGCAGTTGGCGTGGTGGTTGTGCGCGCACGAACCGAAGAAGTTGCACGATTTACCGTCGTATCACGTTCACGACGGGCGGCAGATGTCGCCCCACGCGCATTAGCAGAACGGTTAGAAACCGCACGCTGTGACGCAGTGGATTCAGATGGCACAACACGCGAAATAACGCCGTCCGCAGCAATCGCCGCAGGTACAGCAGACACAAATGCACAAAGGCAAGCAACAAATTTTTTCATACTTTTCTTTTTCTCTATGCCGGTATTATATCATAAATGTGGGGTGCGATTCGATAACTATTTTCAAAAAAATGCCCAAAAGGGCATTTTTTTTATTTACGGATTGTTGGTGTCCAATTTTTGGTATCAACCGTTTGCAAATCGGATGGTAAATCAGACACAGATAACACATTCCAAATCTGGGTACGACCAAATGGGCCGATTTTGCCACGAACGTTTAATTTTTCGGGCGTTTCTTGCCAGATTACACTGGAATAAACTTTGCCGGATTTTGGATCCATAATTTTGCCATCTTCATAGCGCGCATCGTCCGCGTCCCATTCCATATTCCAAATTATATCCATACCGACCATTTTTGGAGAACCAGAAACAGCATCCGCAACACGCGTTGGATTCGATAACGTTTCAGACACCGTACCATCGGTACCATACAATGCAATAATACGACCCGCCAATTCAACATCATCACCATCGTTATATTCATACAATGCAACAATTGATTTTGGTAAATTCGTTTCATCATCAATTGTTTGATAATAACCAACATATGGGGTGGCACTTTGTGCGGCAATCGGCAACAACAAAGCAGATAAAAAAGATACAAAACGTAATTTCATAATTTTTCCTTTTGCTGTATATAAAAAACAAATATATATGGACGCACCAATTGTATTCCAATATATAAAATCATGCAAGTAAACATTAACTTGACAATTCGCAGATTCGTGTTAACATCAATCAACATTAACAATTGGAATACTATGGCACAGAATATAATCAATCCAAAATTATTAGAGTTGGTAAAAGCACATTTGCAAGCAGGTTGGATTTCCGTAGAGACCGATTTGGCGGGTGATTTCAAAGCGTATACAGTACCTTTGGCAAACCCAAATGAAAACATGACCATTACCTGTGAAGTCATTGCCAGCAACAATAATTTCGCCACATACGAATACGCCATTATGGTTAATGAAAAATTAGTCGCAGAAACATTGATATATTCAAATCAAAAAACCTTTTCAGATAACGATAAAGTATTTTTAGATTTAATGTCTTTGTGCGCACATCAGGTTATTAAACAAGAATTACGCACATTGATGAACCATCATAAAATCAAACCAAACACACATTAAACAATCAAACCGCGCGAACAATTCGACAAAATGTAACACCATACACCGCAGTCGCACCGGCACGTATCAACGCACGACGCAATTCAGAAAATGTTGCGCCCGTCGTCATTACATCATCAACCAATAAAATCTTTTTACCGCGAATATTTTCGGGCTTTGTAATATGAAACACACCATGAATATTCAACGCACGTTCGCGCGCATTTTTATGTCCCATATCCGGCCGATACGTACGACGCACAGAATCATAATCCAACGGTACACCCAATGCCGATGCAATAGGTCGCGCCAATAAGGTCGCTTGGTTATACCCACGATGAAACATACGACGATTTGCCAAAGGTACAGGCATAACAATATCTGCATCAACATCCGTATCACGCAAAGCCCATATCATTGCACGCGACATAAATCGCGCATAATTTACACGACCACCATGCTTGAACGGCAACATTGCAGAACGTGACACCGCATCATAAACACACGCAGAACGTATCCAATCTAATTCACAATTACCCGACGCACACGTCGGACACATATGCACACCATTTATTTCCCAATCGGTCGAAAAAGGATAGCCACAACGTGCACACTTGGCGCCAGATATCCATTCAAAAGACGTCCAACAATCTGCGCATAATTCACCATGTATGGATACCGGCGTGTCACACAATGGACACGCCGGCGGATAAATAAAGTTTACCAAACTTTCTATTAACTTTACCACGTCATACTTTTATAAGTTTTTTGCCCCGTATTATCACCAAACATATTATACGATTGTTGGGTCAAAGTTTCGTATTGTTCGTTTGACAATATCCGCAAAACAATTCCGCCATCATTACGTTGAGACAAAACCGGAACAATACGTTGTAATGATACGCCGTTGTCGGTTAAGGCCTGCTCTATTATAGCCAAGCGACGCGCCGCCAATTTGCGTGTATCTTTGTTCAATGTCATTTTTTGTGGAATCGCAACCTGAACCGCACGTGTTGGATTATTGGTTACAAACGATGCGTACTGGGTCAACAACTGATAATTTTCACGCGACAATGCAGAATCATTGTTGCGGAAGTTTATCTTGATTTCCAATTCGCGTATCTTGGAACTTTCCGACAAAGAATGACGGGCGGTGAAACCTTCGGTGGACGTGGTCATATCACTGACCGTGTCAAAGTCATCGTCCATGCGGTATGTGGAAAAGTGTTTGTTTTCCGACAAAAAGGTTTTACGAAATGCCTGACGCAGTTCGGATGGCGACATCTTGGACATATCATCACGAACCGCCGCAATGCGTGGCGAAGTATTTTTTTCAACCACACGTGTGACAACTTCGTCCGCCATTGGCACAACCATACGACGCACCGCAACCTTTTCCACAGGGATATCGGCCCCACGAACAGATGACGCATCGGCAATCTTGGTGGGAGTAGCCGGCATATCTGCAATTGGTGCGGCGATTACACGATTTGAAACATTGCGAACACTGTTGTCCGCGCGACGTTGCAAATCATTCAAGCGCGCAATTTGGTTATCTATTTCCGCCAAAGGTTGTGGCGCAGGAACATCGTTTTCAACATGCGCAACACGTTGTACAACCGGCGCAACCGGTGCAGCAGACGCAACGCGAACAGGTTTGGCATCCAAACTTTCTTCGGGTAATGCAACATCGGAACGAATAACGGAAAATTCATCGGCCGTCGGCATACGCAACATACCATCATTACGTGCCCATAAATCTGCACTGGGGCGACGTGGCGACAAAACATCACCCGACGCCATTAATGGCATACCCGCATCAACAGATACCGTTGGTGCAGTCGATATAACCGACGCAGAACGCGCAACACGTGTTTGAACCACAGGTTCGGTCGCCGGCTTTTGTGTTTGTGTACGTGCCACAACACGGGGCGTAACGGCGCGTTTTTGTGTTTCCTCTCCAAATGCGGCACGGGCCGAAACACCACCCGATGCAACATTTACAACCGGCAAACGCGCATTTGCAAATGCCGGCAATGCAATAAACACCGATAATATCGAGATTGTTATTTGACGCATTTTCCTTTCCTTCGATATAATCATAGAACAAATCTTAAAATCGGTGCAAGCATAAAATATCGTAATCACAACGATATGTAAAAAAAGCCCCCGTATGGGGACTTTTTTATTTCGTAACAACATCTGCAATTCGTGAAACCGCCATATTTGGAACGTGGGCTTTGTGTGCCATTTTTTCCAAACGCAACGGATTATCAAACAAATCCGATAATGTAGACGACAGCCAACGAGTCGTAAATTTAGATTGCTCTATCGCAAAGCCACCGCCGTTTTTGGCAAAACTGGCCGCATTGGCGGCTTGGTCCGGATTAATGCCCAATGGAACTAAAATAGCCGGACGACCAATTGTTTGTAATTCCACAACCGTGCTGGCACCACTGCGTCCGATGACTAAATCGGCACCTGCAATCGCACCCGCCATATCGTGAATAAACGACAATACGTTCGCACGAATATTGTTATCAGAATAAAACTTTTGCAGACGTGCAACATTTTCAGGACGCGTTTGATGCGTTACAAATATCTTTTTGTTTTTCATCGCAATAATCGATTCTGGCACAACTTCGTCCAATATTTGCGCGCCCAAAGAACCGCCCGTCACCAACAAACGTGACGCATTTGGCAAAGGCGCATTTTCTGCCGCCAATATTTCACGACGTACAGGCAATCCGGTATAAACAACATTTGTAACACCATTTGGTATGCCGGTTACGGTTGGAAAACTGGTCATCAAAGTTTTTACCCATCGCATAGCAAAACGATTTGCACGACCAATGGCCGCATTTTGTTCGTGTAAAAAGGTCGGAATACGCCACACATGGGCCGCGAATACCGCAGGTACAGACGCATATCCACCAAACGCAACCACACGCGCCGGACGACAAATGGAAAATCGCGCAATCAATGCCATGGCCGATACACCAATCTTGAACAATGCCCACATTTGCTTTATACGACTTTTGGCACCAACACCCGACGCCCAAACATGCACAAATCGCGCCCCCTCTGGCGCACCACGACGAACCATATCACGAACACGCCCATCGCACGAAATTGTTATTTTATGACCACGTGATGCCAATTCGGTCGCAACACTTAATGCCGGATATACATGTCCGCCCGTTCCACCCGTCGCAATCCATATACGCATTTCACACCCCCTGTGTAATTATTTCCATTTATCTTCGCGCACAATAGCCAATATCATACCAAACAACAAACAATACGCCAACAGCGAACTGCCCCCATATGATATAAACGGTAATGTCATGCCTTTGGGCGCAAACAAATTCAATGTTGTTAACATATTAAAACATATCTGGGTTCCAAACAATGCCGCCGCACCACCCGTCGCATACATAACAAACAAATCACGCGCATTGGTCGCGTTGGTAATCAAACGCCGAAACACAAAGAACAATAACACCAACAATCCACACGCCATTATCGCACCCAAATCTTCGGCAATGGCCGCAAAGATAAAGTCCGTATGAACGTCCGGCAAATATTGCTTTACAAACGCGTCATCGCCCGACCCCAATAATCCACCATGACGAATTGAATCAACAGAATTATCAACCTGATACGTATCGCCCGTACCGGTAAAGAATGCAATTATACGACGATGCACGTGCCCCAATGTAAAGAAAGCAACAACCAACATAAGTAAACCGGCCAAGCCCAAAACCGGTATCAAGAACAGCGGCATACCCGCAATAAATATCATGGCCGAAAATACCGCCAGATATAAAATAGACGTCCCCAAGTCCGGATGATTAAATATCACAAACACAACAGGTAAAAACAGCATCAGATAATAAGACCAACTGAGCCATGTATTAAAACGCCACGCATCTTTGTTAAAGAAAATGTTTGCACCATAACGTTCTTTCATTTTGGCCAAAAAGTATGCCGTCATAACGATAAAACCCGGCTTCATAATATCCGATGGCATAACATTAATTGGCCCCAAATCAACAAAGCGTGCAGAATTATTAATCATATTGGGCATAATTACCGTCAAAGGCAACAACAGCAAACCAAACGCCAAATTCGCCCCAGACAACAAAAGAACCTGTTTTTTGTTCAGAAAACTGGTACAAAACAATATGGTCAGCCCCATAATGTAAAAAGGTACCGCTTTGACCAAGAAAAAGTGCCACGGTTGACCAATACGTTCGGCCGCGACCGAACCCGCCGACAATGCAAATATTACCGACAATACAACCATCAGCAATACACACCCCAACAGACGACGGTCTATTTCAAAATACCAACTGGTTAATTTACTTTCTTCACTGCGTGTAATTAAACTCATAACTATATCTTTATGCGAATTTTAATAATACCAATGCGAAACCCGAAAATAATATCGACAGTATAAAAAACCGTTCAACTATTTTTGTTTCAGACCAACCCAATTCTTCAAAGTGATGATGCAATGGCGCACGCAAAAACACACGACGCCCTGTACCGGAAATGCGGCGCGTGATTTTGAAATACATCGTTTGAATAAATGACGACAACAAAATCAAAACCATCATACCGGCCGCAACACCCATGATAATTTCGGACTTTAACAACATGGCAACCGTACCCATAAATCCGCCCAGTGCCAAAGAGCCAACGTCACCCATAAAAATAGACGCCGGTTTAGAATTATACCACAAAAACCCAAGTACCGCACCAAAGGCCGCCCCCAGCACTGCGTACAGACCACTGGCCGTTGGCAAGAACATAACCGTATCCATAAACCCAATACGTGTCGCACCATACAGCGCCACAACCAATACAATCAATACCGGCATAAACAATTTAGACAACATTCCATCCAAACCGTCTGTTATATTTGTCGCGTTGGCACCACCACAGATTACAAAATAACCAAAAACATAATACCATATCCCCAGCGGCAATATTATACCCGCACCAATCGCCAAAGAATATTCAGGAATATATGGTGGCATTGTTTTATTGATTAAATACGCCAAGATTACAACAAAAATGCCTTCGACAAACAAACGAGTCAATGGCGACAAACCATTGGCCGCTTTTTTGGATTGAGATACAACTTTTTTATAATCATCGACAAACCCCAACGCACCAAACATCACCAATGCCGCCAAGGCAATCCACCCCGTCGGATTAGACAATGGCATAAACAGCAATGAACCAACCAAAATCGCAAATACTATTAACAAACCGCCCATGGTTGGTGTGCCGGCTTTGACACGATGCGTTTCGGGGACATTTTCACTGATTGGTTGACCTTTCTTCTGCAAGATGTGCATCGCAGATATAAAAGGTTTGCCCAACATCAACATAATCATAAAAGACACGAAAAATGCACCGGCAAATTGAGTCCAACCACTGGCAAAAAATGAAAAATCTTGTTGTAAGAAATATTGTGTCAGCATAAAAAATCCTTTCCTTATGCTGACATTTTATCACAAAAGATTTGATAAACAAATGTTATTATAAGTATTTTAGACGATTATTAAAATACACCACCAACCACCGCACCAGACGACGCAGACGATGCCGCACGCGGGGCCGGATTTGGACGCTGGTTGGGTTTGAAAACCTCTTGTATTATCGTGCCAGACGGGTCGTCTGCGGCGGCGGCACCGCTGCGACGATTAACACGCATAAACGTCATACCATCTGGAACCGAGAAAGGTTGATTCTTTTGATTTTCCAATGCAACGCGCATAAAATCCGAAAATACACGTGCCGCCATATGTGACCCTGCACCGCGTCCCAATGGCTTTGGCGTATCAAAACCCAAATACACACCCGCAATTAACTTTTTTGAAAAACCAATAAACCATACATCTTTGACATCGTTGGTTGTTCCGGTTTTGCCCGCGATTGTATGACCGGAAACACGCGCCTGTTTACCCGTTCCGCGTTCAACCGCGCCCTGCAAAATAGAAACCATCTGATACAAACTTTGTTCATCCGACAAAGGTTCGGATTGCACATCGGTTTCGGGAGGCAACATATCGTCCGACCATTCAACAATTTCAGACACTTCACCACCAATAACACGCCCATAACGATCTTCGATATAATCCACCAACTTTGGTTGAATTACATGCCCACCGTTTACAAATGCCGAATAACCCAAAACCAATTTTTCCAACGTGGTTTCACCCGAACCCAAAGCCATAGATAAATTCATATCCGTTAAGTTTTTGGGATACACACCAAAACGTTGGGCGGCTTCTATCGCGTTTTGCGTACCAATCTGTTCCACCAATCGCACGGTCGGGACATTTCGCGACGTTTCCAAAGACAAGCGCAACGGCACATCGCCCAAGAATTTTTTATCGTAATTTTCCGGCTTCCATAATGTATTATTTTCACGCCACCCAACAATCGGCGCATCCAATATCATCGTTTGGGGCGAATAACCACGTTCCAACGCCGCCAAATATACAAACGGTTTAATGGTTGAACCAATTTGACGATACGCTTGGGTTGCACGATTAAAAGAACTTTCCGCAAAAGAACGACCGCCCGCCATAGCCAATATACGACCCGTATGCGGATTCATAGCAATTATCGCGCCCTGTAATTTATCGGTTCGGCCGGTGTTATATGCATCCAATTCTTTGTTTAATGCCGCAGAAGCCGCAATCTGTAATTCCGGCACAATTGTGGTTTTAATATATAAACCTTGATTATATAAAACTTCACGCCCCAATTGATTCAGCAATTGACGACGAACATCTTCGGCAAAATATTGAAATTCAGGTTGCATTTGGGCGGTAAAACCACTGTTGATATTCAACTGCTCGGCCGCGGCAGCATCGGCGGCAGATTGCGTAATAAATCCCTCTTCTACCATACGACGCAAAACATAGTTACGGCGTTCAACCGCGCGACTGCGGTTATTTGGTGCCTTGGGCAAAGATGCCAAGAAGGCACATTCCGCCAAAGACAATTCCGTCACAGGTTTATTAAAATACATCAAAGCCGCAGAACCAACACCATATGCACGCGCGCCCAAGAATATCTGATTCATGTACAGGGTTAATATATGTTCTTTGGAAAAAGTACGCTCCAAACGCAATGCCAATATGGCCTCTTTTATTTTACGGGAAATTGTGCGTTCGGATGTTAAAAAGAAATTCTTGGCAACCTGTTGCGTAATGGTGGATGCGCCGGATAATGTCGTGTCGCGCCCCATCATACGCAAACCATTGTTTACCAATGCACGCATGATACCTTGGACATCAATGCCGGGGTGCGTCCAAAAGTTTTGGTCTTCGGCCGCAATAAAGGCATTTACCAATTGTGGTGGCAAATCCGCATAGTCAATAAACACACGACGTTCTTCGGCGTATTCAATTAACAAAGAACCATCCGCCGCATACAGGCGCGTCGCAACCGGTGGCGCATATGTCGCCAAAGATTTATAATCCGGCAAATCATTACCATAAATAAACACCAACGCCGCCAACGCACCTACGCCGGCAACAAATGACCAAAACAATGTATTTAATAAAATACGACAAATTTTTTTGAACTTCATAATATGTGATATTTTAAGATAAAAACGATGCGTTTGCAAATAAATAGCATAAAAAAATCCCGCAATGCGGGAATTAAATTTCAATATGACCGTTGGTCGCAACCAAATCCGCCATCATTTCAACGCGGCCACCCGCTTCACGTACAATTAATTCACCGGCGGCAATTTCGGCAAAGTCCAACGCATCGGACACATATGCATCAAATTTACCCGCCGCAACCCACGCCAAATCCAACGCAGGACAGCCCGTACGACGCGCATCACCCATCATTGGACGATTGTCAGACGTGTTGTAACCAATTGTCAAATCCATTGGTTCGGACAAATTTGAAACTTTGATACGTGCAGAATGGTATGCCGAAAACACATATGCACCATGACCAGATTCGGCATAATACAAACGTTCATCAATCGGCGAATATACCAATGCAATTTTGGTTTCATCATTGGAACGCAACGCCAAAGATATTGCAAAGTGTGGATTTCCACGAACAAAATTTGACGCACCAGATAATGCCAACACAAATTCATCGCGACCATCGCCGGCACGCGATACGTTTGGTGTCAACAAACCCGCAGATGGGCGAACCAATAACAAATCAGATAAAATACTGTCTTCGATACGGGCGGATGCCTTTTGTACAAAGTCACGCGCACCACGTAATGATTGCTGCAAATTTTCAACTTCACCAAAGTCACGACGCAGGCCAGATGCCGTACGTTGTAACGCCATAAACATTTTATTTAATTCTGTTGAACCTTTGATCAGCAATTCCATGGCCCGCCCCCGTCAGACAATGTTTATATTACAGATTGAAACCAGCAAATTTGTTTTTGAATTCTGCCGCACGTTGACCTTTTTCGCCCGCGTTAGAACGTTGACCGGTCCATGCAGAATGATTCAAGTTGTCAGATGACAAAATCATATCTTTCTTTTCAGAAGAAAACAGTACGATTGTCGAACCGTCAGTTCTGGTGACGTTGTTCGCATAGTATTCAGGATGAATGCCTTTTTTCATTGTTTTTACCCTTTTTAATTTATTTTAGCCCGCAAATTATACAGGTATTTTTACAAAAATCAAGAAATATTAGTTTTTTAATATCGACCAATACAACCCAAATACGAATTACCCGTCGATTCCAATATATTTACAAACTGAGATGGATTGCGACCGGAAAATAACGCCAAAACCGTCCCCGTGTTCGTCGCCAACATATCCGCAACCGTTGCAATGGACGAATTCATTTTCTTGAAAAAACCACTGGCCGGATATATTTCCGCCGCCAATAATTGATTTTGGCCGTTGCTTTTGGCCGTAGATTGCGATTCGATTACCATCAATT
>JAEIGA010013267.1_pt1 | contig 12537 bp, 6 predicted proteins | sample 9270691 | NCBI WGS metagenome assembly JAEIGA01 (sample SAMN17057246, study PRJNA624740) | gut metagenome | biome: biome; isolation source: fecal sample | host: Bos grunniens | place: China: Xizang | collected 2019 | reverse complement strand
AGGAATACCCGAAAGTTCTCAATGAATGTGACGCACCGATGACTTTTCACCCTTTCGAAAAGAGCCGTAATGTGAGTGAAATCACAGGACGTAACTGCTTAGTTGTTACAGGTTCGGCTGAGAGTCAGGAGTCCATTCGCGGGTTCGACATCGCTATGGCACATCTCACCGAAGTGGCATTTTGGCGCACCACAGCACAGAAAAGTCCCGAAAACGTGGTGCGTGCCGTATGTGGCTCTATTGCCCTACTTCCTCTCACCGTTATAGTGATGGAAAGTACCGCCAACGGCGTAGGTAACTACTTCCATACCGAATGGTTGCGCGCCAAAGCTGGACAGAGTGACAAATGTCCTGTTTTCGTGGCTTGGCACGAAATAGAGATCTATCGTTCACAAGTAGATGATATCGAAAAGCTATGGAAAGAACTTGACGATTACGAACTACGATTGTGGGAAAAAGGGCTTACTCTCGAAATGATTGCGTGGTATCATTCCAAACGCAAAGAATACAACAGTCACACTCAAATGATGGCTGAATATCCTACCGATGACATTGAAGCATTTGCCAACACCGGTAAATGTGTGTTCAACATTGCCGATATCGAACGACTTCGCAACAATTGTTATCCTGCACCATTTATTGGCGAAGTGGAAGGAGACAGTCGCGAAGGTTGCAACGCTATGAGAAACTTGAGATTCACCGAGACACCCGGAGGGAAACTCCACGTGTGGCGCAAACCTGATTTATTTCTTCAAAACAGAAAAAATCGCTACATCATCACCGTAGACGTGGGTGGAATAAGCGACAGTGCCGATTACTCCGTAATTACCGTAATCGACCGACATAGTCCGGATGGTAAGCCGGAGGTAGTGGCTCAATGGCGAGGACACACCTATCACGACCTATTGGCATGGAAAGCCGCACAAATAGCGCGATGGTATTGCAATGGATTGCTTGTAATCGAGAGCAATTCGCTTGAAACCGAATTTACCGAAGGCGATGGTAGCAATTACATCCTAGATATTGTAAATGAGGTGTACTCCAATTTCTATTGGAGAGAACCATCAGCATCGGCGCCGGAAAAATCGCATCGCATAGGATTCCACACCAATCGCCGCACCAAAGAGCAGGTGATTTACTCACAAATGCGCGTGTTGCGCGACAATCTTTACACTGAGCATGACGTCTTGGCTCTCGACGAATATAGTTGCTACGAAAAACAGTCAAACGGTAGTTACGGAGCCATGAAAGGACGCCACGACGATATACTCATGACACGCTGTATAGGATTATACATCGCCTTTGAAGAAAACAAAAAAGACTTGAAACGACGCGACACAGCTCTACTTAAAAGACAATAAAAAAGCACCGCGAATCACTTCGAGGTGCCCTAGGAAAAAAATAGTATGAATAAAATGTGGTATTAGGGTTAACTTCTTTATACATATTGTATATATCTTGTATACAATCTGTTATATTTTTGTTACTCTATTTATCTTTCTTATAAATTTTGAAAGGGATTTTTCACTTCTCTACTTTTAAACACCCTTTATATTTTCTATTCAATAATTACACACCAATAGAAGTATTTAACATCAAGTATTACATTCCATTAACCTCAATACAATACTTCAATGTGAAAAAATATTCCAGCTATCATTTTCACGATGCAAATTTATATATTTTTCTTTTATTCTAAAAATTTTCAACATTTTTTTCATCAAAAAACACTCAAAAAAATTCTTTTGCTACTTCACGTTGTTTTTTAGCGAAAAATGTAGTTATTTTGTATCATTAAACATATTCAATTAATTAAATGAAGATAAAAGTGATTCTGTGGACCTGCTTGACAGCGTCCTTATTTGTTAGTTGTGAAAACAAGCCCCAATCTCAAGAGGGCGTTATCGAAAGTAATAGCATTTATTTAGTTACCGGAGACAGTGTTGTTCAAGGCAATTTTGTAGCGAAAGCCATAAGTGACACCGAAGTCGTAACCAATTACACTTCACCTGCCGATGAAGCGCCATCTCCATTAATCGAGTTTCGCTTATCGCTTAATTCACGTGACAACGAGTTAATTCCCGGTGAGACACACTACTCTATTGTGGGTAATGACACTATCATCCCTCTAGGTATTCCTTCTGCTGAAAAACCAATACTTCCTGCCGACACAAAGCCTCTTGACAAAAATGCCGAATGGAACCTTAAGGTGAACGTGGCTCCTCTTGTAAAAAGTTTTAAAGAAAAAGGTATATACGTAACCAATACAAATGACACTATTTATGCCGATGATTTCAAAGGTATTTGGGTTGCCGGTAACATTGACCCGCTTACATGGGACTTTGACAATCTGTATGGTAAAGATCTACAAAAGTTGGTTCCTATAGAAGGGGACACTATTTATGGTGTAAAAATTGCATTAAACCCTAACATTCAAAAAACCGATCTTCCTAAAAACTGGAAGATAGATGCACCAAATCCTGATTATCCTATTTACACATCGGACCAAACTCTTATCAACGCCCTATACAATATGGCAATAGAAAACATGTTGGCTGTTGTGAACAAAGATAATGCTTTCCGTGCAGGAGAAAATTGGGAAGGTGTGTGGACTCGCGACGCAAGCTATGCTATACACTTAGGCATAGGACTTATCGACCCGGAACGTTCTATAAACAGCCTTAAAATAAAAGTAAAAAATGACCGCATTATCCAAGATACAGGAACAGGTGGCTCTTGGCCTGTATCCAGCGACCGCGAAGTGTGGAGCATTGCGGCTTGGGAAATATATAAGATAACCGGCGACAAGGAATGGCTTGAATATGCCTACAATGTAATTAAAAATTCAGTTGCCGATGATATTCCAACCATTTGGGACAGCAAATTCAGACTTATGCACGGCGAACAGTCTTATCTTGACTGGCGCGAGCAATCATACCCTAAATGGATGACACCTAAAGATATCTATGAATCAATGTGCTTGGGTACTAATGCTGTTTTCGCCGAAACTTACGCTATCCTTGCACGAATGAGTGAAGAACTTGGTGTTGACGGTGATAAATATGAAAAAATCTCCGAAGAATTGAAAAATGCCATCAATCAAAATCTATGGATGGAAGATAAAGGATATTACAGCGGTTACATCTATGGCGGTGCTTACCCGGTAAAATCTCCTATGACCGACGCGTTAGGACAATCACTTTGTGTTATATTCGATATTGCCGACGACGGACGTGATGAAAAACTCATTGCCAACACTCCGGCTACGCCTTACGGAATATCTTCGATATATCCAAAAATCAGAAACATTAAGCCTTACCACAACGATGCTATTTGGCCGTTTGTGCAAGGATATTGGAACTGGGCGGCAGCTATGGCAGGTAACGAAACAGCTCTTTGCCATGGATTAGGTGCTATTTATCGTGCAGCTGCACTTTTCGGTACTCACAAGGAATTGTTTGTCTCAACTACCGGCGACTATCGTGGAGCTGCCACCAACAGCGACAAGCAACTATGGAGTGCCGCAGGTAATCTTGCTATGATATACAGAGTATTTGCAGGTATGACTTTCTTATCTAACGGTATCAAATTCAAGCCTTTCATTCCGGCAGTCATTTCGGGAACCAAGAACCTGAAAGGTTTCCGCTATCGAAATGCAACATTGAATATCACCATTAACGGTACAGGTAATAAGATTGCTGAATTTACTGTAGACGGAGAAGTTCGCAAAGACAACTTTATTCCTGCCAATAGTGAAGGGGAACATAACATTGTCATCACTATGGAAAATAACGCTATCAAGCCGGGTAAAGCAATAATTAAAGAACCTGAATTCATGCCGGCTACTCCATGGACCGTATGGAATGGAAATGAAGCTTCAATAGCATCTACCGAAAAAGATGTAAACTACGAAATATATATAAACGGTGTAAAATCAGGAATCGCCAAGGACGGTAAATTTGATGTTAAGAACGTCGACAAATACACTACAGTAAATGTAGTGCCTGTAGGCAATGAATTCACAGGATTCATGTCACGCACTCAAGAAATAATTCCTGAAGGAGTGATGAGTATCTACCAATTTGAAAAGACGGCTCCTGCAGGTACCGATTTTGTTCCTTCTAAATTCAGCAAAAATTTTGTAGAAACAACAATCGAAAAGAATACCGACATCACTTTTGCTATAAACATAGAAAAGGCCGGTACTTATTTTATTGATGTGCGTTATGCCAACGGAAATGGACCTATCAACACCGACAACAAGTGTGCTATTCGTACTCTTATCGTAAATAATCACGAAGCAGGCGCCATCGTTATGCCTCAACGTGGTTATGGAGAATGGTTAAGCACAGGTTTCAGCAACATGTTGCAAGTAGAGCTACTTAGAGGCAAAAACATGATTCAAATAAAGTATGTAACGCCTCAAAACATCAATATGAATGGTGAAGTAAACACTGCTTTGCTTGACTATATGCGTGTTATCAAAAAATAATTCTAAAGGATATTAATAACAAATGAGAACCAACCTAAGATTCATCCTTGCGGTAGTGTTCTGTGTTATCACAGCAACACTATCGGCTAAGGCTGTTGCTCCTAGTATAGAACCTCCGTTCTGGTGGACCGGAATGAACAGCACTCAGCTACAACTCATGGTACATGGCAATGACATAAGAGATTGCGAAACAACTATCAACTACGATGGTGTAACAATTGACAGCATTGCTCGACTTGATAGCAAAAACTACCAGATAATCTACCTTTACATTGCTCCAAGTGCGAAACCGGGTACCATGAACATTACGTTCAAGAACGGCAAGAAAAAAACTATCGTACCATATGAATTGAAACAACGTGATGGTATCATGCCCAACACTTTCACTTCGGAAGACGTATTATACTTGATTATGCCCGACCGTTTTGCCGACGGCGACACAAGTAACAATACATTAAAGGATATGAATTTCCCGGTACAAGTAAATCGTAACGACCCTAGTGGACGACACGGAGGTGACTTGAAAGGTATCGAAAACCACCTTGACTATATTCAATCACTTGGGATGACTGCAATATGGCTTAACCCGGTGCTAGAAAACGATATGCCGGGAGGTACGTATCATGGATATGCTACCACCAACTATTATCGCGTTGACCCTCGATTCGGTACAAACGAAGAATATCGTAATCTTATCGATAAATCACACAAACGCGGAATAAAGGTGGTTATGGATATGATTTTTAATCACTCTGGCAGTTCACACCCTTGGATTGAAGACCTTCCATCTAAAGATTGGTTAAACTATCCTGATGGTAGCAAGTTGACTAATTTCCGTCTTTCAACCATAAATGACCCTTACGCAAGCGAATATGACCGCACACGTTCTGTTAAAGGTTGGTTCGTGCCTTCAATGCCCGACCTCAACCAACAAAATCCTCACCTCATGCGATATCTTATCCAAAACTCTATTTGGTGGATTGAATTTACTAAAATAGATGGTATTCGCATGGATACCTACCCCTACGCCGACATGGAGCCGATGGCACAATGGATTACCGACGTGCAAAAAGAATATCCGGGTTACAACATTGTGGGTGAGGCGTGGTATGGTGATGTAGCCGGAACTGCATATTGGCAACGCGGTAGTCGCCTCAACAAGCAAGGCGATCCAAATCTGCCCACCGTAATGGACTTCCCGACAATGATTATAGCAACACAAGCATTCCACGAAAACACGCTTGAATATGGTCAAGGATTGAACAAAATTTATAACCGTTTGGCGTTAGATTATCTTTATGAAGATACAAAAAGAGTTCTTACATTCCTAGATAACCATGATACCGACCGTTTCTTGCTTACCGAGCCTAAGAATCTTGGTGCATGGAAACAAGGTGTCGCATTTTTGCTTACTACTCGCGGAATTCCTCAAATCTATTATGGAACCGAGCTCCTTATGCATGGCGACAAGAAAAAAACCGATGGAGATGTGCGTAAAGACGTTCCCGGAGGTTTTCCTGGAGATAAAATCAATGCGTTCACTCGTGAAAGTCGCACCAAGTTGCAAAACGAAGCAATCGACTTCATGAGTAAAGTAGCAAATTGGCGTAAAGGCAACAAAGTGATTTCAGAAGGCTCGCTAAAGCACTTTATGCCCGAAAACGGAATGTACGTATATGAACGTCGACTCGGAGATAAAAGAGCTGTCGTTATCATGAATGGTACCGACCGTCAACTAAGTGTGGACATGAGCATTTATCGCGAAATCCTTCCTATAGGAGCTACGCTTAAAGATGTTATCACAGGCGAAGAATTCACCATTACCAACGAAATCCATTTCGCCCCACGGGCACTATTCATTCTGGAATAAGATAAAAGAGGACTGAACAGTCCTCTTTTTTTATCTTTAAACATGCTTTGCATTTAAACGGTGACGACTTTCCTACTACGTATCAGCCAATTGTATGCTCCTATACAAATTATTACCGATAGCAACGAACCGGTATTGGTTGCCATACCCATTGGATAAAGTGTATCGGGAAACATTATTGACGCCAAGTAAGCCAATGGTATTCTAGCAAGCACAATCGCAGCCACATTATGTATAAACGATAATACCGACCACCCACAAGCACAGAAGAAGCCACTGAAGCAGAAGTGTATTCCTGCAAGAACACAATCCCACACATACCCACGTAAATACTGGTCACCAAGCCTTATCACTTCACCCTCGTCGGTAAACACTGCCACCACATCACCTGCCACAAATTGTACGATTACAGAGAAAATCATGCCGAAGCTCACAGTAATGCAAAGTGCTTCCCACAGAGTTTTCTTTGCTCTTTCAATTTTCCCCGCACCAATATTTTGAGCGGCTACTGCCGAAACTGTAGAGAGCATTGCCGATGGTATCAAGAATAATACTCCTATAACCTTCTCTACAATCCCCACTGCCGCAGCATCACTCAGTCCTCGCATATTTGCAATCACCGTAATTACAAGAAATGCTATTTGAATAAAACCATCTTGCAAAGCCACCGGAACTCCTATTTTCAGGATTTGCCCCATCACATTCTTTTTAGGTTTCAAATCAACCTTTTCCACCTGAATAGATGATTTATGCCTTCTTATTGCCATCAATGCCACAAGTACACTCACAGTTTGCGAAATCGTGGTTGCTAGAGCTGCTCCTATTGCCCCCATTTCAAATGCTCCTATAAACACATAATCCAACACTATGTTTACAACACAGGCAACCATTATAAAATACATCGGTGTTTTAGTGTCACCTAGCCCGCGATATATTGAAGCTATGATATTATATGCCACAATGAACGGAATCCCAAGAAAACACACTATGAGATAGGATTGGGTCTCTACATTTGCTTCCGGCGGAGTAGACATTATACTCACTATTCCATCAACCGAAAGCAACAAAACCACTGCCAAAAGTACCGACAGTACAAGAAATAATGACACGGTATTCCCTACCACAATCTTGGTGCGTTTCATATCATTTGCCCCCACCGATTGCGCAGTCATCACTGTTGTTCCCATAGCAAGTCCAACAATAATCACAGTGAGCATGTGCATTATCTGGCTTCCAATTGATACTGCTGTTATTGTACTCACTCCACAATATTGTCCCACGACAAACAAATCCACCAATCCATACAAGATTTGCAGAAAATAAGAGAACAAATAAGGTATTGAAAAATACACTATATTCCCAAGCACACTTCCGTCAGTAAGTTTTTTTCCTTTCATCACATCTCAAAAACCCTTGCAAAGTTAAAAAAATGCGTTTCATTCTTGAACAAAAGAACAATAAAAAAACCGCTGCCGATATCGACAGCGGTTTCTATAACAAATATTTTTTCTTAGAATGGGAATACTGATTGGGTATATACGTAACGACGTTCAAAATCATCTTCGGTCATTGTAAACATCAAAATACCTTGTATTATCCCCATAATAGATAACAATGTTGCGGCCCAACCACATGAACACAATGTTAATACCAAGCATATGATACCTGCTGTGTTCTTTCCTACATAGAAATAATGTATTCCTAAAGCACCTATCAATATAGCCAATAATGCAGCGACACCTCTACTTTTGCCCGATGAACCGGCAGAGAACACATTGCTTGGATCGTGATATTGTTGCCCCGATGAATAAGACTGTCTTTGAGTGAAGGTATTGTCCTCTTCAAGATTAATCGTATTCTTCTTTTCGGTAACGTCACCTGTCTCATATTCACGATTACACTTTGAGCACACAACCGAGCTCATTTTTTGTGAAGAGTATTTTACATTCCCACAATAAGGACACTCATAACTATTTAATGCTGACATATTGTATTTATATTTTTATTGTTTCTTTCTACAAAGATAAATCTTTTTTATCGTGCAATCATAATTATTGCAATTTTTCAATGAATTTGACGCTTTAAAGCACCATTATGGTTGCAATATATACAAAAAAAGTGGTATCGATAGATTTAAACGTATCGATACCACAAAAAAGCTATATTTATCTACTAAAGATAATTCACATTTTAACCACGTCCTTTGCTATTGCGACCACGACGTTGTTGCTCTTCCATCATAGCCTTTTGTTGACGTTGAGCTTCCTCTAGTTTTTTAGCCCACCAACCTTTTTTCTTTGGTTGCTTCGCCTTTTCTGCCATTGCAGCACGTACTTGATCTTCTTTTACCAACAATCTACATGCATAAGACTCTATGATTGTGATAAGAAGTGACAAGAAATAGTAGTAGCTCAAACCTGAAGCATAGTTATTAAAGAATACTAAGAACATAAGCGGCATCAAGTACATCATCCACTTCATTCCGGGCATTTGGTTGCTTGATGAAGCCATTGTCACTTTAGTATATAGAATGTTGGTTACTGTCATCAACAAACAGAACAAACTGATGTGGTTACCAAAATAGTTGGTAATAAACGGAATTTGTGCTGTCCATGAGACAATAGCATCGGGTGCCGACAAGTCATGTGCCCACAAGAATGATTCTCCACGCAGCTGTATACATGATGGGAAGAATTTAAACATTGCAAACAAGATAGGCATCATAAACAACATTGGAAGACATCCACTCATTGGGTTGGCTCCGGCACGACTGTACAGTTCCATTGTCTTTTGGCTGCGAACCATTGCATTTTCTTGACCCGGATACTTATCATTGATTGCTTTAATATCCGGTGCCAGCACACGCATCTTAGCTTGTGAAATAAAGCTCTTGAATTGGAATGGAGCAAGCACCAACTTAATGATAAGTGTAAGCAATAATATCACGATACCGGCATTGCTTATATATTTGCTCAAGAAATCAAAAATAGGTATTACGAAATACTCATTAATCCAACGGAAAAGCGACCATCCTAGAGGTAATAATCTTGTAAGTTCCAAGTTTTCATCAGGATAAAGAGTATCGCTATAATCATCTAGCAATTCATATAAGTTTGGTCCGAAGAAGAACTTAAATGAAGCCGGATTAGCTTCGGCTGAACTATAGTCAAGCTCACTCGCCAATGATACATCCTTCAAATAATCTTGATACAACGAAGTTCCCTTTTCAAATGGAGTACTAGACATTTTTGCACCGGTAAATTGTTTATCGGCAATCAACACACTTGAAAAGAATTGATTCTTAAAGCTCACCCATTTGAATTTATCACTGAAATTTTCTTTATCCTTTGTGGTTTCACTCAAGTTATCAACATCACCACCCAAGAATTTATAGTAAACCCCGCTATTTTGTTCTTCAAACATCTTACCTTCCTCATGACGATTGATGCGTTGAGTCCAAGTAAAATCCATTGTTGGGATATTAGCCGGAATTAGACCTTGCATATTTTCTTGAACTACATCCATATCCACGATATAGCTGTCGGGCTTCAATGTATACTTAATACCCCACTTGCTTCCATTACCTAAGTCAAGCTGCATCATTACAGCTGTGTCACCCATAGCAATAGGTGTAAAATAGAAGTTCTTGGTATCAAAGTGCTGTGAATTAGTATTTAACCCAAAACTATATGAATTAGTTTCAGCATCAAACAAGACCACTTCAGGAGCATTATAAGCTTTATATTTCTTCAAAGTAGCACTTGTGATAATCGCACCCTTTGTTGAAATTTCCACTTTCAATGAGTCGTTTTGCAATACAACCACATTGTTTTCGCCTACCAGACACTTAGCAAATGCACCATTTTTCACATACTTGTTGACCTCGGTGCGCAATTTAGCTAATGCACGATTGTGAAGTATAGGATTCTTTGAAGTATTATTCATGGCTTCGGCAACTGAAACTACTGTGCCATCTACTTCTATCGTTCCATTAATATCTTCACCTGTCACGGCTACATCTACACCATCACCTTTCAAAGTTAATGCATTGTTCACCGAGTCAACTACACCATATTGTTGTACTGCAGCGCGTAGCAAGTTTTTCTCTGCAACCGAAATAGTGTCTACATTGCCAAGCATGCGCATTGCCTCATCGGCTTCAGCTTGTTTTTCGGCTTCAATACGTTGAGCTTCGGCTTGTTGACGACGTGCCGCCAACTCCTCTTCCGAAGGTTGTTGCAACCACATAAATCCGAAGATTATGGCTGCCATAAGTAACATTCCTGTAATTGTGTTTTTATCCATTCTTGGAATTTTGCTTTACTTTAATTTATATTATTTTTTATTTTTCTTCTCTATAATGGCCGAAATAAAATCCTTCAACATCGCATTGGGACGTAACACCGTACTATTATATTCAGGATGATACAGTGTTCCCACATACCACGTGTTTCCGGATATTTCCACTACATCCACAAGATTGGTTTCAGGATTCACGCCCGAGATTTTCATCCCGGCATCCTCAAATTGAGCACGATATTTATCGTTAAACTCAAAGCTATGACGATGACGTTCTGTTATCTCATGCGAACCATACGCCCTAGCTACAACCGAGCCTTCCTCCAATCTGCATTTAAATGCACCTAGCCTCATTGTGTCACCCATATAAGAAAGCATCTTTTGTTCTTCCATCATATCTACGACAGGATGTGGCGTTTTCGGGTCCCACTCAATACTATTAGACTCTCTTAAGCCTAACACATTGCGAGCAAACTCAACAACCATACATTGCATACCCTGACATATACCCAAAGTCGGCATATCATGTTCACGGCACCACTTCAATGCTGTTAATTTGCCTTCAACACCACGTTGTCCCAATCTCGGTGCTACAATAATACCATCAAATCCTTCTAAACTATCCTCAACATTACCTTCATTTAGTTTTTCCGAACTAATGTAATGCATTTCAAGTTTACAATCATGATGCACTGCTGCGTGTAATAAACTTTCGGTTATCGACTTATATGCACTTTGTAAATCGGCACCTTCACCCACCAAACCAATTTTCACCACACCTTCAGCATTTTGCATTTTGCTTAGGAACTCTTTCCATTCAGCCAAATCGGGTTCAACTGCACTCGAAACGTTCAACATCCGCAATACCTCTTCATCAATGTGCTGTTCGTACAACACCAATGGTATCTCGTAAATCGAAGTTTCTGCTTCTTGAACTTCATTAATAAACGAAATATCGGTGAGATGAATACAATCTTGTTCCAATTCTTTTTTCAGTTGTCTTGCAGCTTCCAAGAAAGGACTCGATTCTATATCTCCCTCTACTCCGCCTATTTCTACTATCACAAAGTCATATTTTCCGGTGCAACCAAGCTTTTTTATGTTTTGCTTAATCTCATTGGTAACATGCGGTACCACTCTCACCGATTCACCTAGGAAATCACCCCTACGTTCCTTATTTATCACACTCTGATAAATTCGACCGGCAGTGATATGGTTGATATGTGTCATCCTAACGCCGGTAAAACGTTCATAATGCCCAAGTATCATGTCGGCTTCATGACCATCTTCAGTCACATAACATTCTCCTTGTTCAAAGGGGTTTAACGCACTCGAATCGAGGTTTAAATAGGGCTCAAACCTCTGAATCGTAACGCTAAAACCACGTGCCAAAAGCAATCGCGCCAATGAGGAAGATATAATTCCTTTTTCAACTGAAGAAACAACATCTTCGGTCACAAAAATATACTTTGTTACCATATCAATTATTCGTTACAAATCAATACGGATTGCAAATTTAGCAAATATTCCCTTGTCTCAGCGAATTTTTCTCCGTTTTTTAACATTATTAAGGTCGCCAGTCGCGCACTGAACGTATTGTGTTCACTCCGGTACGACCTATTGAGGCAAAATTATGACCGAATTGCCAACTATAATATCCGGCATCATGACCATTACCTCCTGTGATTCTATCTCCATTGGAGTACCATGTTCCTACCATAGTATAACCACCATTCCACCATGAGCTAGGGCAATAAAGCGCCATAAGCGCCCCTTCACGCACATTGGGAACTCTATAACCATTTTCAGTATCACAACCGGTTTCGGTTCCGGATTCTAATGCGCCTATCAATGATTGATAATTTCCAAGATTGTT
>JAEIGA010013266.1_pt1 | contig 12537 bp, 5 predicted proteins | sample 9270691 | NCBI WGS metagenome assembly JAEIGA01 (sample SAMN17057246, study PRJNA624740) | gut metagenome | biome: biome; isolation source: fecal sample | host: Bos grunniens | place: China: Xizang | collected 2019 | reverse complement strand
GACAGGAACAGCTATCATAAAGGCGGCGGAAGGTCTGCATGCAAGACCTGCAGGAGAATTCGTAAAGCTTGTCAAGAGCCTTGCACCGTCTAAGATTACAATCGGAACTGAAGTAAAGACTGTAAACGCGGCGAGCATGCTTTCTCTTCTATCACTTGGTCTGAAGAACGGAACCGAGGTGACTCTTACAGTAGAGGGAGGCGACGAGGATGCGGCACTGGCAGCAACAGTTGATTTCATTTCTAACTTTTCATAACAGATCCAGATGAAGACATTGACTACAGGAGTCATTACCGGCGGCATAGCAGTCGGTAATGCTTTTGTTTATATACCGGCTGGAAAGAGCGCAGAGGAATACATTCCCAAGAGCATTGAGGAAGAGAATGAGGCTCTGTTATCCGCACTTGCCGGAGTAAAGGATGAGCTGGGAGTGCTTGCTGAAAGCAACGACATATTTGCAGCTCATCTTGAAATGGCTGACGATCCCATGATAGAAGAGCAGGCCATGGCACTGATCGAAGAAGGCATCGGGGCGTATGAAGCCGTACTCCAGACCTCCGAGGCCCTGTGTACTATGTTCGATGAGATTGACGATGAATATCTCAAGGCGCGAAAGGATGATGTGAAGGATGTCTGCAGACGCATAGCAAGAAAAATATCAGGCGAAGACAGCCTCTCCCCTTTTGCGGGAATCCCTGAAGGAAGCATTATCGTGGCAGACGAACTTGTTCCGTCAGACACTGCTCAGATGGATTTCAGCCTGGTGAAGGGATTTGTGACCACATTGGGAAGCAAGACCAGCCATGTATGCATAATTGCAGCAAGCAAGGACGTCACAGCAATGGTCGGAGTGTGTGGATGCACAACCGAAATCAGCAATGGAGACATACTGATTCTTGATGGCGAAAAGGGACTTGTCATTGTCAATCCAGATGAGGAAGTTCTGAGCGAGTACAAGATGAAAATCGCAGAGGTTGAATCTGCTGACTATGACCCGGAAAGGGAAATATTCACAGAAAACGGCGAGAGGATATGGATTCTGGGAAATGCAGGTAATCCTGAGGATGTAGCTGTTGCCATAAAGGCTGGAGCAGAAGGTATCGGACTTTTCAGAAGTGAATTCCTGTATATGGAAAGCGATGGTTTTCCTGATGAAGAACGCCAGTACAAAGCCTACAGCAAAGCTGCCCGCATATGTGGAGAAAGACCGCTTACTATAAGAACTCTTGATATCGGCGGTGACAAAGCCTTGCCTTATATGCCTATGGAAAAGGAGGAGAATCCGTTCCTCGGCTACAGAGCCATCAGAATATCACTGGCACATCCTGAACACTTCAAGACCCAGATCAGGGCAATTCTTAGGGCAGGTGCGGATGGAAATGTGAGAATGATGTTCCCTATGATAACCACGCTGAACGAGTTCAGGACAGCACGCAGGATTGTGAACGAGTGTATTGCCGAACTTGATAAGGAGGGACTTGGGTTCGACAGGAATCTTAAGGTAGGAATGATGATAGAAACTCCTGCTTCCGTGCTTCTGGCTGACGAGTTCGCTCAGATGGCTGATTTCTTCAGCATCGGAACAAACGACCTGACCCAGTATATAATGGCAGCAGACCGAGGCAATGCAGATATCGCCGGTCTGTATGACCCACATTCAGAAGCTGTGACCAAAGCGATAGAAATCGTGATAAAGGCTGCAGCAAAGGCTGGAATAGAAATAAGCATGTGCGGTGAATATGCAGCTGACCATTCGGCCAAAGAACTGCTTCTGGAACTTGGTCTGAGAAAATTCAGTGTGAGCGCTCCTGCAATCAGAAGGTTCAAATCGAATTAAATTGCTGATATCATAAAAAAGAAAAGGTCCTCGGGAAATATCCACGGGGACCATTTCATATTTACTAAGCCTAGTTCTTACTTAGACTTTGCACAAGTAAGACCTGATGCTGAGAATTTAGCCGTCGCATCCTGGAGAGCACCATAAAGGTAGCTGTCAGCAGGAACTGATGACTTGAACTCAGTTGTCTCAGTTTCACCGTTCTTGTTGATGGTTCTTGTAAGAGATCCATAGAGCTTTGTATCCTTTACAGTCACAGTAAATCCCTTGTTGATTCTTCCGCAGATCATACCTGCGCAGCTTGAATTCTTGTGAGTAAGGTCATCGCCCTTGCCCTTGTCCTGATCATAGTTGTAGAGAATGTTTGAAGACACGTTTGCATCGATCGCACAGTTCTCGATAACGAGATTTCCAAGGACCCAACCCGCCATGCCACCGGTGTGAGCGAGGAGGTTAGCCTTTCCAAGGTTGTTCACAACGTCACCAAGCTGCTTGCAGTTCTTCCAGGTACCCTTGCCACCGATTCCGCAAAGACCACCGATAGGATACTCGGTTGCCTTGGCAGGACCCTGGTTGATCTTCACAAGACCTGAGTTGGTACAGCCTTCCAATGCCACGAAACCTCCGCAAAGACCGCCGAGACGGGTTCTGCACTTTTCAGTCGCATCAGCAGGATTGTCAGAAATGACAGCTCCCTTATTCTCGCAGTTCACGAACTTATTAAGGATCTTCTCAGCAGTTTCTGTAAGGTTCTCGGCTTCAGCATTTGCAGCGATACCGCCAAGCCAGCTGTTGGCAACCTGAACTGTGTTCATGATCACCTCACCCTCATTTACACAACCATCGAGAACATAACCTTTGGAAACCTGAAGACGTGCGATCACACCACCCATATAAGTACCCTTGGTATTGTTTACCTCATCCTTGTATGAAATCCTGGCAGTGTTCTTACAGTTCTTCATTGAGCTGTATGAATAACCGGCGATACCACCGATAACATTAACATTCTTTGCGTCCTTGATGTACACTTCGACAGCACCTTCGTTGGTGTTGTTCTCCACAACATTGCCAGCTGCACCACATGCATAGATACCTCCGACATACTGGGAAGCCGCAGCTGCGTCGAGCTTGACCTCGATCTTAGCCTTGTTTGTACAGCCTGTGATTGCGGCATTTTCCGCAAGGTTAGCTGCGACACCTGCAACGTAAGCTGTGCCTTCCGCTGTACCACCCTTGATGCTACCTGCTACAGTAAGGTTCTTCACAGTACCTGACACCTTTGCAAAGAGAGCTACAGATGCCGCAGAGCTCTCACAGTTGATTGTGACAGTCTTGCCGTTACCGTTGAATACACCTGTAAAGTCTGCGATAGGAGTCCAGTTGCCTGAGTGCTCTACATCGATGTGGAGAACAACTTCACCAGATGCATTTGCAAATCTTGAAGCTGAAGGATCCTTTGCTACTTCCTTGACGAAGTCTGTCCAGTCCTTGTAAGAACGGATACCGTCCCAAGTCTTGGTTGCCTCCTCGACCTTTCCGATAAGCCACGCAGGATAATTAGTACAAAGAGCCTTGAACTTGAGGGCGTTTGTCACATAATAATCAACTGCCGCTTCAGAATACACAGCATTGCCGTCACCTGATTTCTTATCCACATTGTATACGCTGAGTTCGATACCGGCATCCATGAATTCTGCAAGAGTTCTTGCACCTGTACCACCTGACAACGGGCTCATTACGCTTGCTGCAGAGAAGTTAGCCCACGGATAGGCCTTCTTCACGAACACGCTTGCTGCCTGATTTCCCATCCATCCGATAGGAAGGCCGGCATCAAAAGCATAACCATAGGCTGCAGTCATGACAGTCTGATTACCTGTACAGATGAACTCAACAAAATGCTGGGCTCCCATCTCCTCAACGATTTCGCAAGCACGTCTTGTCGCATTGATAGGATACTGTGTGAGAGTTGATGGTTTGGTGATATTCTTGATGTCAAGCCAGAGCTTGGTGCAGCTTCCGTCCTTCATGACCTCCTTGATGAAGTCCTCAAGACATGGCACCTGCTCTCCGTTAGAGAGTTTTCCGGCTGCACGGATCTCTGCAAGTGTAGCTTCCCAAGGATAAAGACCGTTGATCTTGCAGTTTCCGTCAGCATGAGCGACTACCACATTATCATCCTTGGTCCAGTAGATGTCACACTCAGAGGCAAAACAGCCCTGCTGCATTGCATACTGAAGTGAAGCAATAGAGTTGTCAGGAAGGCTGCACTCGGCAGAACCACCTCTATGAGCGACAATATTGTTTGTTGCCTTCTCCGGTTTCCGGAGTCCGTCATCTGACGGCTGTGAAGAATCCGGAATCTTGCTCCAGTCCGGCTGTGCCGGCCACTCTTCCTTCTGACAAGAAGAGAAGAGCGCCATTGCAGCCACTGAGAATATTGCTAAATATTTCTTTATCATATCTGTCATTATTTATAGTTCTTCACGCATCTCAATGCGCCGCCACAACCGTTACCCATATCGAAACCGCCGTTGGTACGCATGTTCGCCTCCATTGACTGGTTCCACATACGCCATGCCTTGCAAGCAGAGCCTGCTGTGTATGTTCCGATTACAGGAATGAATGCATACATACGAGGAGTCTCGTCTCCAGGACCGTAGTCATAACCGGTCTTGTAAAGTCTCCAACCCTGGCTGAACATATTCCATCCGAATGAATCAGCTGCAGTAGATCTGTTCTTTGCACAAGTCTTCTCTGGATTGTACTTATCCCAGTCTGCTGAGAAGAGGAGAGAAGCGAGGTTTGTGATTGTACCGCCACCCATTGTTGCATAGTGTGCCTGATCAGCGCTTACCGGCTTGTCGCCGCCTGCCTGTGATGCCGCATAAACAAGGTCTTTCCAGTCCTGGTGGTTAGCGATATGCCAACCGTAAGGACAGATACCCTGAATCTGTGTAGCAAGCTCAGGATAACGAGCCTCAGCATCAGCATCACCTGTTGCAGATGCCGCGAACTTAGCGAGTTCGGCTGCTGCAACCACATCGATAGTGATCTGCTTGCCCACTGCATCAGTGTAAACATCTCCAGGAACGCCGAGCGGATAGTCGATATATACCGAGCTACCATTTGTACATGCATTAAGACAGCCGTTAGCCTCACCTGTGAGTGCCTCGGAGAATGAGTAAAGACGACCGTAAAGTTCGCTGAGTTCGGTTCCGTCAGCAGCCTTTGCAGTAACGATTGCTCCACCGTTCTCCTCAGTGTCGTATGCAGGATTACGTGACTCATAAGGTGCCACATTTCCATATCCACCTGGCTGATGGAGGCTTACAAGACCACTACCGAGCTTATATCTTCCGATAGAAGAGCCACCGTCCCAGTGAAGTGATACTGTCATCCATGTCTTTGTTGCGCCTGTGCTTGTCACATATTCCTTTGTAGGATACTTAGCAAGTTCTGAATCCGGCATAGCGTTCTTTGTGGAGATACGCTCCCATGACCATGTCCTGGCAGCCATATCGACAGTAAGAGTGCGCATACCGTCAACATCGATTGCAGGACCTGCAGGAAGTGCTGCAGAAGCTGAAGCGATCTCAGCTACTGTACCGTCAGCTGCAAGAGCATAGCAAGGATAAGCGGCAGTACGGCCGTTCTTATTGAGAACTACTGCATTGCCTGCAGATGCCGCATTGAAGTAACCTGCCATAGTATAGACATCGACAGCTGCTCTTGTGAGCTCGACAGCCTTGTCGATTGCAACACCGCCGTCAACAGAAGCACCATATGCATAGTAGAAGTCATATGCAGCATTCTGAGTCACAGGAATCTTATAGACATACTCACTTGTCTGCGGAGTACCTACTGTGATGATAAGGGTAGCTGTTCTAGGATTCTCCTTGTCAGTCCACTCTGCGGCTGTAAGCTTAAGGCTTCCTACTGCATCGTTTTCTGAGATTGTAAGCCATCCGTTTGAGTTTGCGCCGTATTCGATGTCGTACTTGTAGACATCACCCATGTTGCTGGTGTATGTAACCACCTCAGAACCACCTTCTGACATGAAGAGAAGTTCTGTGATTGCAGACTCTACGAGAGCATCAGCCTTAGCACCGAGCTGCTCGAACTCGAACGAAGCCTCAGTCTTGTCTTCGGTAGAGATCACAAGAGTGAATTTTCTCTTCCAGTCAGGATTAGCCTGTGCGATGATCTCGATTCCAGGGCTTGTGATATAATGCACCTTGCCTGAAACCGCTTCCTTGAACTCGGTAGTGACTTCTGTATTCTTGACCTCAACCCATGATGGTTCACCGACAACAGAAGCTTTCCAAGCCATATCAGACACTGCCTGACCCTGATTGATCACGACAGCGGCAACGAATGATTCATTGCCCGAAACAAGTGTTCCGTCTGCATTGAACTGCTCTACACCCGGAGTCATTGTGATTCTGGTCGCATTGTCGATGAAATCCGTACCATCATCATAGCATGCAACAGCCATAGACAGGGCAAGGGCAGAAGCTATAATTCTATTGAATGTTTTCATTTTCCAAATAGTTTAGAAGATTAATACCATCCCTCAGTCTGAGTCAAGTTAGAGTTCTTGTCTCTTGCAGACTTGGTGATAGGCCAGAGAAGGATGTTAGTCTGGTTCTTATGCTCCTTGAGGTATGGGTTGTAATCCCAGATCTTGTCAAGGCGGATAAGTGCCCACCAGATCACACCTTCAGCAACGAACTCCATGAAATACTCATGTGTAATTGCATCGAGAACTGCAGACGGTGTTGTATCTGTGTAGTAGTTAGCCTTTCCATATGCTCTCTGAGCGATGATGTTGAGAGACTTCAACGCTCCCGCATAATCCTTCTTGTAGTACTTGAGCTCTGCATCCATCATCACTGCAAGAGCAGCACGGTAATAGATGAGGTCTGCATCAAGAACCATCTTGCCAAGGCTCATGTCACCGAGGAACTTGCGGCACCATGTGATGTCACCGTTGACACCGTAGTTACCGTCACCGAGGATAGAAGCGACACGTGTGTCACCCTTCTGGTCACGAGCCTCACGAAGAACTGCGAGGAACGGATCCTGGATGGTAAGCCACTGAGTTTCATAAACAGGAACAGGAGCACCCTGATACTGACTCTGGATCATATTTGCAGGAAGGGCGAAATACCAGCTGTAACCACCTGTAAGACCTTCAGCCTGATCATTATAAAGAGAGAATACTACCTCCTTGCTGCTCTCGTTCACCGAATTGTCGGTAGGCTTGCGGTCGAATGCGTTCTCATACTTGTCCTCGATGAGCTTTGAGCTGATACCGATTGCATTGAGAGCATCCTCAGCAAGAGCAAGGTATGAGTCGCCGCCCTTCTGGTTTGTGTACATCCAGAGAGCATACTCGGCCTTGAGCATGAGGACAGCTGTCTTCGTTGCAAGATATCTGTCGCTTCCGAGATGATCTGCATATGTAAGAGCCGATTCGATATCAGCGCCGATCTGAGCATAAACCTGTGCCTTAGGAGCACGTACCGGATAGGTTTCAGGCTGAGATACTGACTCGATCGGATTGAGGTTCAATGGAACATCTCCCCACATTCTTGCAGCCCAGAAATATGAATATGCTCGTGCAAAATATGCCTGGCCCAATGCCCATGATCGCTTTGCGTCTGACATAGGGATTCCCTCAGATGGAGCATATTTGATGACAGCGTTTGCCTGATCGATGACACCATAAACATCTGACCAGTCAGCTGATGTAGAGTTGGCACTCATCGTGTTCTGGATGACATCTCTTCCCACCCATACATTGTAGAGAGGAGATGGTCCCCACATATATTCACCTACGCGAAGCTCACCCCAATAGAAGACATTGATCTGGCTCTGAGCGAAGTTCGAACGAAGCTTCTTGTAGATACCGTGTGTAGAAGAAACGACGTGTGTCTCAGTCTTCCACATATTACTTACGGACAGCTTGTTGTCCTGCATGATATCCAGCACGTTGCATGAAGTGAACTGCACGGATGCCGCAGACAGCAAGAGAAGTCCTATTATGTTTCTTAGTTTATTTTTCATAACAATCCGATTAGAAGGTTATCTTCACGTTAAGAAGGAACTTGCTTGTAGAAGGGAAGATATTAGGACGTGCTGATGTCGACGAGTTCGCTGTTGACACTGATGTATAGTGTCCTGAATCTGATGTCGCACCCATACCGGTCTCAGGGTTGATTGCACCTGTCATTCCAGTGAAGTAATGAAGGGTGTTACCTGTAAGACCGACTGTAAGCTTCTTCATTCCAATCTTGTTCACCCACTTTTCAGGAAGATCGTAGTAGATCGAAACATCTCTGAGACAGAGATAGCTTGCATTCTCTACATTGAAGTCTGATGCACGGCCCCAGTTTGCGTTACCGTAGTCACCGTCGTTAGGGAAATAACGTGCATATTTTGCATCCGGATCACCAGGGTACTTCCAGCAGTCCTCAGCGTATGTAGCGAGGGCTGACATCGACATACCCATTGTGTGCTGGAGCATACGGGTCTTCATGTAGTTATAGATAGAATGTCCGATTGCATAGTCGAAGTATACTGAGAATGTGAGTCTCTTGTAACGGAAGGTGTTGTTGATACCTCCGATTGAGTGAGGAACCACATTACCGAGATAGAACATATCCTCACCGTTGATGATCTCGTTACCGTTCTCATCCTTTGCTGAACCAAGACGGTTTGCGAAAGCATAGTCACCGACATCCTTACGTCCTGTGATCTGCTGACCGTCGCTCACTCTGTGACCCTTACCGCTGGCGTCATACATTGCCGCGTGTGACTCAGGCTCATTCTGGATGATATGGTCGATCTTATATCCGTAGATACGTCCGAGAGGCTCGCCTACTGCTGTACCACCGAAACGGTAGCCTGACTCTGTCATCTTGTAACCTCCGATACGGTAACCCTTCTTTCCTGTAGGATTTCCATATGCGTCCACTTCATCGTATGCATACTCCTCAGGAAGTGAAAGCACTCTGTTCTGGTTGAATGAGTATGTTGCTCCAAGAGTCCATGTGAAGTTCTTTCTTGCAATCACATCTGCGTTAAGCTCAGCCTCGAATCCGTAGAACTTTGCGCTACCTACGTTAGCCTTTACGCTTGAGTATGGAGCTGTATCCGGAAGTGTGATCGAGAAGAGCATGTTGTCGGTCTTCTTGTTGTACCAGTCAAAGATGAATCTTACGCGGTCACGGAGGAAGCCCATATCGACACCAAGGTCAAGCTGAGTTGTAGTCTCCCATCTCATGCCAGAGTTCTGCATTGCAGATGGAAGGAGGGTTGAGTTTCCGTGATATACGTCGGTAGAGAATGCTCCGTAAGTGTCGTAAAGACCGATACCGTTGTTACCGGTAAGACCGTATGAAGCACGGATCTTGAGGGTATTCATCTTGCTTCTGACATTTGCAAAGAATGGCTCCTCGCTGATTACCCAAGCTGCAGATCCTGCAGGGAAGTAACCCCATCTGTTACCCTTTGCAAACTTTGAAGAACCGTCGGCACGGAAGGTAGCTGCAACGATATACTTGTCAGCATAGTCATATGACACTCGTGCGAAAGATGACATCATTGCCTGTTTCTCATCCTTGTTTGATGCAGAGAAGTTGATACCTGAATCAATGATAGGAACGTCATCTGATGAAGATCCTGTCGAATTGGCTGTAAGATACCAGTAACGCTGTGTAAGAAGCTCCCATCCTGCAACTGCACTGAAGTCGTGCTTGTCATTGAATGTCTTGTTATATGAAAGATGAGCTGTGAAAGTGTTGCGGGCAGTCTGAGTACGGGTCTCGGTTGTCGAACGTGTAGACGAGATAGGGTTCTTATAACCATCTACCTCACCATAGCAGTAGTAGCTTCCACGATACTGGTTGTCGTAGTAAGTGTACTGTGCTGAAGCTGTAAGACCGTCAACGATATTCCACTTCAACGAGAACGAGCTTGAAGTTCTGTTAGTGGCAGCTTCACGATCGTAGAATGTTTCATAGCATGATGCAAGCTGCGCATTTGCGTTACCTGTACCGCCGAGCCATCCTGCCTGCTCGTCAAATCCCTTGGCTGTAGGAGCGAACATGATACCACGACCGAATGCGTTGAAGTAGTTGTCTGTAAGCTTCTGAGTGGTCTGACGTGAAAGGTCGAATGTTGTCGAAGCCTCGAGGTTCTTTGTGATCTTGAAGCTTACGTTTGCATGAGTAGTGAATACTTCATAGCCTGACATTGCATATACTCCGTCATCATCAAGATAAGAGATAGACGCAGCATAGCGTAGTCTGTCATTACCACCGTTGATACCGATGTACTCCTTATGCCAGAGAGCCTCATCCATCCACTGGCTCTGGAAATCTGTGTCGGTGAAGATGATGACCTTGCTCTCATCAAGCGGGTCAATCATCCACTGATAACCTTCAGGCACTGTTCCACCTCTCTCAAGATACTGAGTTGTGAACATGTGGTTGTTTGCTGTGTTTCCTGTACCCCAAGCCGAGTTACCGCTCTCAAGCCATGTCTTTGCTGAAAGGGTTCCTGAAGAGTTCGCATAGATGTTTGCAATTGCAGGACGTGCCCAGGCAAGAAGTTCTCTTGAACCCATAAGATTCCATTTCCTCTCCGGAGCTGAGAATCCGACCTGCGCATCGAAGACGATCTCCGGTCCTCTTGAGACATTACCCTTCTTGGTAGTCACGAGGATTACACCGTTAGATGCTCTAGCTCCGTAGATTGCAGCAGATGCGGCATCCTTGAGGACCTCCATAGACTCGATGTCGTTAGGGTTGATTCCCGAGAGGTCATCTCTGAGGGCACCATCCACAATGTAGATAGGGTCATTACCCATGTTGATTGACGAACCTCCACGAATGAGAAATCTTGGTGAGTCACCGGCAAGTGCCGAGTTGGTTGCTACGCGAAGACCTGACACCTTACCCTTGAGCGCATCACCGACTGATGACACCGGCTGGCCATAGAGTTTGTCTCCGTCAACCTTCGAGATTGATGTAGAAAGTGTCTTACGCGACTGAGTACCGTAACCTACAACGACAACGTCGTCAAGAAGGTTCTGGTCCTCAACGAGTGTGATGTCAACTACACTGCGGTTGTTGACAGGCTTCTCGCCATCCTTGAATCCGATAAAGCTGAAAACAAGAACAGCATCCGGGTCTGCCTTGATTACATAGCGACCCATCGCGTCAGTAGTTGTACCGACTGCAGTCCCTTTTACGAAAACTCCGGCTCCGATAAGAGGGTCGCCCATTACATCAGTAACGGTACCGACGATCTCGATCTTGCCTGCAGTCTTCTCAGGTTCTTGCGGAACCAGGGATGAATCTGTCTTACTCTGATCCGCATACATCAATGCCGAAGGGCAAAGAAGCATGACTGCCAGCGTAAGAGCAGTTCCAAACTTAGATAAGAAATTCTGCTTCATACAGTTAATGGTTTAATTGTGATATATAGGTGTTTTACCTTTTCCGGTCAGTATCGGACATGAAAAAAGAGTCCCTACCCAATCGGATGGGACACTATCGGTACTACGAAATATCTGCAAATAAGAATATCTGCGTAATTTGATTATATATTTTTTCAAGTTCGAACAATCTATGACACAAATATAAACAAATAAAGGGGATTTACACGCCTCAGAGCGTATATTTCATCACATATTCATACACGCGAGGGACGTGCCCCATAGGATAATATTCGCGGAATCATACATTTGCAAGACTTGAATCATACACTACTCCCTGATCCTAAAGATGGACACGGATGCAAAAAATCCGAAATATTTTCAAAAACCGATTTTTGTGCTTACCTTTGCAATCGGGTAAGTCTTACACGACCAGCTCCCTCTGAATTCCCCCAGGGCTTGACCGCAGCAAGGGTAGGAGGTCGTAGCGGTGCGATGTAATCAGCTTACCCTTTTTTTATGCACACACATCAACCTCGGAGGAGACGATCATAAAATGAAATGGATTTACACTATACTTGGATTTACAGCCCTTGGACTTGGCATTATGGGTGCCTTCCTGCCTGTACTGCCGACCACTCCGTTTCTCCTCCTCTCTGCAGCACTCTTCCTTCGTGGAAACAAGGATCGATACGATTGGCTGCTCGCCCACCCCAAGTTCGGGCCCTACATCAAAAACTTCATGGTTCACAAAGCCATCCCCCTCAGAGTCAAGATTGTATCTGTCAGTTTAGTCTGGATCACCCTCCTGAACTGTGCAATCTTTGTTGCCGTGCATTGGGCATTCAGGGCATTCTTCATAGCCCTTGCCGCAGCCATCACCATCCACATCCTTTCCTACAAGACTTTGAAATAAGTCCTGTGTTGTCCATGTGACACATGGACTGAAATCCAAAGATTAAAACTAAAATCAAAGAGCATCAGAAAGGACTGGACATAACCAGAAGTCATCTTGGAAGTTCAATTGAAAATTGATAATTTTACACAGATAAACCGGGATTTACCGGCTTGACAGAACATCGTCATCCCCGGCTTGACCGGGGATCTAAACAACATAACAGTGAAGAAGGATATGGAGAAGAAAGGATATATATACTTCATGACAAATCGGAATAATAGCGTTTTGTATACCGGTATTACCAATTCATTAAAAAGGAGAATTCAAGAACACTCTGAAGGTAGAGGTTCTGCATTT
>JAEIGA010013265.1_pt1 | contig 12539 bp, 11 predicted proteins | sample 9270691 | NCBI WGS metagenome assembly JAEIGA01 (sample SAMN17057246, study PRJNA624740) | gut metagenome | biome: biome; isolation source: fecal sample | host: Bos grunniens | place: China: Xizang | collected 2019 | reverse complement strand
GAGGTTTTGCAACTTCTTGTATATATAGAAGTTGGTTGTATCACCTTCCATAGTGGTAGGCAAAGCCAATATCACCTCTTTGATTCCCTCTGGTGCTATTCGCGCTACAAGCGAGTCTATCTCCAACTGTGCAGGTCCTACCCCATCCATAGGAGAGATAATGCCACCTAAGACATGGTATAGACCATTGTACTGTCCCGTGTTCTCAATAGACATCACATCTTGTACATTCTCCACCACACAAATCGTCTGCTTATCTCGGGAATGCGACTGACAGATAGAACACACCTCCTGATCCGATATCGTATGGCACACCTTGCAATACTTCACCTCTTGTTTGAGGCGCAGCATCGCACCCGCAAAAGCCTCTACATCTCTATCACTCTGACGAAGTAAATGCAGCACCAAGCGCAACGCAGTCTTGCGACCAACACCTGGCAGCGAAGCCATCTGCTCCACTGCGTCGCTTAGTAATATGGATGGATAGTTGTTCATTCCTTTAGCCTTTAGCCTTTAGCCTCTAACCTTTAGCCTCCCCATCTTTCTTCGCCCAGCGAGCAGGGAGGAGACGATAGGGGTATTTCTCACGCATATTATCTGCATTAGGACAATCAAATCGGTGTATACGTATACCTTTCATAATGCTGATAAACGCAAAAATAGGATCACCCGGTTTGGGGTTACAACATGTAGCTAGGTTATACTCCACACTCTTGACATTGATATCCACCTCTAGCGCCAATGCTTCCTGCGGATCTTTAGGTACATAAGGCGTATTCTCACGCAAGTCTTGACGTGGCTCATCCATCATTTGGAAGACTTCCTTGATACGCAATAAATCCTCTTTGCCCAATGCAATGGACTGATAGAGGTCGGTGGTTATCTTATATCCCAATTTGAGGGCAAGACGAGAGATATCTCCTTCAGTATAATCTAGTTTCCAGTTCTTGAAACGACGCTCTAGCAACTCTCGTCCCTCCGCGGCATTGCGATATTCCACTTCTTTGAGTGCTTGGCGAATCTTGTTCTTAGCCTTGCTCGTCACTACCACATTGAGCCAATCAGCTGTAGGGCGCTGGTTAGGCGCAGTCATGATCTCCACTTGATCGCCATTCTGTAGTTTTTGGCGGATACTTACATTCTGGTTGCGGATACGACCACCCACGCATTTGCATCCCACATCGCTATGGATTGAAAACGCAAAATCCAAAACCGTAGCTCCTGCCTGAAGACGTTTCAAATCGCCTGTTGGAGTAAAAACATAGACGCTCTGCGTATCTGTATTGAGTTTATTGCCATCGACTCCTTTGTACGACCAGTGAGCCGCTACACCTTTCTCAGCCACCTCGTCCATTCGACGAGTACGAATTTGCACCTCAACCCACTTATCCTCAGGACCTAACACGGTGGTATGCAAACTCTCATAACCATTCTCCTTAGGCACACTCAACCAATCACGCAAACGCTTTGGATTAGGCTTATACATATCCGTGATAATGGAATAAACCTGCCAACAATCTAGCTTCTCGCGATCCAACGGCGAGTCTAAGATAATACGTATAGCAAACAAGTCGTAGATACGATCTACATCGCATCTCTGCGCCTGCATCTTGTTGTAGATACTATGGATTGACTTAGGACGACCCTTGATAGTAAATTCAAAACCATTCGCTTTGAGTTTCTGCTCCAAGGGAGTAATAAAGGACGCTATATAGGCATCACGTTGAGCTTTTTTCTCATTGAGCGCATGTGCAATATACTTATAGGTCTTGTAATCCGTAAACTTCAGTGCCAGATCCTCCATCTCTGTTTTGATGGCATATAAACCCAGACGATGGGCCAAAGGAGCATGCAAAGCAGCCGTCTCACGCGCCACATGACGACGACGTTCACCATCACCCTCCTTATCCAACACGCGAAGCAATTCTAAACGCTCCATCAAAATGTCGTATAAGACTTTGTTACTATCTTCGGCTGCCATAAAAATAAAAATCGTTAATTTCGGCTGCAAAGTTACAAAAAAATTTGCATATATAAAAAAGAATTTGTAATTTTGCAGCAAATTTGATAAACTACTTGTAAATAAATTATAAAACGATATGAAAGTTACTAAAATTATCATCAGCATTTTGCTAGCTGCAGCTGCGTTATTCGTTGGATACCTCAGCATAGATAGCGTCTTGACTCCTATTCAGTTCGAAGAAACTAAAGCAGAACGTGAAGCTAAAATTCAAGAGAGACTTCTTGATCTACGTACTGCTGTAAACGAGTACAAGATTATTAATGGTTGCTACACAGACAACCTAGACTCTTTGGTTTACTTCCTTAAGAACACCCCTAAGCGAGAAATTTACAAAGAGGGTTCTTTGAGCGAGGAACAAATGAAGAGAAAATTGACTGAAGATTCTATCGCTAAAACACTATACAAAGCTCGTTTAGAGGTTCTAAAGAAGAATCCTGAGTTGGAGAAAGTAAGTTTGGACAGCCTCTATACTTACGTTTGGCAAGAGGATATTGTGATCAAAGATAGCTTGGTTGGTTTCCGCCGCGACACGCTCGAAAGCAATATGATTCAAGCACTCTACGGTGGTAAGTATACCGAGAAGACTATTGATGAGATTAAATATATCCCATACGGCAAAGATAATGCTAAGTTCGCTGTTGAAGTTGACAACGAGTATACTACTAGCACCATCGCTATGCCTCTCATTCAAATCTCTGCTCACTACAATGAGTACCTCTATGACCTTGATGCTCAAGAGTTGGTAAACCTCATTGACAAAGTAGAGAAGCTCAACGAAGAGAAGTTAGCTAAAGATCCTTTTGCAGAGCCTAACTTCGCTGGTACGAAGATCGGTTCGCTCTACGGTCCTAACAACAACGCAGGTAACTGGGAGTAATATTCTAGAACGCCCTTCGGGCTATGGGACGGTGCAAGCGCCTATAGGTTATAGGCTAGAGGCGAAGAGGCTAGAGGCGAAGAGGCGATAAGGCAAGAATATAATGAGAATTATTTCAGGAACATTTAGGGGGCGTCGATTGATGCCCCCTAAAAATATAACAGCACGTCCAACAACGGATTTTGCCAAGGAGAGTCTATTTAATCTCCTCACTAATCGTATGGACTTTGAAGGCGTGGAGATGTTGGATCTGTTTGCAGGAACAGGCGGTATCGGTATAGAGTTTATCTCTCGTGGAGCTCGCGAAGTGACCGCCGTAGAGATGGCACACACACAACAAAACTTCATCATATCGGCCTGTAAACAACTTGGCATAAACAACTTGCATGTCATCCGAGGAGATGTTTTCAAATATGTCAAGACATGCCACATACAATACGATTTCGTTTATGCTGACCCTCCATATGATCTAGAGTTATTGCCTACCATACCTAACTTGATCTTCGAGCAAGGACTACTCAAAGAAGGAGGATACTTTGTCTTAGAGCACTCTAAGAACAACAACTTCAAAGACCATCCACACTTCCTAGAAGAGCGCAAATATGGCAACGTACACTTCACCTTCTTCCAGTAAACTAGACCAACTAGATATACTAGATTAACTAGACCAACTAGAAAAAACAATCGCACCCACAAGGTGCGATTGCTATATATAATAAGGTATCACTTTTACTTTCAACTTTCGTACACGAGCTCTGCGAGTGATCGTTCGAGCTTATGCGAGATAAGAACTTTCAACTTTTAACTTTCAACTTTCAACATTTAACTTTCAACATTTAACTTTCAACATTCACCCCTCAACTCCCCTAATCTTCTGTTCCCATTTCCATGCGCTCATCAGCACATCTTCGATAGGCGTATCAGCTCTCCAACCTAATACTTCATTAGCCTTATCAGCTTTAGCCCATACTTGCTCTATATCTCCCTCACGGCGTCCTACTATCTGATAAGGAACATTAACTCCTGTGACTTGCATAAACGTGTTCACAATCTCCAATACGCTCAATCCACGACCTGTGCCCAAGTTAAAGAGTTCCACTGACTCTTCTGCTACACCCGATAACATACGCTTTACGGCCTTCACATGAGCTTTGGCTAAATCAACGACGTAGATATAGTCTCGGATACATGATCCATCTGGTGTATTATAGTCATCACCAAAAATCTTCAATTCAGCACGCAGTCCAATGGCAGTCTGTGTCACAAAAGGTAGGAGGTTCTGTGGCACACCATTAGGTAGTTCACCTATCAATGCAGATGGATGCGCACCTATCGGATTGAAATAGCGTAGAATGGTGGCACGGAGTGCACTATTAGCATGAGCTTCGTCACGAATAATATCCTCGTTGATCTGCTTGGTATTACCATATGGCGAGGTGGCTTTTTGCAAAGGAGCATTCTCATCCACAGGCAGGTGCTGCGCAGTAGGTTGACCATAAACGGTACATGAACTAGAGAAGACGATATTGTGCACACCATGCTTCTTCATCGCCTCTAGCACTGTCACCAGCGACATTACATTATTGCGATAATACTTCAATGGTTGCTCTACCGACTCATTCACAGCCTTGCTTGCCGCAAAATGTATCACTCCTGCAATATCGTTATAACGCGCAAACAACGCATCCATTGCAGACATATCTGTACAGTCGGCATGTACAAATTCAGGACAAGTGCCCACGATGGCAGTGATGCCATCGAGGACAGCTTGATCGGAATTACTCAAATTATCCACTATAACCACATCATAACCCTGCTGCATCAGTTCAACCACCGTGTGTGAACCAATGTAGCCTGTTCCTCCTGTAACTAAAATACGAACCATAGAATTATGAGTTATGAGTGATAAGTGATGAGTTATTAAAACAATTTGTTAGGATATACACCAGCATCTACCAATGCTTGGATCTTATCCACTACCATTTGGCGATCATCAGCATAAGTCACACCGAACCATTTAGCTGTAGTATCAAGCACTTGGCAAGTAGCTTTGCCTGACTTGATCATATCGTTCACCAAGGTTGGAATATAGAACTCAGCCTTCAACTCTTGAGAGTTCTCTGTCAAGAATGCCTTGAATGCCTCCTCTGCATAGGCAAAATACTCTGGAGTGAAGCCCCACATATTCATACTTACTGGAGTCTCAAATGGAATCTCTACATCTACACCATTATCTTGGTAAACTACGTGACCATTCTTATTTTCAATAGCTGTACGCTCTACTACATCAGTAAGGAAGCCCATCTTATCGGTTGCGCAAACACCGCGACTCACTGTTCCATGCTCGCTGAGAGTATTACCAACACGGTAACCTGCCATACAATATTTACCCTCTTGACCATTAACATCAAGCAAGAATTTTGCCATAACCTCAAATGACTCTTTACCATAGAAGTCATCCGCATTGATTACCATGAATGGCTCTTTGATCAAATCTTTAGCCATCAATACCGCGTGGTTAGTTCCCCAAGGTTTGGTACGCTCAGGATTGCGAGTAAAGCCTTCTGGCAAGTTGTCAATACCTTGGAAGCATACTTCGCATGGTACGTGATCTGCATATTTGCTGAGTACTACTTTGCGGAAATCCTCTTCAAAATCCTTACGGATAACGAAAACTACTTTACCAAAACCAGCACGCATAGCGTCAAACACGCTATAATCCATGATTGTTTCACCATTAGGACCTAGACCGTCCAATTGTTTAAGACCTCCATAGCGGCTACCCATACCCGCTGCGAGAATAAAAAGAGTTGGTTTCATTGTAATATAAATTTAATGTTATTTATCGTCCATTTCAATTTCTAGTTTTCCATTACGTTTGCGGTGTTTAACCCACAATCCATATACCTCAGAGCAGTTACCTGCTGTTGTGAATGCCTTAATTTCATTATCGCGCATAAATGCAAGTACATTGGCAAACTCTTCTTGCGTCAATAGAGCCTGTATCTCAATATATTCCTCACGGCTATATCCACCTTCCACGCGATACAAAGAGCAACCACGTAGTAGGTCTTTCACAATATAATTGCGCACCTTCTCGTACTCCGTTGTAATAATACATACGCGCTTGCGCAAATCCATCGATGCCATAAAGTAATTCACAACAACGCCATTGATCCATGTACCGATTAATCCTATGACTACCATGCGGAAGTCATTGATCAGAAAAGCGGTACAACAAATCAATGCTCCACCAATTGACACCGACATGCCGATATCAAAGTGCATATACTTATTGATGATCTTTGCCAAGATATCCAATCCTCCAGAGGAAGCATTGACACGGAACAAGATCGCCTGACATGCAGAAAGCAACAACACGAAGCAAACCAAGTCAAACCACACATCTCCCATACCTAATCCGGAAGACATCACCGAATCTTTGACCTGTTCTAACACCTCTCCAGCTCGACTCAATAAATAAGGATTGCCATTACCATCCAGTACCGTTTGACCTGCTTGCAATTGAGTTAAGACTTCTGGATTTTCTATCACCGTATGTGTCAAATTTGTATAAGGATAAATACGGTCGCACAACTGGGTCAATGGACCAAGTATCATAGCTGTATAGACAGTTTTGACTCCAAACTCATTACCAATGAGCAAGAAAGCCATCACCAACAACACGGCATTGATACCCATCACCCAATACGAGAAAGAGTCTGCATCACCGCCAAATACGGAGTTCAATACGATACTCAAACCAGAAATAGTACCAATAATCAAATTACTTGGCATCAAGAAATAATACACCGCAACGGCGCCAATGGCAATACCAATATTGATGACGATAAACTCCTTCCAGAATTTCTTTGTACGCAATGCTTTCCCACAATCCCGAAGTAGCTCCTGCCAATATTGAGCGGTAAAATAGCGGTTGAATGATTTCATATATTAGTCTTTTATTACAAGTTTGGCTGTTCGACGTGTTATTTGGCTGAGCAAGATATCTCTTCCTTCCTGCTCACGCTTAAGTATTTCTGGGTTTGTGCCACGAATGGTCAATAGACTCAAACCATCATTCCAAACCACACGATATGCTTCATTCAACTGAGCAATAGCCTGTTGAACAAATCGAGAATTATCCACGCAAACCGATATCGTTACGGCACTAGACTGAATCAAGGACACTTTTAAACGATTTTGGTGAATAATATTAAAAATATGTGTTAGACTCTCTTCCAAAACGAAGGCAAAATCTTTAGCTCGAAGAGTGATCAACACTTGATTAGTTCTCCAAATATATACTGGAACATTGATTGGCTCAGCCTCAGCCGCAATCACTGATCCAGGAGCAGTATGATCACCAAAAGGCTTAACATACAAAGGTATAGACTTATTCTCCAAAGGACGAATAGTCTTTGGGTGAATCACCTGTGCACCACTATACGCCAACTCCACTGCATCGTAATAGGTCAAGCGATCGATCTTAACCGTATTAGCTACTAGTCGTGGATCAGCATTCAATATTCCTGGCACATCTTTCCATATAGTTACAGATTCTGCGCCTAAGAAATTACCCATCAATGCTGCTGTATAATCCGAACCCTCTCTACCCAATGTAGTACGCAAGCCATCGGTCGTACCGCCAATAAATCCCTGTGCAACAACCACTTTAGGTCGATTAGGGCGGTCCCATCCTGCACGTATAATTTGTGCAGAGGCTTGCATATCTACTTGCGCTTCGCGGAAAGTAGCATCCGTGTGCAACAATTTAGGCATATTCCACCACTCGGTTGGAATGCCACTCTTGAGCAAGAACACCGCCACGATCTGTGTAGACATGATCTCACCCAAACTGACTATCTGATCGTAGTTTTGGTCATAAGAACAAGCATGGTCATACTCTGGCATCATAGGAAAACGAATGTCCTCATTGGGTTTCAACCCCAACTCCATTGCTATATGCACATGACTATCCAATATGCCTAGCCACTCATTTTCTGCCGTCGTCTCATCTTTCTGCGAGAGAGCCGCCACCACACGCTCCAAAGCATTCGTAGTCTTGCCCATAGCAGAGATCACAACCATCAGATCGTCACCCGCATGAGCCACTATCTCTCGCAAGTTGCGAACACCTGCCGCATCCTTGACCGAAGCACCACCAAACTTATATACTTTCATCCCTAAACTCTAAACACTAAACCCTAAACAAGATTAGCCATCTTAATGGCAGTTACCGCACCTTCTACGCCTTTATTACCCAAGCGACCACCCGCACGATCCAACGCTTGTTGCTTATCCAATGTAGTCAATACGGAGAAGATGACTGGACAAGAATTAGGTTGATAGTATCCTCCTGCTCCACCCCCCTGCGCATTCAATAAAGTCACACCCTGTGTGACAGATTGACACACATAGTCAAAGTGAGGAGTATCGCCTTTAATAACGCAACCTATAGCGATGACAGCATCTGCATGTTTGAGCAACCCAAAATTCTTCCTTCCACTCACATACAAGGCAGCCCCATAGGTCAACTCCACCGTACCTGGCACATGCATGACGTCAATATTTTCTTCCTTCACACCATGCTTCAAGAGCGTATCAATCGCACCTTGTGCCAGCTTATGGGTGATTTCGCTATTCCAATCAGCCACTACAATAGCATAGCGCTGACGTGAAAGCACGTCAGCGCTAGGCAATTCATTCGCATTATATTGCGACAAATCAGTTGTCATAACCCAACAGATATATTATTCTGCGATTGCAATATATTTGTCGATATTTTGCGCCTCTGTTGAAGCAGGGTAATCGTTCTTGATAGACTCAAATGCTTTCTTAGCTGAAGCTTTGTCGCCCAACTCAAGATGAACCAAACCAGACTTCATCAAACTCATAGGAGCAATCAATTTGTTACCTGTCTCTACCACCTCTGCATAAACCTCAAGAGCTTTTGCATAATCTTGGAGACATACATAAGCATCACCCTTCAATTGCAAAGCAGCTGGCATCACATTCAAGTCATCTGCCTCAAATTGATCCAAATACTCAATAGCCTCTGCGTATTGACCCAACTCGTAATAGCAAATACCGGTATAGAGAGCAGCCAATTTACCACTTTGATAACTAGAATACTCATCAGCTAAATACTTAAAGCCAACAACCTCAGCATCGTCACCATTCAACGCTACATTCAACTTAGTGGTTACCAATGCTTCTAGAGAATCACGTGTCAAAGAGTCTGCATATGCAGTTTGCATCTCGTAAACACTAACCTCGTCTAACGCATTTTGACATACCACGCTCTCATTCTTAATCAATTCACGATTAGGCTCAATCACAAATGCAAAGTAAGCATAAGCAGCTACACCTAACGCTAATAGTACGCTAAGGATGATAATTAATTTCTTTTTGTTTTTCTCAATCCAGGAGACATTTTGAAGACCTTCTAACTCTAAATTTTGACCTTCTGCTTTTACATTTTTCTTTGTCATATTCTTGTTATTTTAATTTCAATCAAACTAAATTTCTACCTTGTATTCCAATTAGCGTGCAAAGATACTACTTTTTTCTCACATACGCAAATTTTTCCTTATTTTTCATAGAAAAAATTACTAGTACGGCTAGTACTACTAGCACCACTAGTCCTACTAATCCTCCTAGTCCTAATACCAGAAGCCTATTCCCAAACTCACAAACTCCACCTTGGTCAAGTGACTCTTCATCATAGCCTGAACAAACACATGCCATGGCAGATGGTAGCGCAGCACCACTTCTGTATACAACCAACCATCAGGATAACCCGCACTACCTGCATTGAGCAAATCGTAAGCATAGAACACCGGTTTATCCAATCTATCCTGTGGCAACCCATCCTCTTTCCACTGAGGCTCCAAAGCTTTGACAGGGTCGTACATATAAGCTCCCACATGTAGACCAGCCGTAAAGTTACCCACCACAAACTCTGGTTGCAAACTCACGCCCACACGCCAACAGTCACCAGGTTGCGCCAATGACAAATTAGTCTTACCGAAATGTGTTTCGCGCTGCACATAAGCGCCATCATAAAACACATCCACACCACCGCCTAAACGAAAAACATTATGTGCATGCCAATACGCCACAGCATGCATTGACCCTACCATAAAAGACTGTTGATCACGATAATACACCTGTCGTCCACCCATCGTGCCAGCTATAGCAACAGACCATTTTTTATCCCCAATACCTTCTCGCCTTTCGCCTCTCGCCTCTTCGCCTTTTCGCCTCTTCGCTTCATCATCTTCCATCAATTTCCTCACACCCAATTCGCCACCGAAAATATTATATCCGGAATTAGGTTGTCGAATACTACCATTACTAATATGATACCATCCTCCCGTCAAACCAATACTCCAACCATTGATCAACGGGAAATTCATATACAGTTCCTCAGGAAAATACAAATTAGTCACACTACCCACACACTGATTGGCTCCCACAACATCCACAAACATATGCCCATCGGGCACAGTATTACGGTAGGTTTTGGTCATAAATGCCGCACCTAAACCCGGTCGAACTCCCAACTCAAAATGCGGTTTCTTTACGAACGGTACGTTCATATATATATAAGGTGCTATCGCATGTCCCAACTGCTCATGACCCATATTCCAATAAGTCAAGCCCACACCTACTGTGGCGTCATTCCAATGTTGCAGAGCTTCCCAATTAGGCGCAAAATCCATATTCACATCCACACCCCACACCGGACCATGCCATTCTTTTGGCGCTTCTACCACCTTATCCACCTTACCATCAGGCATCACTGCTCCTCCTTGCAGAGAAACAGTCACCGAATTGATCAACAAAAGTACGGAGAATATCATCCCAAACGACTAATACGGGTCAACTCCGCCTCATCCAGCAATTTAATCTTACGACCATCCAAACTGATAATGCCTTCTGAAGCAAATTGAGACAATGTACGGATCGCATTAGATGTTGTCATATTGGACATATTAGCCAAGTCCTCACGCGCCATATACATCGCGATAGTCACGCCATCTTCATCCAAACCATAAGTAGCTTTGAGCGTCAACAATGTCTCTGCCAAACGGCCACGAATGTGCTTTTGGGTCAGATTGACTGTTCGAGACTCTGATATAGCCAAATCCTTAGACATCAACTCCAAGACTCCAAAGCAGAACTCATTATTCAGCTTTATCACCTCCAAGAACGCCAAGCGCTCTACACGATATACCACGGTAGGTTCAATAGCTGTTGCACAAGAAGAGTGTCTATCACCAGCCACAGCACTACGATAACCGAACGAATCACGGCGGTTCAACAAACGAATAATCTGCACACGTTGTCCTACACCCTCTTTGGTAAGGCGAATAGTACCAGAAGCTATCACCATCACATAGTCTGGTGAATCATCTTCCTGGTGAATAACCTCGTTCTTACGGTACTTCTTGACTTCAGTATGCTCTTCGATATACTTCTTCTGGCCTGGAGACAACAAATCCCAGACCGGACTCAGTTCCCAAATCTTATCCATTTCTTCTTGAATCTTGCGCATATCTACGGATTTTTGCTGCAAAGATAGTCATTTTTATTCAAACATGCAAAAAAAAAGCAGATTTTTATGAATATATCGATATTTTTTTGTACTTTTGCAGCCGAAACTATTTTTAATATTGTTTTTTGAGATTTTAATATGAATATTTCAGTAGTAGTACCTTTATACAACGAAGCAGAGAGTTTGCCTGTTCTTCACGAGTGGATTGTTCGCGTCATGCACGAGCACAACTTCACATACGAAGTGATCTTCATCAACGACGGTTCTACCGACAGTTCTTGGAAAGTTATCAAAGAACTTCGCGAGAAGGATGACAATGTACACGCTATCTGTTTCCGCCGCAATTATGGCAAATCTGCTGCCCTATATTGCGGTTTCGAAGCCGCACAAGGTGATGTAGTCATCACGATGGACGCTGACCTACAGGACTCGCCAGATGAGATCCCAGAGCTCTATCGAATGATTGTAGAGGAGGACTACGATTTGGTGAGCGGTTGGAAGCAAAAACGCTATGACAACAAGTTTACCAAGAACATCCCTAGCAAACTCTTCAACGCTACTGCGCGCTGGGTCACTGGCATCAAACTTCACGATATGAACTGCGGTCTCAAGGCATACAAGAAAGAGGTGATCAAAAACATCGAACTCTTCTCTGAAATGCACCGCTACATCCCATACTTGGCTAAAAACGCCGGTTTCACCCGTATTGGAGAGAAGGTAGTACAACACCGCAAACGCGAGTTTGGCGAAAGCAAATTTGGTATCAACCGATTTGTCAACGGCTATCTAGACTTGATGACCCTGTGGTTCCTCAACAAGTTTGGCAAACAACCTATGCACTTCTTTGGACTCATCGGTAGCATCATGTTTATCCTCGGTTTCATCGCAGTTATTGTTGTTGGAAGCATGAAACTATACGCACTAGCGAACCACACAGCTGCTATGCTAGTGGCGGACACACCATACTTCCACCTCGGTATATTGACCATGGTATTGGGTTGTATGCTGTTCCTAGCAGGTTTCTTAGGAGAATTGATCATTCGCAATTCACACGAAAGAAACAACTACCTCATTCG
>JAEIGA010013264.1_pt1 | contig 12540 bp, 7 predicted proteins | sample 9270691 | NCBI WGS metagenome assembly JAEIGA01 (sample SAMN17057246, study PRJNA624740) | gut metagenome | biome: biome; isolation source: fecal sample | host: Bos grunniens | place: China: Xizang | collected 2019 | reverse complement strand
CACATCTTAAGGTTCTTTGCCACTATATGACCACCTATTGTTACAATGAAATCGGGGAGCAAGCTATCGTTGTCGCCGTTTCTGGCAATCACGCTGTCGAAATACCGACAAGTAATATATTCTTCTTTGAGATTAGAGAGTTCCTCAGCAAGAACAACGCAGTGCGGAGCAAGTTTTGCAAGATGCTTCTCCACTCGTCGAGCTTCTTCAGGAAGCATCTGTCCAATTACAATCATCGGTCTGCGAGCTGCCTTCCAAAGAGCAAGGCTCTCATCAGACAAAGATGTATCTTTCGCACCACTACAGTAGTTTATAACGCGCTCATCAGGCAACGCCTCTGCCGAGAAGTCAAACAATGGTTCAGACAACGGAACATTGACATGCACAGGACCGCGAGAGCGCTCCATCTCAATGAACGCTTCATTTATAAGCCTGTTAATGTGCCATTTCGCACCTTCCTCTTCAGGCAAATTCACAACCTTTCGCACCGTTTGCCCGAAGGCTGCGAGCTGAGGCATGGTCTGCCCGTCCATCTGACCAATCCATTGTTCAGGACGGTCGGCAGTTATAACAAGCAAAGGCAACGGACGATAAAATGCTTCCGCCACAGCTGGAGCAAGGTTCAGCACTGCCGAACCTGATGTACAGCACACTGCAACAGGACGGCCTTTCGCCTCAATAAGTCCTATAGCGAATAATCCCGCACTGCGCTCGTCAGTTACTTCATAGCAGTGCATGCCGACCGACGCAAACGTATGTATAAGCGGAGCATTCCGACTTCCAGGACACACAACCACCTCGCTTATGCCCTTCTTCAGCATCAGCGAGGTCAGTTGCAATATGTTCTTCTTAGATGACAGCATTTACCTACAGTTTATTTTCGACTACAGAATCTCCCCTACAGTCTTCATCTTCTCCTCCGTTTCCTGCCATTCCGACTCCATGTCAGATGACGTCAGGATGCCTCCGCCTGCATAAAGCACCGCGTTAAGGCCTTTTATATTTGCACAACGAAGATTTACGTACAAGTCCGTTTTGTCATTAGGGGCGAGCATACCCACAACGCCTGAATAGAAACCACGGCTATAGCCTTCATTTTCCCCGATGAAATGGAGAGATTCCGTCTTCGGCATACCACAAACAGCTGGTGTGGGATGCAGTGCGTTAACCACATCTGTTATCCCAGCACCTTGATTCGGCGAGAAATGGAAGTGGGTTTTCAGATGCAGCAACTGGCCTGCGCGAGAACTATAAGGTCCCTCCTCCTCTATGACAGAGGCAAAAGGGTTAAGAGTTTGGCGCACATAGTCCGCCACAATCCTCTGCTCGCGCTTGTTCTTATCGCTCCACTGAAAGTTTGCTTCCGTTTTGAATAGCGGAACAGTACCAGCCAACGCCACTGTGCGATAGTGTGTCTTGCTCCCCGACAAAAGAATTTCCGGGGTGCAACCTATCCATGTGCCACAACCTGGCGCACTGCACAAATACACCATCATTCGTGGATAAGCATCGCAAGCGCGCTTAAAAGCCTCAACAACATTGCCGTCATAACTTCTTACACTATATCGCGACAGAACAAGTTTCTCAAATCGTCCGTCCTTAAGCGCATCATGAAATTTCTCGAAAGCATCGGCATATTCCGCCTTATCCCGCTTAGGCAAAACATCCATGCCATCGAATAATTTCACATTTTCCGATGCTACATCAACCACCGCTTTGCTATAGATCCTGTCAGGACGTATCAAAACAATGCGTTGGCTGCCGCCACAAAAGAAAGGTATCATTACAAAACCGCTTCTACCCTTCAGTTCAGCGATGCTGTCATACATTTCTGGCGCCTCCGACTCCTGCACCACGACGGTACATTCATCAGCAAACGGCAAACGATATATGGCAAAAGGACTGTTTATCATTGTTCTATATGTATTATCCTTTATTAGGAAGAATTCGGTTAGTCACTCTTTCTGTAGACAAAAGCGTGCCGTCCTCGCCAACGATGTCAACATTCCACACATGAGTGGATTTACCACCGCTTACCAGGGTGGCACGGCCGTAAACTTTGCCTTCCTTCTGCGACATGGCAACATGATTGCCCGAAACTTGCACTCCGCAAACGGCCTTCGACTGGTCATAGCCGATGAGATGGAGCGAACCCGCCCCTGCGATGGTTTCCGCCAACGCGAGAGAAGCCCCGCCATGCAGTATGCCGAAGTATTGGCGTGTAGCATCGCAAATAGGCATTTCAGCCACGGCAGCATCGTCGTCGGTAGGCAAAAACCTTATGCCCATCGCCTCAATCATAGTACCGTGCATGCGATTGTTCAGAAACTCGCACTCTTTCTCTGTTAACATCTATCTATTTCAAAATATTTAAAAGTTCAAGAACTTGCGCAGCTGCTCCTCTTCCACATCGCCGAGTTCAAACTCCTTCTCCGCATCGTTGCGCACCATATTCAACCACCACGAATGAGCCTCCTCGCCCTCGCGTCGCCAATAGTCCTCGTCAATAAACAAACTGCCCGCCTCATTTTGCATAAGCGAAACGGCGTATGCCAACGCATTCTTATGATAGTCGCGCTGAATAAGTTTGAGTATCGACACAATTTCGTCTGTACCACCTATCGCACCCGAAGCTATGTCGCTCTCAAGGCGGTCTATTTCGCATTTCGGAGTCAGCATTCCACACATGTCCACCCATTCGCCGTCAGCCACAGGTTCAGAACTGCTAAGCGCACCCTCGTTCTTCTGCAAAACGCTATGAATGAACAGGCGTATCGCTATGTCGTATATGCTGATGCCCCTTACAAGCGCCGACTTCTTAATCAGGCAGTTTCCGTAAGAGTATTCCTCCACATTTTCACCTTGCTCTTCAACAAGACGCCTGAGTATCTGCCTACCCTCCACCACACTCTGTATGATGTACGGATTAGGGAACGCAAAGTCTATGATGTCGCGTCGCGCCGATACTGGACGGTGGTCGCGCTTAGGCCATTTGCCCACATCGCGCCACGTACCTACAGTGCGCAGATTGACCGCTGGAACGAGCCATGTCGTTTCGCCCGATGCTATTACATACGAGAACGGCAGATTTTTCACTTTCGGATGAGTTGAAATCTTGCCCATTGCCATAGAGAATGCACCTATGTGTGCAGGCCAGAGAATGTGGCATCCCGAAGCTGTCTTCGAACCGCGCTCAAGCGTGCCCCAGTGAATAGGTCCCATCTTATATGCGTGGTTGCTCTGATTAGTTGCCGAACCAGCATTGTAGAACGAGAACATACCTCCGATTAGGAGTGTCGATTTATGATGCGACGCAGAGAATGGACCGCACAGAGCCGCACACGCCTCTCCGTTCTCCATGTGGCTGTTGGCAAAAAACAACGAACTCTCCGACGAGAAGCCCTTGCCCACATGCACCGACTCGCCTATAAACGAATTGCTCATCTTTGCACCGTCGGTCACAGTAGCACCGTTTGCCACAACTGAGTTTTCAATTATTACGTCAGTACCAATATATGTAGGAGCGTCGTCAGTGCTCAATACCGTCACATTAGACAGCCGGCTTGCACCCTGCACTTCGCACGCACGTCCAATCACACAATTGGTCATCTCCTTCGCGTTGACAATCCTTGAACGATCGCCCACCAAACCTCGCCCTGCAGGGTTGCGGTCGGCAGCCTCGCGCAGAGCCATCTCGCGCAAATCTTTATTATGAAGCATCAACCATGCCAGCTGCGCCGTCAGCCCGTCGTAGACAACGACATTGCCGTCGCCGCCCTCATTGAGCACCGCCACCAGGTTTCCATTACCAAAATTTGTGGCACCCTGCACAGCAAGAATACCGATATTGCTTACAAGGCACCTCTCGCCTATGTCATAGTTGGATATATACCCCCTGACATTCTCCACTAAGCAACCGTCACCGATGGTCACATTGTGTAGCACGGCATTGCGCACACCGCATCGGCGCACAAACCCGTCCTCCATTCCTACAGTCCCCACGAGAGAACCAATCTCCACATGACCATAGAAATCCACATTGCGCACACGGCTCGTGTCGAAATCTTCGTCAACGAGCACCTCACTCCAGTCTTCAGCCGAACAGCCCTGTTCTTCAAGCAGCGCTATCTCCCTGTTAGTCAGTCCACGCATAAGCATTTTTTGTTTTAATTCCCCAAAATTACAATAAATAGATTTAATAACAACAAAAACGCCCGCCAAAGATTAAAGTTCTGCACACGAAAAAATATCAACGCTTCACCGTTTCGTTCTTAACGCTCCTCCATTTATCCATAAACGCTTAAGCATTGGCAAGTTTTTCTAACAATCAGACCACCGAAAGCAGAGGATGCGCCATTCATCAATGGCTAACATATTTTATGCATCTGCACAAACTTAATATCAATACGTTTGAAAAGATTCCCATATTTTGCTACTTTTGCAAGCAGAAATCAAGAAAAGGCAAGCAAAATGTTCAAACGCATTACAATAAAGGTGGGAAGCAACGTGCTGACTCGAAGCGACGGGTCGCTCGACGTGACACGCATGTCAGCCATTGTCGACCAAATTGCAGAGTTGAGAGCAGCAGGGACTGAAGTCATCCTCGTGTCGTCGGGAGCTGTAGCAAGCGGACGGAGCGAACTGAAAGGTCGCTTATGCGCAGCATCCACTGGCAAGAAGATGGACAGCGTGGACGAGCGGCAGCTCTATTCGGCAGTAGGCCAAGCAAAACTCATCAACCGTTATTATGAGATGTTTCGCGACCACGGCATCAGCGTGGGACAGGTTCTGACAACGAAAGAGAGTCTTGCCACACGCCAGGACTACCTCAACCAGCGCAACTGCATGGAGGTTATGCTACAGTGCGGAGTGCTGCCCATCGTCAACGAGAACGACACCATTTCAGTGACCGAACTGATGTTTACCGACAACGACGAACTCTCCGGGCTCATCGCAACGATGACAGGAGCCGAGGCACTCGTCATCCTGTCGAACATCGACGGCATCTACACTGGCTCGCCGTCCGATCCTAAGTCAGAACTCATACGCACCGTTGAGCCAGGACGCGACCTCAGCGAATACATACAGACAGAGAAGTCTGGATTTGGTCGAGGCGGCATGCTTACAAAGAACCGCATAGCATCAAAGGTTGCGGAGGAGGGCATCACCGTAATCATAGCCAACGGAAAGCGCGCCAACGTCCTCGTCGACTTAATGAAGAGCGGGAGCGACGTGCCTTGCACCGTCTTTACCCCTTCTGACAACGAAGCGTCAAGCATGAAGCGTTGGATTGCCCACAGCGACGGATTCGCTAAAGGGGCGCTCCACCTCAACGAGGGCGCAACTGACATTATCTGCAGTGACCAAGCCGCAAGCATCCTACCCGTTGGAGTGACCAAAATTGAAGGCGAATTTGAGCGTCATGACATAGTCCGAATCATCGACTGCCTCGGCAACAGTATCGGCGTGGGCAGAGTGTCGCTCAGCAGCGAAGACGCCCGTAAGGTCATTGGACTCAAAGGACAGAAACCGTTGGTCCACTACGACTACATGTTTCTGGAATTATAAAGCTGGAAGTTAGAATATAGAATGATGAAAGATATATTTACTAAGGTAAAGGATGCGAGCGTGGCGCTTGCCCTTGTTGACACAGACAAAATAAACAGTATTCTGCTTGACGTGGCGGACGCCGCCATAGCGAACTGCGACTATATCCTTGCAGAGAACAACAAGGATCTGGATTTGATGGACAAGTCCAACCCTATGTACGACCGCCTGATGCTAACTCGTGAGCGCATCGAAGGCATTGCCGGCGACACCCGTAAAGTGGCGCAGTTGCCAAGTCCGCTCGGCAAGGTGCTGAAGCACACCGTCTTGCCTAACGGACTCGATCTAAAGCGCGTCAGCGTTCCGTTTGGAGTCATCGGTATTGTCTATGAGGCTCGTCCCAACGTAACCTTCGATGTCTTCGCCCTTTGCATGAAAAGCGGAAACGCCTGCGTACTTAAAGGAGGAAAGGACGCAGACCATTCAAACCGTGCCATAGTTAAGGTTATCAAGGACGTGCTGGCAAAGCACGGCATTGACGAGCACTCCATCGAACTTCTCCCTGCCACTCATGAAGCGACAGCTCAGATGCTCCACGCCAACGGGTTGATCGACCTTGTCATCCCTCGCGGCAGCAAACGCCTCATTGACTTTGTACGTCGCGAAGCCAGCGTGCCAGTCATCGAAACCGGCGCTGGCGTATGTCATGCTTACTTCGACAAGGACGGCGACACCGCGAAAGGCTCTGCCATAATCAACAATGCCAAAACGCGGCGCGTCAGCGTGTGCAACGCTCTCGACTGCATGATTATCCATGCCGACCGACTTGCCGACCTTGCAGAGATCTGCGCCCCACTCGCGCAGAGCAACGTGCTAATTTATGCCGACACACCAGCAAAAGCTGTACTTGAAGGCAACTACCCTTCCGAACTGCTTGCCGACGCCACCGAAGAACATTACGGCACAGAATTTCAGTCGTACACAATGGCTGTCAAAACCGTCGCAACCGCCGACGAAGCAATCGCCCACATTCGCAAATTCGGTTCTGGTCATAGCGAATGTATCATCACAGAAGATGCCACTTCCGCTGACAAATTTCTGCGCATGGTCGACGCAGCCTGCGTCTACCACAACGCGCCGACCGCCTTCACCGACGGCGCACAGTTCGGACTCGGTGCCGAAATCGGTATCAGCACACAAAAGTCGCACGCTCGCGGCCCTATGGCGCTGGAGGAAATCACCACATATAAATGGATTATTCGCGGAAACGGACAAACTAGACCAAAATAATCCACCCTTTTCTTCTGTATTTGAGGGATAAATTCTAACTTTGCAAATTGAATAAGAAGGGCTCTTCGCCAAACCGCCATGAGGCACGGTGTACAGAAACCCCGCTCTTTTCAGGCAACAATAAAACTCACATATATATTCTAAAGATGAAGAAGCAATTTAAGAAAGTGCTGGTTTTAGGCTCTGGAGCCTTAAAAATCGGACAAGCAGGAGAGTTTGACTACTCTGGTTCGCAGGCATTGAAAGCCCTGCGTGAAGAAGGAATCCGCTCAGTATTGGTAAACCCAAACATTGCTACCATCCAAACTTCGGAAGGTATTGCTGACCAGGTTTACTTCCTTCCTGTCACTCCGCATTTCGTTACAGAAATCATCAAGAAAGAGCGCCCCGACGGTATCCTTTTGGCTTTTGGTGGACAGACAGCGCTCAACTGTGGTACTGAGTTGTATCAGCAAGGCATTCTTCAGGAATATGGCGTAGAGGTTCTCGGCACGTCGGTAGAAGCAATTATGTATACCGAAGACCGAGACCTTTTTGTTAAGAAACTTGACGAAATCGAGATGAAGACTCCAGTGAGCCAGGCTGTCGAGAACATGGAAGACGCTCTCGCTGCAGCTCACAAAATCGGTTTCCCAGTGATGATACGTTCGGCTTACGCCCTCGGCGGTCTCGGCAGCGGTATCTGCCAGAACGAAGAGCAGTTTACAGAACTTGCAGAGAGCGCATTCACTTTCGCTCCGCAGATTCTCGTTGAGGAATCGCTCAAGGGATGGAAGGAAATCGAGTTCGAGGTTATCCGCGACGCTAACGACCACTGCTTCACTGTGGCAAGCATGGAAAACTTCGACCCGCTCGGCATCCACACTGGAGAGTCTATCGTTGTAGCTCCTACTTGCTCGCTCACTCCTGAGCAGGTCACTTACTTGCAGGAAATCTCAGTTAAGGCAATCCGCCACTTGGGCATCGTCGGTGAGTGTAACATCCAGTACGCTTTCAACGCTGAGACTAACGACTATCGTGTCATCGAGGTTAACGCTCGTTTGAGCCGCTCTTCAGCCCTCGCATCAAAGGCTACAGGTTATCCGCTCGCATTCGTTGCAGCTAAGATCGGACTCGGCTACACACTCGACCAGATCGGTGAGATGGGCACACCTAACTCTGCTTACGTTGCTCCGTCGCTCGACTACCTCATCTGCAAAATCCCTCGTTGGGACTTGACAAAGTTCGCAGGCGTATCACGCCACATCGGTTCAAGCATGAAGTCTGTGGGCGAAATCATGTCAATCGGACGCTCTTTCGAGGAAGTTATCCAGAAGGGACTCCGCATGATTGGCCAGGGCATGCACGGATTCGTTGGTAACGACAAGACTCACTTCGATAACCTTGACGACGAACTCGCCAACCCTACAGACCTCCGCATCTTCGCTATCGCACAGGCTCTCGAAGAGGGCTACACAATAGACCGCATTGTTGAACTCACTAAGATAGACCCTTGGTTCATCGGCAAACTCAAGAACATTGTCGACATGAAGAACAAGATCAGCGAGTACAGCACTGTTGAGTCACTCCCTGCCGAACTTCTCCGCGAAGCTAAGGTTCTCGGATTCTCTGACTTCCAGATTGCACGCTTCGTCAACAAGTCGGATAGCACAAACATGGAAAAGGAGAACCTCGCTGTTCGTGCTTACCGTAAGAAGCTCGGCATCCTGCCAGCTGTGAAGCGCATCAACACCGTTGCTTCTGAGCACCCTGAGCTCACTAACTACCTCTACATGACTTACGCTGTCGAAGGCCACGACATCAACTACTACTCTAACGAGAAGTCAGTCGTTGTACTCGGCTCTGGTGCATACCGCATCGGTTCGTCAGTTGAGTTCGACTGGTGTTCTGTCAACGCGATCCAGACTGCACGCAAGCTCGGCTACAAGTCTATCATGATCAACTACAACCCTGAGACCGTATCTACCGACTACGACATGTGCGACCGTCTTTACTTCGACGAACTCTCATTCGAGCGCGTTCTCGACGTTATCGACCTCGAACAGCCTCGTGGCGTGATCGTCTCTGTGGGTGGCCAGATACCTAACAACCTCGCTATGAAGCTCCACCGCCAGTCGGTGCCAATCCTCGGAACTTCACCAGTGTCAATCGACCGTGCCGAGAACCGCAACAAGTTCTCTGCTATGCTCGACCAGCTCGGCATTGACCAGCCAGCTTGGCAGGAGCTCACAAGCCTCGACGACATGAAGGAGTTCATCAAGAAGGTGGGTTACCCTGTACTCGTGCGCCCTTCTTACGTGCTTTCAGGAGCAGCGATGAACGTATGCCACAACGAAGAAGAGCTTGAGCGCTTCCTCAATATGGCTGCAGAGGTTTCTAAGGAATACCCAGTAGTAGTATCTCAGTTCATGCAGGAAACTAAGGAAATCGAGTTCGACGCAGTAGCTCAGAACGGCGAAGTTGTTGAATACGCTATTTCCGAGCACGTTGAGTTTGCCGGAGTTCACTCAGGCGACGCAACCCTCGTCTTCCCTGCTCAGCAGATCTACTTCTCTACAGCACGCACTATCAAGAAGATAAGCCGTCAGATCGCTAAGGAACTTAACATCAGCGGACCGTTCAACATCCAGTACCTCGCTAAGGGCAACCAGGTGAAGGTAATCGAGTGTAACCTCCGCGCTTCACGTTCGTTCCCATTCGTATCTAAGATTCTCAAGCGCAACTTCATCGAGACTGCTACAAAGATCATGCTCGATGCTCCATACAGCCAGCCTGACAAGTCAGCGTTCGACATCGACCGTATCGGCGTTAAGGCATCGCAGTTCTCATTCGCACGTCTTCAGAATGCCGACCCTGTCCTCAGCGTTGACATGTCATCAACAGGTGAGGTAGGCTGTCTTGGCGACGACTTCAACGAAGCGCTCCTCAATGCACTCATCGCTACAGGCTACAAGGTTCCACAGAAGTCAGTAATGCTCTCTTCGGGCGACCCTAAGTCAAAGGTTGACCTCCTCGAACCAAGCCGCATGCTCGCTTCTAAGGGCTACAACGTATATGCAACAGAAGGCACAGCTAAGTTCCTCAACGAAAACGGCATACCTGCTATTGCAGTACACTGGCCAGACGAGAACCCATCGGCTGAGAACAACGTGATGCAGATGATTGCCGACCACCAGTTCGACCTCATCGTCAACATCCCTAAGAATCATACTAAGCGCGAACTCACCAACGGATACCGCATCCGCCGTGCTGCCATCGACCACAACACTCCGTTGATGACCAACGCACGCCTTGCAAAGGCATTCATCGAAGCCTTCTGCCAGTTGAAGGAAGAGGATATCCAAATCAAGAGTTGGCAGGAATATAAGTAATACAAGCACTTACAAACAGGCAATCCGCCATTTGTAAACCCATAAACTAAGGGCAGATCACAACGTGGTCTGCCCTTAATCTTTTCCTATCCACAAAGTTAGTGGGGCGAGCACGCCCCACTAAAAATCAGAAGTTCTTCGCCTTCATTGTCCATCCGTCAAAGCCGGACAACTGCGCCTCGGTAAATACCTTTGCATTCTCAGCCCTTCCCTTCAGCTGCCAGTCGAGCCACTTCAGCGCCATCTTTGAGAACGAGCCGCCAAACTCCTCGCCGAAAGTACCCATGTGGCCACCGTGCGACAGGTTGGCAAACGCTACAGGCACCTTCTTAATGCGATCGTAGTCCTTCAAGGCGTTAGCATAAGCCACATCCTCCTTGTCGCCCACTATATATATTATAGGAGTGTGCAACTGCCCAAGCGACTTCTTGCTTGCGCCAGCCATCTGCATATCGCCCATTCCACTATTGAACATCATGCAGGTCTTCACACGCGGATCGCTTGCCACAGTGAGCAGCTGCGCACCACCGCACGACTGCCCGCCCAAAGCAATATTCTCCGTATCCACCTTACCATAGTAAGCACTGTTCGCATCAGCGTTCTGCGCCACAATCCAGTCAATCGCATTAGTGAGCAACTTGCCGTCAGGAGTGTGGTTGATCTTACGGTCGTTGATGTTCCACTGCATAGGTCCCACAGCAATTACTATATATCCGTGCGAAGCAATCTCGCTAAGCACACGCTCGTGAGTAATCGACGTATCGTTGCATCCGCCATTGGCGAAGACCATAACAGGCAACTTATTGCCACGCTGCGTAGCCTGGCCCATCGTTGCAGGACGGTAAACCACATATCCTGGCAATGAGAGTTCTTCCACAGCAACAGCCTTGAAGCGTCCGCTACCGCCTGCATCGACCACCTTCAACTGGTTGAGAGTAACCGCAGGATTAGGATTCTTCAAGTGGCGCGCAAAGAACGCATCCATAGCCGGACGCATAAACTCAAGAGCAGCATTGTATGCCACGTCATGATTGCCATGTACCTTGATATACTGCACATTGGCGCCAGCCTTAAGCATCTTCCCCACATAGTCGCTTGTCAGTTTCTCCTTCACAAGCGGATCCTCAAACCCTTGCATTATCAGCATTGGCGAAGCCTTCGGAGTGATATAACCTATAGGCCACCATGCCGACGGCATGTTCTGAAAGTTAAGTTCAGTAGGCGGAGCACCAGCCGCAGCACAAGTCACGCTGCTACTAAACTCCTGCCATGGGCCGTCGCCCTCAAGATCCTTATTGTCGGCAGAACAAGCAAGCATCAACGACAGGTGAGCACCGGCAGAATGGCCATAAACGCCTATGCGCTCAGGGTCAACACGCAGTTCCTTAGCATGCGCCTTCAACCAGCGCACAGCACACTTCACATCAGAAATGCACGCAGGAAAAGTCGCCTCCTGAACGAAGCGATATTCCACCGACAAAGTCACATACCCCTGCAACGCATAATATATCAGAAGGTCGCGATACACATTGTCACTCTTCGAACCAGCGCTCCAAGCCCCTCCATGCACAAGCACAATGGCAGGGCGCGCGCCCTCCTCACCAAAGTTCACAGGGCTTGCCATGTCGAGAACCCACGCTTTGCTTCCGCCCTCACGATAAGGGATGTCGCTCGTCAACTCAATACGTTTCTGTGCATAGCCCGCCAACGCCAAACAAACAGCCATAAAGGCCACAAACATTTTTTTCTTCATAATATCACGTATTTAAATAATCTCATTCAGTCCGTCTCAACATTCTCAAACCGCCCCTCCATTCTCTAAACTTAGACTAAGTTCGCACAAACTTAGTTTAAATCCACATAAACTCAGACTGAGTTTGTATAAACTTAGCCTAAGTTTAGAGATTTCAGCGACGCCAAAGAACCAATTTTGCAAGAAAGAGGTTACGTAGGGCGCACCCCTTGCGGGTGTCCGAAAGCACAAGCATGCGTAGGGCAGATCTTGTGTCTGCCCGATAAAACACATCAAGTTGTAATTTTGTTTTTAACTTTTTTAACAATAGGGGGGGGTGACTTTCAGAGATTTAATTAAATTTGCACACGACAACAAATCTAATACTTACAGCATCATGAAACATCTATTATCTATCCTTATTTGCTTGTGCCTTTCATTCTCGGTAAAGGCGCAGAACACCTACCACAGCATGCTCGAAGGTAATCCAGAGTGGAGCTACTACGAATTGTACCAGGGTATTAAATGGGTTGACGGAGAACCTGTGCATGACTACATACCTACTTTCTATCGTTTCTACCTCGACGGACAAAAGGATAT
>JAEIGA010013263.1_pt1 | contig 12540 bp, 4 predicted proteins | sample 9270691 | NCBI WGS metagenome assembly JAEIGA01 (sample SAMN17057246, study PRJNA624740) | gut metagenome | biome: biome; isolation source: fecal sample | host: Bos grunniens | place: China: Xizang | collected 2019 | reverse complement strand
TCTTCTTTTGGTTGTTCTTCTATTTTATCTTCTTTGTTTTCTGGTAATTTTGGTTCTTCTATTTTATCTTCTTTGTTTTCTGGTAATTTTGGTTCTTCTTTTTCTGTTTTTGATTCCTCTTGTTTTGGCTCTTCATTTTTAGATTCTTTATCAGTAATTTCTGCTTCTTCTTTTTCTTCCGGAATTTCAATATCTATATTTGGTTCATCCACTAAATCTGGATTATTAATTATAGTTATTGCATCAGATTTTAAAGAACTAATTTCTTTATCTCCATATTTTACAATTATAGTATTTTCTATTATTCTCTCTTCTGTTTCATTTAATAAATCTGCAGCATTTCCTTTTAGAATTATTTTTGTAATATCGTCTACTTGTAATCCATAAATTTCAGCCACATATATATCATCTACAAAAGATACTGTTCCTCCATTTCTACCTTCAAAATCAATACTTATATCTGTTAAATTTTCAGAAGGAAGTATCTCAAGTACAACTTTTGAAGCAGCAGATTCTCCTTTATTCATTATATCTACAACAAACTCTAATTCTTCTCTTTCCATTACTGAATCTCTATTTTCAAAATTTGCTGTTGCTTCTATTATTCCTGCTGATAAACGAGTTCCTAATTCTATTGCTTTTACTTCTTTGATGTCATCCGCTTTTACTTTATAATCTAAATAAACCGGCTCAGTAGATCCCATACCAACTTTAACAAATACTTTTAATCTAAATAATGCATTTTGAGGTAATTTGTCTATTGTGAATTCTAATAATCTTGTTTCTTTATTAAATTCAGCTTTTATTGGCTCTTGTCTTCTTTCAACATATATTTCTGAATCTATATACTCTAATTCCTCTGGTAAAACACATTTTACATTTACATTATTTAGTTCTTTACCTGTAGTATTAAATGTTTGATATGTGTAATAGAAGTTAGATTCATCTGTTAATTTTCCAACATATTCTGCTGTTACTTCAGTTATAAAATCAGCTTTTATAATTTTATTTTTTACAACATTTGTTTCTGTTTCAATAGCAAAGTTTTTAACTTTTACAACTGCTTTACTTTCAGTAAAATATTCTTTTTCATCATTATTTTCTGTATCAGGAATTATATCAAGAACTTTAGCTGTTATATCAACATTTGTTTCTTCTCCTGGTTTTAATGATTTAACATTTATAGTATGCAGTACATTTTCTACAGTATAATAACCAGCTGTAGTTATATCATTGTGAGTTTCATTTGTTTTCTTTTCTACTAATACAGTACATGTCGGTTGATTAATATCTATTTCTATTCCTTCTGCTATAACGCTACCTGTATTTTTAACATTTACAGTATATGTTAATAAATCACCTTCTTTTACCTCTTTTCCACTTCCAACATCTACTTTCATAGAAGCTTCAATTCTTGGTCCTGGTTCTGTTTCTAATCCTACTTTATCAGCAGTTGTAGCTTCATATACTACAGCATATTCTGTATGATTATTATAATAAGCTGTAAATGTTCCATAAATTTTTCCTTCATAAGGAAGATTTGCTGGAATTTCTATATTATATGTATAACTTAAAATTTCTCCTGCATTAAATGTTCCTTCTGGAACTATTAAATAAGATCTAATTTTTGAAATATCTTCTATTTCAGAAGAATCTTTCCAATAATTTCCTACTCCACGTAATTCTCTCGTTGCATTTTCATTTGTTGAATAATAAATTTTTGCTTTTATTTTATTTTCAGGATCTTCTTCTATTAAGCTAGTCATCGGAATTGTTAATGTTGATCCTAAATCTTTTCCGGTTTCAATATGTTTATTTCCTTCAAATGGGATTCTACCTACTATAACCATATCTGTACAATCATTTCCTGTATTATTTAATGTAGATATTCTAATTTTTGCTTTTTGCGCAGGTTTTCCTATTGAAATCATATCTTTTACTTCACCTTGTTTTACTGATTTTAAAACACTTGATAATCCGTCATAGTTTTCAATAGAATTAATTGCTATCAATCCAACTGGAGCTTGATATTCAACAACTTCAGCATCAAATCCATTTTTAGCTTTTACAATATTTCCTGGTATATTTTTATCAATGTTCCACTCTGTTTCTGCTTGATAGTTTGTTGCTGCTTCGTTAAAGTAGAATAATCTAATTTCATCTTCTTTTCTTGGTGTTGCTTCATCTACTTTAATATTTGCATTTATAATTACATTTGTTCCATTTGTTAAACTTGATTCACAGAATGCTTTTTGAGCACCTGCTAATTCTAATTTTAATCTTATTTCACCATCTTGAGTAAATGTTCTGAAATCACTTACTCTTAATCCTTCTTCATAGAATAGATTCATATTTTGAATATCAACATCTTTAATATATCCTGGGAATACTATTTCAAAAATTGGATTTTTATATAAGTCACTTGTTTCTAAATGATTATTTAATTCAATTTTCATTTCTACATTATAATTATCTTTTACTGTAGATAAGTATTCTTTATTTATATTTAATGTCGCTTTTGTTCTACTTTCTTCAAATACTTTTTCAGCTTCAACTTCTTTTAATGCAAATCTTTCTTCCATATCTACATATTTTACAAATGCTTTTGATCTGCTTATTATTTTTTCAAAGTTGCTAAATTCTACTAATGAATAATTACTTTTTGTAATTACTTTTACAAATTCAATTGTTATATTTCCATCTGTCTTAATGTTATTAACTCTTATTTTAGCTTGTTTTACTCTTTGAGTTATTTCTAAATCACAACCATCTTGATTTGTAGTATTTTCTTTTGTCAATGTATGTAATATGTTATCGTTTTCATCTAACAAATCTATTGTTGTACCTTTTTCTAACATATCTTTAATTTCTGGATAATATAATTTTACTTTTTTATACATGATATCTTTAGTTGCATCAAATTCATTATTTTCAGAATCTACATAAACATCTTTAAATCCTTCTATTTTGATTTCTTCTAAAAGATCACTTGTTAATAAATTTACATTTAATATTGTAGAAAATTCTGTTTCATATTGTACTTCAGCATTGTAGTTTGCATTTATTCTACCTTTATTTATTTTTTCTTCTGTTGCTGATGCTGTATATGAAATAACTTCTCCAGCATCTATTTCTTTCTCTTCTACTTCTTTTAATTCTTTTTCATAAACTTTATTTGCATTTGAACTATATTCTTCCACTTTAACAACTATATCTTTTTCTAAAGCTATTGTTTCTGTATTAACATAGTCTCCATATCTACAGATTATTGTAAATTTATCATCACCTTGAGAAACCACTGCATTTTCATTTCTCACTGTGATTTGCATTTCTCCTGTTGTCTCATCATATGTCCAATTATCTTTTGTGAATATAACTTCACTTAATTCTTGTCCACATGTTGCCATTAAGTTTTCTGCTATAACATTTACTGCTGTAGGTAATTTATCATCTATTTTAGGGATTATAAGTTTGATATTTGTCTCTTTAACAGGTAAATAATTAGGGTCTTTGATTGATCTTCTTACAATTATGTCATTTGCTACTATTGTTCCTAAGTTATCACCAACTGCAAATGGTGACACTTTAACATAGTTTGAAATCACATCCACTTCTTTAGAGTATTCCCATCCAAGTGTAATTTCATCTTCATCAGCCACTTCAAGAACATCTAATTTTTTGTTGATGTAATTTCCTTCTAAGCTTATTTTGATATTATTATACAAATCTTCTACTTTGATTGTTTCGCCTTGTTTATACACTATATCAACATAGATTTTTGTATTATCAATAACATTATTCAATTCAATTTCATTTTCTTTAACAACAACAATCTCTTCAAAAAGTGTTGTTTCTACTTCTTCTGATTCTTCAGAAACAAGTAAATCAGATAAACCTTTGTCTTCAGTTTTTTCCTCTACTTCTTCTGCTGGTTTATCTTCTTTTTCGGTTTCTGGTTCATCTGTTACCGTAGTTTCAAATAATTCTTCCTCTGGTTCTTCATTTTCAGTTATGGTTGTATTTTCCACTACATTTTCTTCAGGTTCTTGTTGTATAATATTTTCAACAGTTGAACCTTCTAGTAAACCTTCTAAACCTCCTGGTATACTTTTAACATTTTGAAGAGTTTCTTTAGTTCCCTCTGTTAAAAAGCTTTGCATTGCTTTTTCTTCGCTCGGTTCATCTTTTTCAATTGGTTCTACAGGAATAATTTCTTCAGTGTCTTGAACCATTTCGATCTTTTGATTAGCCTCAGCTTCAGGAACTATTTCCTTATCTTCTCTTTCTACTTCAATTCCTTGAATTCTGAAGTTATTTTCATTTCCATTTGTGAAGTTGAATTTTAAACTTCCAGATTTCAAATACCCCTCAATCAAAGGAGTTACTTCAACGGTTAGTCTAGCAGTATCATTTACATTCAAGGTTTTTGATTTTTGCGCATCATCACCATCGAAATAAGCTTTTAAAGCTATTTCGTCTTTTTTGAATAAATTTGCGCCGAATAAAAATCCGCTACTTTCAGCAGCTATGGCTTGCAATGGTAATCCATAGTTCACAAAAGTAATTGCAAATACTATTGCTATGACTAAAAATCTTTTAAATCTCTTTGTCATATCAAACTTCCCCCTTCTTCCCTTATTTGTGATTCACAATAATAGGCTATTATACCCATTATTATTAATATATAATATACTAAACCTATTTTAAAAAATTGTATATACCACAAACCCACTAGTACGAAGCAGTTCCAATCTTTCGTGCTACGGAACTACATTTTCAAGGTTTAAAGTTGCCAATATTAAGTTTTGATTAAATTTTTTTGATTTTTTTAAAAATTTATAAAAAAAATCACAAAACTTATATTTCCCTAGCCTTTTTTTAAAACACGGTCTAGCTAAAAAAATATAATTTTTGAGATTCCAGATTAATAATATTCAAAATTTTATATTACCTATCTACAAACAGATAATATTATTTTCAGAGTATATACATCTGGAACTCTCCAATTTGTATACTTCTTAAAAAAGAGCGCACTTATACATATTATTATTATATCACAAATTCAAGCTTTTTTCAATATTATGTTAAGTTTTTTATACTTTTTTTAGTATTTTTTTCTTCTTATATATAAAAAACACATTTTAGACGCAAAAAAGCCCTAAAGCCAAGCTATCGCCTAACCTTAGAGCCTTTTATTTATAAATTATTGATATATATGACATTCAAAATTTCTTCTCCCAAAAATTAGAGCTGAAGAATGAGAATCCATATAAATGTCTATTTTATTATTGGTTATAGCTCCCCCTCTATCTTCAACTATAAACCATCCCTTGTTTGGCTTATTTGCTAATGCAGGAATATATATTACCGTGCCTATTGGGTAGCCTTTTCCAGCAGCAACTGTGTACCATTCTTTTGCTAACGCACCAGAACTTGTTACACCATTTGTTTTGCCACAACAAATCATACATGCACAATATGCTGAAGTATTCAAATTTGTTACTGTTGGAGTTTTTCCAGCAACACTTGCCGCAATTGCTTCTGGAGATAACATTGTATCCCTTCTTCCGCCTCTTGAAACAATTTTACTAGAAATTTGAATTATTTTATCTACTGGTTCTTTTATAATTTTTTCAGATATTATATTTCTTTCTATTTCTTGGTTATCTTGATATCTAACCTTATATTTTATTTCTTTAAGTCCATTAACTCCTTTTTGTAGCACTGTATCTGTAGTCACAGTACCTTGTTTAGAGACATCTTTAGTTATTGTTTCATATGGTATTTCAACTTGTTCTACAATAATTTTTTCTGTAACTGTTACATATTTTCCTAAAAGTTCTTCTGTCGTAACACTTTCAACTTGTTCTGAAATTACCTTTTTAGTTTCTGTTACTTTAGAAATTGTAATTTTTTTAGTAAAATCAATCACAGAATCTTGATCTGGATATACAACTTCATCTGGTAAAATAATTATATGATTTTCTGATAAAATTTCTGAAACTTTCACTTTTGAAGTTACTACTGTTGTTTCATAATCTTCAGGAAATACAATAGTTACATAGTTTATATCAGATTTAGAAGCTTTAACTCCTATTGTAAATAAACAAATTAAAATAATACTTATGAAAACGATTTTTCTAATTACATTAGTAAAAAATCTTTCTTCCATACAATAGCCCCCTTAATTTGCAAAAACATTATATAATTAATTTATATGTTTGTCAATTTAAAACATGTCTATTTTTATCTGTCAAACGCCCGTATAACAAGCTTTTTATGTTTTTAAGATACTTGACAAAATAATATTAAATCAGTGTTTTTTTGATAAATATACATTTTTTATAAAATTTTAATCGCATAAAAAATAAGCCTAGCTAATAGCTAAGCTTATAATATTATTTTTTATAATATTAACTTAAATTTTTTAAAGCTTCTATTCTTTCTTCTATTCCTGGATGTGTTGAAAATATACTACTACTTGATTTTCTTTTATTCTTAAATGGTGTAACAATATACATATGTGCATTACTATCACTTGCAACATTCATGTCTGAATCATCTGAACTAATCTTTCTTAGAGCAGATATTAATCCATCTGGGTTCCTTGTAAACGATATCGCTGTAGCATCTGCTAAATATTCTCTTCTTCTTGATACTGCTAATTGAATTAACTTAGAAACAATAGGTGAAATTATAAGAAAAATTAAACCTATTATCATTAGTATAGCATTGCCACTACTATTATCATCATCACTTCTTCTACGGCTTCTAAACGCAATTCTAGTAAACATATCTGATAGCATAATAACAAATCCCACCATTACACTTACAACCGCTGATAATCGAATGTCGTAGTTTTTAACATGTGCTAATTCGTGAGCAACAACACCTTCCAACTCATAATAATCTAACTTATTCAATAATCCCGTAGTTACACATATTACTGAATTTTCTGGATTTCTTCCTGTAGCAAACGCATTAGGTTGATTTGAATCTACAACGTATAATCTTGGTTTAGATGTTAGGCCAGACGTAATCATTAAACCTTCTAATATATTAGTTAATTGTAGATCTTCTTCTCTTGTTGCAGGTCTTGCTTTTACTGAAGCTAAAACAATCTTGTCACAATTATAATATGTGGTAATAGTTGAAATTATCGAAAAAATTAGCGCTATTATTATTGAATATGGCCCCATATCAAACGCATAGCATAGGTAATACAATATTAGAGTTATCATTGTTAAGAAAATAAATATAACTACACCAGTTTTCATTTTATTCTTATTTATATCTTCATACATACTATCATCCCCTTCCTCTAAGTATAAAATATAAAATGTTCTTATAAATAAAAGCGTTATCATAACCAGATAACGCTTTTTAGATTATTTGCTAAAATCAACTTTTACATTTTGTCTAGCTTCTTCTGAATCTGTTTTAAATAATTCTTCTGGTTTAAAACTGAACATTGCTGCAACTAAGTTTGTAGGAACAACTTCTAATTTTGTGTTATACATTGTAACGCTATCATTATAGAATTGTCTTGCATAAGAAATTTTATTTTCTGTACTTCTTAATTCTTCTTGTAATTCAGAAAAATTTTGGTTAGCTTTTAATTCAGGATAATTTTCAGAAACTGCCATAATTGTTTTTAAAGCACCTGATAATTGATTATCTAATTCAGCTTTTTCGTTTATTGTTGTAGCATTTGCCCAAGATGTTCTTAATTCTGTAACTCTTGTTAATGTCTCATTTTCGTGAGCCATATATCCTTTTACAGCCTCTACTAAATTTGGTATTAAATCAAATCTTCTTTGTAATTGTACATCTATTTGACTCCATGCATTTTTTACTTTATTTCTTGATTGAACAAGTCCATTATACATTACTATAGCAGCAAGCACTATAAGAATAATTATTAATGCTATTACCATATATTTTCCCCTCCGTATATAAAATTTATTACATTATATCAATATCATAAAATTTATGCAATACCAATTTTTTCTATGATTTAAACAAAAAAGAAGAGATAGCCTTTGCTATCTCTCCAGGGATTAATTAATTATTTTTAAGAAAATATTATATATCTCTATATTTTAAATATCTATTATAGCTCACATAAGCTAATACAACTAACATTATTGCTGGAATTAAAATTACTTTAGCACCTGCTGCAGGTAGTTTTGCTCCTGAAACAGAGTTATCTGAAGCATTTTTATTTCCATTTATAGCTTTGTTTGTGTTTTTATTTGTATTTTTGTTTGTGTTTTTGTTTTCAGCTTTATTTTCAGCTTTGTTTTCAGCTTTATTTTCAGCTTTGTTCTCAGCTTTGTTCTCAGCTTTGTTTTCAGCTTTGTTCTCAGCTTTGTTTTCAACTTCGTTTTCTACTTTATTTTCGTTTTCATTTTCTGCTTCAACAGGTTTAACTGTTAATTTGACATTTTGTGTCATTTCAGCAGATTCTGCTGAATCAGCTGTTGTTACAAACATAGAATATGAAATTGCTTTTTCAACTTCTCCTATTGTAGCATCTTCTTTTACTTCGAATTCAACAGTTAATAATTCTGTATCTTCTGTAATTCCATCTTTAAAATCGATTACAATTCTAGAATCATTTCCACTTGTTGGTTCTCCATTAAATGCTACATATGATGTTGAAGTAGGAATTTTATTAACATCTGCATTTGTTAGGTCTTCGACTTTTAACACCTCATTACCTATTGTTACAGTGTTTCCTTCTCCTTGTTTAATGTTATCAACTGTTATTGGTTTAATAACATTTTCATCATAGTTAATGTAACCTGTAATACTTTGTATTTTATTACTTTCGTCAACATCTTTTAGAGATAATTTTACTTCTACTTTCTCTCCTCTAGCTGCTGTTGCTTCCGCAATTGAAAGCGAAATTGTTGTAGTAACCGCAGCATATACACTTGTTGAAATTAACACAAACGCAATTAATAATTGCAATAATATTAACTTATTTTTTTTCATAATTATCATTCTCCTCATTTGCTAATACAATACAAGGATACCATTTCTTTTTTTAAAATGCAATACCTTTTTTTGTTAATTACGATTTTTTTATCGTATTCAGGCGACTTTTAATCGCCTAAATACTTTTTACTTTTTTACTATTTTGTAAAGTTTAAATCATAACCTTTAACTTCAGCTCTATGATATAACAATAATTTTGAGTCAGCCACATTAACAACTCCATCGTTATTAATATCTGCTGCTTCAAACGCATCTCCAGCTAATGCTGTGATTTCGTTTCTGTGAGCTTTGATTAATATTGAATCTAGTGAGTTTGCAATTCCATCACCATTAACGTCTCCGTTTACGATAATTTCGTATACAACTAAGTCTCCGTTTTGATCTTTAACTACTTCACCATTTTCATCTTGTAATTGTACATACATACCTGTAGCCATATTTCCAGATGTAATTGTTTCTCCATCTTTCTTAATAACTACATTATATTCTTTACCATTTAAGAAGATTGTTTCGAAATCTTCTACTGGTGTTTTTGGATTGATTCCTGTTAAGAATTCTTCTCCAGCTTCATATCCTAATTCGCTAGGATTTACAACATTTTGTGTTGTATCTTCTCCACCTTCTGTTGGAGGTGTTGTTGGTTCTCCTTCTCCATCTCCTGTTGGAGGTGTTGTTGGTTCTCCTTCTCCGCCTTCTGTTGGAGGTGTTGTTGGTTCTCCTTCTCCACCTTCTGTTGGAGGTGTTGTTGGTTCTTCAGATGGTACTACTGTAACATCTATTGTTTTTGTTATTGTTGGGTCAGCTTCTGGATGTGCAACTACTGTAATAGATGTAGATTTTTCATCAGCACCTACTGTTAATAATCCGTTAGAATCAATTTTTGTATCTGCACTTGTTTGTCCTTCTACTTTATACACAACTTTTGTACTAAATAGGTTTTCACCTGTAACTTCACCTGTAAATTGTACTGTTTCTCCAGCATTTACAGTTACGTTTTCTGTTGGATTTACCGCAAATGTCTCTACAGATCCAGCAATTACTGTGTAATTAACTGTAATTTTTGATCCGTATCCTATACAGTAATCTTCTACTGCAGCATCCTTATTAATATTTTCAATATCAGCTACTGCTGTTTGTTTTCCTAATTTTGAAACATTAATTAACATGTTTGTTCCATCAGCATTAATGCTTCCGTATTCACTATTCATACCAAAAGCTGTTCTCTTTGTATCGATAGCTTTTAATTGAGTGAATATTTTTGTTTTTGTTAAATCAACATTAATTGTTTTAATTGATGGATTATAAATAATTGGTTCTTCTATGTTAATTGTGATATTTTGTTTTCTTAAGTCTAATTCAAAGTCTTCTGTATTTGCTAAATATTCACCATAGTTTCCATTTGTTATTCCATCTAAGAATAATTGGATTGATCTAATATCTGAAATTTGGTTTTCAGATAAGTTTAAGTAAGTTAAATCATCAAAGAATGTTGAGAAATCGTTTGAATCGATATCTATTTTTCCTGAGATATTATTTTTACTTAAATCTAAATATGTTAAATTTTTCAATTTAACGAATGGATCCATTGTTTCGATTCCATTATGTGATAAACTTAATCTTCTTAAGTTTGGTAATTTTGACCAATCAATACTTTCTACATCTGAGAATGCACAGTGGTCCGCATTTAAGTCAACTAATGACTCTAATTTTGTAATTCCTTCTAAATTATCTAAGTGTCCATTTTCAGCTATATTCAATTTTTTAAGATCTGGTAATTGAACATATCTTTCAACTTTTCCTGTTAATAATTTTTTTGCTAAACTCATTAATTGATTATATACAACTAATTTAGAGTTTGTTCCAAATGTACCGTTAACTTCTTCTGATAAATAGATTTCTTTAACGATATCTTTATTTACACCGTCAGCTAATGCTATAGCTTCTTGTGCTTGTGCAAAGTTACCATTTACACCTTCTGGTAAAACTAATTCTTCTAATTCAGCATCATCATAATTTTCTATTGAAAATTGTATATCTGTTACTGGTAAATATTCTCCAGAAGTTATAGAGATTTCTTCTCCATATGTATATGTTCTTGCAGCATAGTCAACATATTTAGCTGTTAAATTATCAAAGATTCCAATTAATGTTGCATCATCTTCAAAAAATTCTAAATCAGCTATTTCTCCTCTTAATCTTGCTAACATTGCTTTTTCATAATCAGCTGGAATACTTTCTAATCCTAATTCTTCGATTCTTCTTTCTAAGTATTCTTCTGCATAGCAGATTCCTGGAGCTGTATCAACTTCCATTCTCTTGATTAAGCAATAGTTTGCAAGTTCTGAATATAATCCAATCATTCTAAATGCTTTTAATACTCTCTTATAGTTTGCATGGCTATATTCTATTTCTGCGAAGTATTCTGCAACTGGTGTTTCAGATCCTTCATCAATATATTGTTGTATTCCTGGGAATACTACTAATAATAATTCCATATCTAATTCAGATAAAGCGCCTTCTGACTCTAATGATTTAACAAATGTTATTTGTTCATCTCCTAAAGCTTTAGCTGTTTCATATGTTTTAACATCTTCAGTATATTTTTCATATTCTGAATATGTCATATAATTAACATTATCTGATAAAAATGTTGTTATTTTATATTCATTACTATATTCTCTGTATAATGCAGATAAATATAAGTAAGCTTCGAATAATAAATCTGATACAGTTGTTGTATCTGTGCTTCCTTCAGCACTTAAGTCTTTCTCTAAATTGTCAATTAAACCATCTACATGTTTACCACTTGTATCTGTGTATCCATATAGTTTTTTAAATTCTTCTGTTAAAGCGTCTGCTTTTTCTTTTAATTGTGTTTGATAATTTTCGTTGTTTGCAGCTGGTGTTAATTTAGCTGCGTCTCTAAGAATTTCAATAATTCTTCCTGTTGTATCTGCTCCAGATGTTTCTTCAACACCTTTCATAATAGTTTCAATTTCATCTATTACATCTTTGAAGTTTCTATCTGGATCATTTTTTAATAAATCTAAATAGTTTTTAACAATTTGTTCTTCCCAATGATCTTTTTGGGCTTGTAATAAAGCTAATTGTTCTATTCCTTTTAAATAGTTATAGCTTAGATTTAAATCTGATGTTAAACCAACAAAATATTGTAATCCATCTAAATATTGAACTTTTTTACCATCTAATATTAAAGATGTGATTTCATTTGTTAAAACATCATCATCAATAAGAAGTGTATAAGCATCATCATATGCTGCTCTATACATTGTATCTCCTGTTTTCTCTGATTTGAATGGAGTTGTATATCCATTTCTTGTTACTATTGAACCATTTGATTTATCTACTATTTGAATTGTTGCTGGTGTTAATATAACATCATCAACTAATTCTCCAACTGTTACGTCATCTACGTATCCATATAATTTTGCTGCAGCAGCATTATAATAGTATACTGGTGTTGTTCCATCTTTTTCTGTTAATACTTGATATTCTGTTCCGTCAACAGTTGCTGTT
>JAEIGA010013262.1_pt1 | contig 12541 bp, 24 predicted proteins | sample 9270691 | NCBI WGS metagenome assembly JAEIGA01 (sample SAMN17057246, study PRJNA624740) | gut metagenome | biome: biome; isolation source: fecal sample | host: Bos grunniens | place: China: Xizang | collected 2019 | reverse complement strand
GGATTGGGAGTAATATGTTAACTATTGATAGTGAGAAACTTACATTGACTGAGTCTATATGTATAACCGGACACACAGTCAGAAATGCCATGATCTACCATAAGGAGTATGTTCAGGAGTTTCTTGATGACGGTAAATACCCGGATCATCACGAGTCTTACCGAAAGCTTATAGCATACGAGCTTAGCGATTCTGATGTTGTAGAAATCCTGGAGAGAGCTAAAGAGCTGTATGAGGAGGACGCATGCTGCTGCATTCAGACATATACAGATATTAGCGATTCGGATGTTGTCGCTGACGCCATAGCTACGTGGTGCGATGATGAGTTTTCTTTGGAGGGTACTGCATTATGATGTTGGGTAACTATGCTGAAAGCGAAGTGAATCTTCCCAGAACATGTCCTAGCTGCTTCAATCGACACTGCATTGAGCACATCGACCTGGGAGATGAGGAAGACGAGATAGGAGTTTATGGTAATCACAGAATAGTGTGCCACATCTGTGGCAGAAAGACTCCGTCTATGGATACATTCGACGATGCTGTAGATGCCTTTCTTATTCATTATGATCCGGTGTTCACAGATAACGAACACACCGTACTTATGAACATAGATGATCTTAAGTATCTGGTCAGTACCGGAGTAGTTCCTGATAGAGAAACTATTAACGAATACGAACTCAGACAGCGTTGTGTGTATGAGAACTAGTGAGGTGATTTATGCATGTAGAGATTATCGGAACATGTAAGAATTGCGGTTCTTTATGCGTTAACGATGACATATCGGATAAGTTCGTACCCAGCAAGGAGTGGTTGATTGAGCAGGGCATAACATTCACAGAAAGCGAAGAATATCCTAGATACATTCGCATTTGCGATGCCTGCATCAATCACTACCGAGTTGATTATTGTCAGTGCGGATCGGGGGAGCCGTTCTTAGAGTGTGAGTGCGGCTGTCAGGTTCCTATGTATTTTATCGGAGGCATGATGCCTGATCCGTTCAAATATTTCAGGAGATGAGTATGTGTAAATTCGAGAAGGAGGTAGCTGAATTAGCCTCCAAACTTACTAAATTGGTGGATGATTTATGTGAGAAGATCAAACAACTGCCAGATAATGACAAGATTCACCCCATACTCAATGAAGCGGGTGTTCGTATGTTTGTTATTAGGCGCAGAGATTTGACAGATTCCTGGGATCCCAAGTACTATCATTTTATCTGGCAGTATGAGGCTTTAGCAGACCTATTCAAGCGTATCGAACCGGAAAATATTATTAAATATTGGGATGGTATTAAGAATCGAGGGGCTATTAGAGTCAGAACTCCGTGGGACTGGGAAGCTTCTTATCTCATACGCCTACATCCAGAAGTAATTAAAAACGTAGATCAAATACTAGAAGAGGATTGATTATGTGTGTTAGTGTTGGTGTTTTGTGTGTGTTGTCGTTCGTCTTAGGGGCTACAGCTGGAGCATTGTTGAAGTCGGCATTCTCCCGCCAAGATAGGGAGTATGTCGAGTATCTTAAGATTCGTGCGAGAAATCATGAGGAGGATATGAAACTTATCGAGCGATGGGAAGCTTATAAGAAATCTAATCACTCAGGCGAAAAAGAAGTTATTCGAACTTATGAACACTAAAGCAGTCACGAAAGTAGTAAAAACATACGATTCATAAAAATACGTAGTATTTTTGGAGGACTATAACATTATGGGTGTTAATATCACTTCTAGTAGTTGTGCAGCGTTAGCGTTCGGGGAATGCCCTTATTGCCACTCCAGGTCGGCAATGACGTATGAATACATAACTGCTGCTACGGGTGCTTGGTACATTGTAAAGTACACGTGCCCTAAGTGCGCAAGTCAGTTCATATACGACTGCAGGGTGCGCAGACCCAACCCGATCTTGGTGCAGGGTACCAGAGAAGACTGGCTACACGAGTACACTGCAGAGTCTGAGGTGTGGCGAGATCGGTTAGGATATAAGAAAATTGAAAAACCAAAGGAGGAAACTGTGGAGGATAAATCTATTATCAAATTTAAGGTTGACGAGTTCGACGCCGCCATAGCTGGCTGTCATATCGGTGACACTACGAAGTTCGATGGCAAGACATACGTAGCAATGGATCAATTGGACTACGATAAGGGCTGCTATGATTGCGACTTGTGTCAGGAGTGCCGGGATCTTCATAACGGAGAGTTCGAAACAGCCATATGTAGTATTAACGTAATCTTCAAGGAGAAGGAGGAGGAAGTGAAAGAATCGCAAGATAATACCAGCGACGACGTGGCTATCCTCCATGATTACAGTAAAGATCCTTTCGATCGGCTGTTCGGATTCCGTATAGGCTTCAAGTTCCGATACGGTAACAAGATGTACGAGGTGGCTAATGTCGCTAACGCCCCTACTACAGAGTTTCATTGTAAGTACGACTGCGCGTTGTATGAGGAATGCAGCAAAGCAGCTAATCTTAATGGGTGTGACTGCCCGGGTCATCGATACTTCAAAGAATGCAACACTAAATCTGAAGAATCTAAAAAAGAGGAGGCTAAACCTGTGGATAGTATGACGAAGGATTATAGTACCGGAGATTTCGCGGAGATATTCAAACTCAACGACGGAGATGAGTTCAGGTTCGGTGATTCTGCATACAAAGCAATGTCTAGAGATCCTAGAAAGTGAGCTGGCTGTAATACCGACTGTGATCTGTATTACTACTGCTATGATGATGATGAAGACGGAGCTCTGCGCTCGGACGTTTGTCCCGGATCTCGCTACTACAAGAAACTGGGGTGGGTAGTTAATCGTTGTCCCAGTTGCGGAGAGTACGCGCTCAAAGTGTGCCTCAACGCTGCAAAATCTGGAGGGATAACTAAGCACGTACTCAATGTGAATATGATCCCAGGCGGTGACGGTATTCCTGAAGTAGATAAGCAGGAGATCGAATATATGACCGACGCATCCGAAGTTGTGTGTACTAGTTGTGGTGCACGCCACGGTAGTTTCGGTGGCTGGAAGCAGAAGTTCAAACCGGTACATTCCTTTATCGACGATGGCGATAAGCTTGTAGACTTCTTCAAACTCACTAAGGAAGAGTTTCTCAAGTCTTATAGCTATCTGACTGAGGAAGAGTACGAGGCAACACTTGAAGCCATCAAGTCACGTACTGAGTAGTAGCTAAAAATAAACAACAGGGGTACCAAAACGGTACCCCTTATTTTGTAAGGAGAATGAGTATGGAAAGAGAACATAAAGAAAAGATCAAAGAATATAAGAACAGGCTTGGAGTGGATAAAGGGTATGTCACTCCCGGAGATCACACTATACCCTACAAACAGTACAAGATAAATCTCGGAGAGAGCGATATCGCACGGCTTATTCTGATGGGATGTCATCCGGAGGAGAAGTACGGAACACGTGCACAGCCTTTGCGCTTCGGCGGAGATGGAGAATACAGTGCATGGCTCTGTGACGCTGTCACTGACGTACCTGAGCACTACGAACTCATTGCACTGTATCACACCTGGATCAAGATCTACGATGATACCTGTATGGTTGCGTATATCTATGCGGGACATGAGACTCCTATCGGTGTTTATCGTGCAGGAGAATACGGATGCTTGATTAAGGTATTCAAATAACATGGAGATAATGAAACAGAAGGTCATAGATCGGAGAACAGGCGAGTCGATTTATGATGAAGTGTACGATAGGCGTATGATTATCTACGAAGATGACTATAAGCGGCTGCTGAAAGCCTTACGTACATCTAGTGATCCGTCAGCCAGAGAACTGGCTCGTGAGATGTTCTTATTAAGGACACATCTCCGCCGCTGCGATAAGTGTGGTACAGTGTCCTACACTACTAAGTCAGTCGCTGCGTACCCAAATACCGCAGGATTGTCTAAAGATGCTTGCATGTGTGCCTGGTGTGCCTCTAAGGTATTTCCAAAAATAGTCACATCTCCAGCCAGATACGGATATCCTGCGCAGATTCGTACGCGGCGGGATAACGCTTATGCGGAGAAAGGTTAAATGATATGACTATAGGGGATGCTAAGTATAACGAGATGCTGCAGAAGTTCCTTGAAGCCAATTGTGACGCCTATATTGAGAAATACGAAGCCGGCTACAAGAAAAACAAACAGAAGCAGATTGACAAAGCTAAAAAGAAGAAAGGAAAGTAATTATGTCTAGGTGTAAGAAACATATTGAGCATATTAAAAGTGGAGGCTGGATGCGTGGATTATCCGATGATGCATTGGCAGACATCTACGCATACTACGAGCGGAACTACAGAGAGCCGCAGGATGAGATCACCCGCCCTGCGGAGGATGCTCTGCAAGCAGAGGTGAAAAAGTTGAAAACTGATTTGGGAATACAAAAAAATCTCACCCGGCAAGCGTGTTTTGAAGCTAAAAGAGCGTATGCTGAAACGGAAAAATGGCAAAAGATGTTTTATGATTTGGTTGACAAACAAGCAAGTATAGCGACTGCCCCAAAAGTTATTATTTGTAAGGATATCAATGTCCCTGCCAATGCTCCCGAAAATGTCGATACGAAAGAAAGCGAGGTGGAAGATGAGTAAAGAATACAGGAACGAGTTTGATACTCTTGAAATAGAAGTGGAAATGGAAAGAGAAGAAGCTTGTAGATGGCTGTCGGGAGAATACACACTCTTCGACCACATCACGGCATCAGAGGAGGTGTTGGTGAAAGAATTTGTAGAGCCATACACCCGATGGGGAGAGGACGGGTATCTCGAAACTTTGTGGAGATCTAATTTCAGAGAACTGTCTGGTATGCTGTTCGATACGAAAGAAGAAGCCATCGCCGCAACGGTGGCGAAGTTGAAGGAGGAAGCAAAGTGAAAAAAGAAAAATACATAAAAACCATTCAAGAAAAGTGGGATAGTAGATTTACGGAGTTTGACAACATTATGGTCGGGCCTGGTCATAGTATCAAGCAAGGGGACACTTGCTTATTTAAGAGAAAAGATGCAAATGTCAGATTCTTCGGTACAGTCTTTTTCAGTAACTCGAAGTGTGCTTATACTGTGGTGAGTAACTACGGGAGGAATATGTGCACGAGTTATCTGAAAGACCTTATGCAAGAAGGTAATCCGACCCCTTGGAAAGAGTTTTACGGAAGTGAAAATGAGGAGCAGAGCAAATGAGCAATGAAGGTTTGCCTGATTGGTGTCAGGTAGGTAAGTGGGTTTGGTGTCCTAGACACTATAAAATTAGTGGTATTGATTATGTGAAAGGTGATTGGAGGTATGTGGCAGGAATTTCAGATAAAGGCATTAAAACACATACGTACAGTGAAGAAGTACCATTCGCAGAGTGTAATGAAGCACGTGTACGTCCGTGGAAGTTTGACGAAGCTCCACTTGGTGTTAAGTGCAGAAATAAACTTACCAATGGGTCATTATTTGTTGCGTATCTTAATCAGACAGGCGATGGTTATAAGGTTATTGACAGCGAAACGGATGTTGATTTTAATACTATGGCAACTACGTATATACAATACGATTACAAGCCGTGTGGTGTATTACAGCATAGAGATGAAGTAGGACAATGGACATCTGCGGTAAATAGCTGGCATAGGTATATGAATCTGTCAGGTGAGCGTATACTTACAAAACCTTACGCTGAAATAGTGAATTACGGAGGTGTCGAAGCGCGAACTATATTTGATATCGGTAATGTGGACATGAAAGAACTTTCAATGAGCGCATCGGATGCGCTTCATACTACTGCAGAAAGCGAGGGGAAAGATGAGTAAAACGATTTGTTCCAAGTGTAGATATGCGATTCAGGATGTATCGGAAATGTTCTGTATGTATCGTAAGCTACACACAAATGACGGTCTTTTCGTGAATTGTCATTGTTTCTCTAAAAAATCATTATTCCACCACCTAACACAATCCCCGGAGGTGCTGGCAGAGAAGTTGGTGTATTCCTTCCCATTTGTGGATCGTGAGGGACAAGTGATTATTGCGTGGTATTCATCTATTGAAGATGGTAGATGGTTTACTAAAGCCGAAGCCATCACCGCAACTTTAGAGAAGTTGAAAGAGGTGGAAGATGCTGAAAATTGAAAACATTAAATTTAATCAAATGGATTTTAATCAGTTATATGCTTGGTGTGTTAAATATCAAAAGGAACATTCCTATCCTCCAATGGTTACTTTTCTACACTTCAGCAACGATTTATACAGCTCTCCTTATTTTTGCTTACGGGATAGAATCATCAGTATTACTCATCTTAACGATGTTACGAGAGGAGTTGAGGAGGTGCGTAAGATGGTGCTCGATGGTGCTGGTAATTGCAAAATCATGCCTATGCATGTTAGCGACTATTTAAGCGATCTGACCACCGAGGTAGTGGGATGGCTTGGTAGTGATGAATTCTTGCGGCAGCTGACGGAGTTGATTTTTCGTAATAATCCAGATTTTGATTATAAGGTGAAACACGATATTTCATTCATTACTCAATGTAAGAGCGGGCTTAAGTTAGCCGATCGCAACTGCACCACTATTGTACGCAGTGCGGATGGTCGATTGAAGGAGGTAAAGGATGAGTGAACTTGCAGTTGTACTTGCAAACATTACCGGAAACATACCGTGCGTTTGTTTCCTTGCCAGCGGAGTTTATTTAATCAAGAGTGGGTACTTCGGTACAGGCTTGTTCCTTTTGATTATGGCTGCCTGCTCGGTGATGGCATATAAGAAAGGTTCGAACAAAGAAAGAGAGGAGAAAGATGAGTGAGACAAATTATTGTAAGGATTGCTTAAACATGAATTGTCCAGAAGGGCGCGTTAACTGTATATATCAAGACGCCATTGCGTGTCACTTATATACCAATACACCGCCTACCGTATTTGAAGAGATAATCGCCAGTAAGGAGGCGCTTGCTTCCAAGCTTGTTTATAGCTGGGAACTTGTTTATAGCGATGACTGGGGAACGAAGAAACAGAAATTAAATGGTTTTCTACGGTGTGTGATGGTATGGCTTTTTGTAGTGAAGCTGAAGCAATCGCAGCAACTCTGCATGAGCTAAACCAATCAAGTAAAAAGGAGGACAGTAAATGATTACAGAAAGTTATATGTATTGGATTTTGAAGCTGGACGATATACGTGGGTTTGTGTTTGTCTCGGGCATGCTTGGTGTTCTTGCAGTAGTAGCCTTTTTGACATTCTTCTTGGCTGCTAAGATAGGTAAGGGTGACTTTTGCGACGACCATGTGCATGTTCGTCGGATGTGTGGTTGGTCATGCGTCGCTACAACTATCCTGACTCTACTCTTGCATCTGTCTTATGCATTACTGCCAACCACTAAGCAAATGGCTATGATCAAGGTTATACCAGTCATAGCTAACAGTAAAGAGGTGGAGGTGGTGTCTAAAGACGCTAAGGAGTTGTATACGCTAGTAGTAGAGGAGATTCGCAACAGATTAATAAATGAATGTAAAGGAAACAGTAAATGACTATAATTAACTTTGATTTAGGATCTGACATGGGATATTGCTACAATTACTATGTGATGGTGGATGAAGATCTCACAACGGATCAACTCATCGCAATAGATGAGGAGTTTCATAACCGAACCGATCTTACTTCATTTCGGGCGGCTATAGAAGCTGCGATGGAGCCATTCGATTATCATTACAAGATACTTAACCCGGATATCACTATCTATGCATAGGAGTAATAAAATGATCATCAGATTTCAATTCGATGACCCGTATCCATCTATGATACAGGTTGAGGAATATTTGACCGATGCACAATTGGATGAGATTAAAAGTGCGATAGACTCTTATGTGTCGGAGATGGAAGACTTGGAAGTTAATGACGTGCTGGTAACCAACGTTATGTCCAGGTTTCCGTATCATTGGAAGTTTATCGAAGATGATTACACATTCTATGTATAAGGAGTAATAAAATGGTTATTAAATTCGATTTCTTTGATCCGTATCCGATACTGGTACAAGTAAAGCAAGAACTCACACGAGAACAACTTAACGAGATAGAGGACGCAATCCAGTCCTACATAGATAATGTAGACGACCAATGGGACGCGAACGATCAACTCATAGATACTGTTATGAATTCATTTCAGTATGAGTGGGAGTTTCTGGGAATAGATCACACATTCTTTATCTAAATTATGCAGTTTTCTACAAGTTTTGTGAAGTGTTCTAAAAAAGAACATAAGTGTATGCTGTGTAGTAATACTATACCTACAGGCAGTCCATATGTTCGCAGCCCATATACAGAATCCGGTAGCGTAGCTGATGCCAGGATTTGTGTAGAGTGTGCTTACTTATTGCACTTCGCTACTAAAAGTGTACGAGAAGGTAACTTCTCAGATTCGAACATCCCGAACTTCTTGAGGAAGATACGCGAAGAGTATCGAAAGGATCCAAAAGGAGCTTGGGATAAAATTGAAAAAATTAATTAACTGTTAAAAACGTCAGAAAGGGTATTTTGATTATGTCTAGTTATGTTAGTTACAAAAACAATAAGTTTATCGAGTTTCCTGACATCATATTTTTGGGCAAGAGAGATGTGATTCGTAAGGGCCACTTGTATTGGACCGATAACGGCGAATTGGCTTTGGCCGCATTTACCGGAGGTCGACTGTTTAAGGTATCGGCTGACGATTACTGTAAAGAGGTTGAGTGCGGTTTGAATAATTACTTGGATCAGCGCTCGCGCAACCTTAAGCTTACTGCCGCTCAGTACGATAAGGTTCGTGCATATATTGACGAGCTGAAGAAATCGATCAACACTATCCGCACAGATAGAGCCCTTATCGATCTTTCTAAAGAGTATCTCGTATCTTACGATATGATTCGCCGTGATACTGTCGAGCGTAGAAGCTACTGGGCTTACAAAGTAACCTATAAGAATTCTTCCACTCCTTCTTATGTTTCGGTAGCTGCGATAACCGCAGAAAGCGCTTCAGTATCCAGACACTGTATTAGAGTCATATCCGTAGCTAAACCTGGATCACTTCTTATGTCATCAGGTAGACTTCTTAAGAAAGGTACTTACACTGTTGATAAAGAGTATACTCCTGAAGGCTGCAACAAAATCAATAAAGGCGCTTATGAGTTTATTGATTTGTGGGAAGAAACTCTCAGTAAGTATCTTGCAGAGGCACCTCAGAAACCGTCATGTGAGACATCCGAGAAGGCTACAGTTTGGAGTGAGGTTAATCCGATTGTGTTCCCTGACTTTATTGTGTATAATGCTCCTGGTGTTCGCAACAGCTATCATATTGAGAAGCGTCGGATTTGTCGGGTCGGTACTAGCAACAACGATGTTTATCTCTCAGCATTCGACCATAGAGGTACCTATCTTGGTGTGATCGGAGCTTCCGAACGATTCAGTAAGGATATGGAGATACAGAATATTGATTCTGAGTGGATCTTAGATCCTCGTGATCCTACGCTTTCTGAAGAGTTCTTTAAGAATGCTAGCAAGTATGCTTTGGATCAGGCGCTGGAACGCGACAACATCTATGCAGGCAATGCCATCATCCATCTCGATGAGCATTACAACATTGTTGTAGGATCTGGTAAACGTAAGGTAGATTCACATCGTGTCAGCTTCGAAGGCTCCAATAAGTACTCCTTTATAGCTGCTTCAGCTATTAAAGGTAATATTTACACGACTTGCCATCATATTAAGCTGGTCGCCTCATCTCCTGCAGGATCTTACATAACCAGCTCACATGCTGTGATACCTGAAGGCGGTTACACTGTTGAATTCAGTCACATGCAGTCTTCTCCGTCACCGCTTGCTGACTGGATTATTAAGACTACCCACCTCGATACTAAAAAAGAGGAGTTCAATAAAGCAGTCGAAGACTTCAAGGACGGTAAGATCAATGAAGTTCCCGGACTGGAATACATTCCAGGAACCGATACCACTATATCTGTAGTAGACGTTGATACTAAATATACCGAGGGTATCTATTCATACATCACACCGTGCCTGGATAACCTTCAGGAGAAACTCGGAGTAGTTACAGATGTCGGCTCTTCAACCGCTGATAAGATAGAAAAGCTCTATAATCTCATCGATGAGAATGAGACAACCGCTACTAATTCTCTTGAACGTGTAACGGAGGTTCAGGAAGCGTTGGAGGACTTCAAAGATCACGTCAATGATAAACTGTCCTGTATTGTTTTGAATCAAAACACTATCAACGATAATACTCGCAGGTGTCTTGAAGCGATATCTAACCGGGAAGAGATCAATAAACGTTTTGACGATATGTCACTGAAGTTTGACTCTCTCGGACAGAGCCACAGCACCACTCAGTCTATGCTCAGCAGACTTGAAGTGCATACCGATAATGTTAAACAGGATCTGGTAGACCTGCGTTTAAGTATTATCAACATCATCGACGTTATGCAGATCACGCTTGATGGTATGGGAAAGGAGTTCGCTGAAGCTAAAGACAGGCAACAGAGCATCGAGCACGGGGTTAATACACTTATAGTCGCCTTGCGGTCAGTCATAGAATATCAGGAGCGCATTCTGCAAAACCAGGAGCGTAAAGGGTTCTGGAACTGGCTGAAGTCTTTGTTCAAGAAATAACGTTACTCACAAATACGGGGGCTTCGGCCCCCGTATTTTCTTTTTTAGCTAACACTCATTATAGTAATAATAGAACTGAAATGTAAATCTGTAAAAGAGGCATTAATCCTATGGCATTATCTTCTAAACTAACTATTCGCATTATATTTTGTGCTGTATTGGCATTACTTATAATGGCTATCACTATGCTAACTCTTATGGTTCTTTTTCATCACTCAGATTTTAAACTGATTGTATCTGGAATGGAAACCAATTGCTGCTATACTTGCCCTGAGTGCGGAAATAAGATATCAATACTAAATAGTAATAAGAAGTGATATGGCTATACAGTCTATAAATTTTCAAGAGTTCAAGAACATTAGCCCCTTTATAGCGGCCCTGAGAACACATCTAGGTACGCTATCTCAGGATCCCGCTGCTTATGGTTATGGAGGATCTACGGTATTCAAACTTACTCCAGAATTGGTTAGTAGTGAGATCAAAAGAACGCCACACCTCCGGCAGTTATACAATAAGCTGGCTCCTAATCAAAGAGCTCTCGTCATTAATAGGTATGTTTTAAATACTCCAGGAAGCGTTGACACATTTAAAGAGAACAGCTTTTTTAATGACATATCCAGAATGTCGCCGCTGGAGCACGACTATCATCTTACAGGCAATACCAACAAATTTATAAACTCCAAAGGACTGCAGTCAGGGGTGGCTAGAGCGACTGCGGGATTTACTAACTCCCCTGACGATGAGTCTCTGGCTTCTACGATATTTGGAAACAGTTTAGTAGGTTCCTTGATTGCGAAAGCCGAGGGTGCTTTTACTGGTAGTAATGTTATCAAGGAGCAGAGAAATAAGTTAGCCAGGCTACGCTCAGGTGGGCTTTCTGGACGGCAGGGTGTAAATGAGCTTGTTCCGGCTCCGAGTACAGCCAATCAAAATAAGTTATTAAAGTTGTATGAGTATGGCATTCCTACTTTATTGGATATAGCCGGTACCCGGGGAATCGCTAAAGGTGTAGGTGCGACTAATGCCTTGGTTTCTCGCGCTGCCGCAGGTGGTAATGTAGCTGCTAAAGTAGCTAAACCGGTTACTGTTGCGTCTTCCTGGTTGGGTAATCTGGTGCATGGTATTCGTAACCCATTCGACTTTAGTGCTGGTATGGTTCGTAGGTTTTTACGAAACCCAACACGGTATTCTAAGTATTTATTCGGTAAATCAAAGTACTATGCTACAACTCCGCTGCACCCTGCGAGAACGGCTAAGCATTTATGGAGAAATGCTAAGAGGCCTGGGAAAGCTATTGGAAAAATACTAGGATCTACGGAGATACCTATTAATGTTTTAGCAGCCGCTGATGCGGCTTCGGCTGAGGGTAAAGATTCTGTGACTGTTAGCGCGCCTTATGCAATATCTTCCTATTTAAAAGACACCAAGGCTAATAATACTAAATCTCAACATAGCGATAGTAGACCTGCTGTCGATAAATCCAATCACAGCAACTGGTCTGATGACGACACTAAGTACACTGCGGGGATAGGATTGGCTGGAGGAGTTCTAGGAGCTATTTTATCGCGCAGGAGTAGATTGCTAGGCTTCTTATTGGGTTCTTTGAGTGCCGGAGGAGGAACCGCATTGTACCGAGCCTACATGCGTAACAAGTTTGATAAGTGATCAGTGTAGCAATATATTGATTGTACTATTTTGATGATAACAATAACGTAAAATGGAAATATAAATGCTCGAACTAGCTTCATTATTATCTAAAGGCAACTCGGTTGCTGGCATGTCCGTTCTTGTAGTACTCCTGGGCGCATTTGCCGTAGTTTTACTAAAGCATGTGTTTGTTGAAGATAAAGACAAGAGAAATGCTACAGAAGTTAAAGTCGATAGCACTGAGACCAAAGTACACGAGCTGCAACTTTTGTTAGAAT